>ERZ808041.104-NODE-104-length-102828-cov-20.462322_pt1 | contig 102828 bp, 76 predicted proteins | sample MGYA00380192_ERZ808041 | MGnify/ENA primary metagenome ERZ808041 (study PRJEB31490, sample SAMN06133412) | mouse gut metagenome | isolation source: Z1_1 | host: mice | place: China: Chengdu | collected 2015-05 ...
CGATTTTAAAAACTCCCAATTCATCCCATGAATTGTTCTTAAGCGTGTGTTTCCCCAACAAATTCGGTCAAGGGGTAGCTTAGAAGCTTCTTTTGCTATTTTTGTGCACATTTTCTTGATGTCAAAGGCAATGGCAAAGAAGGCAAAATCCATTGTGACCTTGTCTTTCCCAATATGTCGGAAACGGCGGTACGCCATGTTGTATTTCATCTGTCCGAATACGGCTTCCGGTTCTATGCACCGCTTTCCCCTGTGCTTGACCCCTTCTTCTGAAGTCAACCTTTCACGTGCCTTCCTTTTATATTGGTTCAACCGGTGGTTCACTTCGATGATGCGATTCCCCCGGGCTTTAAAGCAACTGCCACGCAGAGGACACCCTTCACATCTTTGTGCCTGGTACCGGGCACTTTCAGTGATATACCCGCTGGCTGTCTTGCCACGTTTGGTTCCTATTCGGTTCATGTGCTGTCCCATGGGGCAAACGTAATAATCCCCTTCCGCATTGTAATGGAGGCTCTCCGCATGGAATGGATCGGGAGCATAACGGGGACGTTGCTCTTTATGGAAGAAGTTGTATTTGACGAAGGCCTCTATCCCGTTCTCCTGCATGAACCTGTAGTTTTCTTCTGAACCATAACCGGCATCCGCCACCTCTGTGCCGGGAAGCCTGCCATAACGTCTCCTGAATGAATGGAAGAAAGGGATGAGCGTGAGCGTGTCTGTCGGGTTGGGGAAGAGGGCGAAGTCGGTAATGAACTGGTTCTCTGTGGCTATCTGCAGGTTGTATCCGGGTTTGGTCTGACCGTTGTTCATGGCATCCTCCTTCATGCGCATGAAGGTGGCGTCATGGTCTGTCTTGGAATAGGAGTTGCGTTCCCCCAGTATCTCCAGATGTTTTTCGTATTCAGCCAGCTTCTCACGATGGGCCTCAAGTTCCTTTATCCTTTTCCGCTTTTCACCGCGGGCCTTCTTCTGTTCCTTGTTGACCGGAGCGGGCTCACGGTCCAAAGCATTCTTGAGTTCATCCACTATTTCAGAAAGCATGGCCGGGGTAAATTCCACAGGTGTGTCTTGAGGGGCGTTCTCTTGCGCAATGGACTCATCCACCTGCTCCAAAAGGACGCGTATCTTGTCCATCAGTTTTGCCCGGTTCCTCTCAACGTTCTTGCGCCAGACAAAAGTGTATTTGTTGGCCTTGGACTCTATCTTCGTGCCATCGACATATTCCACGTCAAGGCTGATAAAGCCTTTGTCGGCAAGGATGAGGACCAACTGGGTGAAGACGTTGTTGATCTCATCCTTTACGCGGTTGCGGAAGCGGTTGATGGTGATGAAATCAGGCTTCTCATAACCGGCAAGCCAGATGTAATGGATGTCACGCAACAACAATTGCTCTATCTTGCGGCAAGAGTAGACATTGTTCATGTAAGCGTAGAGAATTGCCTTTAGCATCATTTTGGGATGGTAAGGGCAGCGGCCCGTTTCCTTGTAAAGCCTCCTGAAATTATCAAGATTTAGACTGTCAACAATCGCATTGACTATGCGGACCGGAGCATCCGGTGCAATATCCACATCGATTCTTTGAGGAAAAAGAACCGTTTGGTTGGGAGTGTAAGGACGAAAATGTATCTTTGCCATAACTTTTGAACTTATGCCTAAAGATACGAAAACTTTAGGAAAAAACAAGGCTCGGGCTTGGGAAAGTCTGGGCCTTGAGCATAAAAAAAGAGGATGTGCCTATTTTGACACACCCTCAACATTCATAATCTGTAGTGCAGGAACCCTTAGCGCATTAATAAGAACGTGCGAATATCACGCGGCAGGCAGACGGCTTGCCGGTAACCATACACTTGCCCGGTTCTTTGTCGCCCGGCACGAAGGAATCGAACGGGATGCAACGGATAGTCGCCTTGGTCTCCTCCTTGATTTTCTCTTCGGTTTCAACCGTACCGTCCCAATGGGCAAGGATAAAGCCGCCTTCTTCAATCTTCTCCTTGAACTCGTCGTAGCTGTCCACCGTGGTGATGCGGCTGTTACGGTAATCCAGTGCCTTCTTGTAGATATTTGCCTGGATTTCTTCGAGCAGGTCTTTTACATACTCTTCGATGCCGTCGCACGAACGGGTCTCTTTCTCCAGCGTATCGCGGCGCATCACCTCCATCGTATTGTTCTCCAGGTCGCGGCCGCCCATAACCAAACGGACGGGAACACCCTTCACCTCGTAATCGGCAAACTTGAAGCCCGGACGTTTGTTGTCGGCATTGTCATACTTCACGGAGACACCCATCGCCTTCAGTTTGGCTACGATGCCTGCCACCTTCTCATCTATCTTGACGAGCATTTCGGCATTCTTATAAATAGGTACGATAACGACCTGTATCGGAGCCAGGTGCGGCGGAAGCACCAATCCGTTGTCATCGGAATGCGTCATGATAAGCGCTCCCATCAGACGTGTTGATACTCCCCAGGAAGTGGCCCATACATATTCCAGTTTGTTCTCCTTGTTGACGAACTGTACGTCGAAAGCCTTGGCGAAGTTCTGTCCCAGGAAGTGGGAAGTACCGCTCTGCAAAGCCTTTCCGTCCTGCATCATCGCCTCGATGGTATACGTATCGAGGGCGCCGGCAAAGCGCTCGTTGGCAGACTTCACACCCTTGATGACGGGCACAGCCATGTATTTCTCGGCAAAATCGGCATATACGTTCAGCATACGCACGGCTTCTTCTTCGGCTTCCTCGCGGGTGGCGTGCGCTGTGTGTCCTTCCTGCCAAAGGAACTCAGCCGTACGCAGGAACAGGCGGGTACGCATCTCCCAACGCATGACGTTCGCCCACTGGTTGCACAAGATAGGCAGGTCACGGTAAGAGTTTATCCAGTTCTTGTAAGTATTCCAGATGATGGTTTCCGAGGTAGGACGGATGATGAGTTCCTCTTCCAGCTTCGCAGCAGGGTCTACCACCACGCCGCCGCCATTCGGGTCGTTCATCAAGCGATGATGCGTCACCACGGCACACTCCTTGGCAAATCCTTCTACGTGTTCCGCTTCGCGGCTAAGGAACGATTTCGGGATAAGCAGCGGAAAATATGCGTTCACGTGTCCTGTCTGCTTGAACATATCGTCCAGCTGACGCTGCATCTTCTCCCAAATCGCATATCCGTAAGGTTTGATTACCATACATCCACGCACTGCCGACTGTTCTGCCAAATCGGCCTTTACCACCAACTCGTTGTACCACTGCGAATAATTCTCGCTACGTTTGGTCAGGTCTTTCAATTCTACTGCCATTCTATTTCGTTTTTAAAGTTTTCTATTCGGATTCGTTTAACAAAGTGCAAAAGTACGAATTTCCGTGCGAAAAATGCTTATTATATAATCACTATTTTTTGCAGGGCGAGCAGATGATAGATTCAGAGGTTGGCGATGTCGCGGAAAGTCGGTATGACTGGAAATCTGATAGAGGGCGAGGTGGAATCCTAAGATAGATTTTCACTTTTGAGGGTTGAATGTGTCAGATATTTGCTTTGCCACCCTGTTTATTGCTCCTTTTATATCATGCGAAGCTCCTGCAATCCCAAGAGAGGAATATGCGCCTTTGCATGATGCTATAGGGCGACCTGTGTTATAGTCTATAAAGTTGACTGTAACAATAGTCTCTTCGGGTTGCACGTTTACGCCATACTTGACTAACAATAGTTTTTCCTGCTGTACCGGTGTCATCATGTAGATTCTGGCATCGCTCACAAGTTTTAAGTGTGAGTTCTCCACAGCATCGAAAAGCTGAATCTCATACTCCATCAACTCTGCCGGAATATGGTATGTATCGTTATTAATTATAGAAGCATACTCATATCGGGACAGATTGACATTCGTTGATATTGTAGACTTCGATGTAGTACAAGCCACGAACAATATTACGGCAGCAAGTAGTGATATATATTTGAACAGATTATTCATGATTCGATACGATTATTCAAAGGCCAACGATACACGTGTATACACGCTCTCATAGCGGACTAAAATTTCGACATACGGCTTATGGCTGCTTGAATACAAAGGATAAGATATCGCTATCTGCTCCTCCTTTATTTCGATTCTGAGTTCATCGGTCCGGTTCTGATAGCCATCTGTGAAATAAGCATCTACATCCTTATCAATATTGCAGCCTTTTGGAAATGTAAATGTCACTTTTTTATTGTAGTATCCGTCATCCTGAGACGTTCCAGAGACCTGACTGTCCCATTCGGGAAGCTGTTTGATTTCGGGATAACACTCAATATAGCTGACTTTTACTCCGGTAATATCCTTGTCCTTATCGTAAATCCATGAATCAACATAAACGTTGTAGTAGTTGGTGTTTATTGGAATAGAACGGACTCCGGCAACTGCCTTAACCTTGTTGGCAAGAACAATCTGGTAGAAATTGCCGGGTGTAACCGCAACCTCTTGGGCAAGCTGCGACAGATTTGGGTTCTGATTGAAACCTCCTTTTCTACCGAGGTCGGCAATACCACAATTATACGATGTGAAGTTATTGGAAGCATTGACATAGACATCAGAACCTCCAATGGTAGTTTCACTATCTCCAATCATCATGTTTAAGGAGATTGCATTAGTCGGCATTTTCAGTTCATCGTCATCACTGCATGAAACGGCAGTGATTGCAAGAAACGAAAATAGCGTAATTAAAAATTTATTCATTTTTCTACTTACTATATTCTCGATTGACTCTATCAAGAGGTTGATTCTATAAGAAAACGTGAGCCAAATGCAAAGATATATCAGCTTCATAGTTCATCTAAATTTACTTCTATTCCTCTGCCTGCCTTTAAGTCTTCTTCTCCTTTACGAATATCATTCATGGTCTGTTCGGAAGACATGATATATTCGGTCTCCTTCAAAGAATTATATTCTTCCAAAGAAATCATTACTACTCCCATACCATTACCACGATTGATAAGTACCGTATCGCAATCGTCAATAACTGAGTCGATATAACCTTTTAGATTAGCTCTTAAATCTGTGTAATTGGCTGTTCTCATAATTTCTCCTTCTTATAGCGCAAAAATATGTACTTATTTGCGTACTTGCAAATATGATTAGTTAATTATTAAGTATGAAGAAAGGACACCAACTTAATGATGTCCCTTCCTCTCTCAATCAACAATCCACTCAGCCCAAGAACCAAGCGTATTTGCCATCAATCCCCTGTAACACATTGTTGATGCCGACACTCACTTCCGTAGCGTTTACTGCCCGTTGCAAACAGGTATCAATGTAGCTTCCCTTGTGCGATAGTCAGTTCTTGGCTAAAAGCAAAAAACCTTGAAAGCTAAATTCTTAGCTATCAAGGTTTTCTTCATGAGCGGCAAGCGAGGTTCGAACTCGTGACCCTCAGCTTGGGAAGCTGATGCCTTTTAATCCTACGGATTAAAAGTGACCAACTGAGCTACAGCCGCTTATGTCTTCTTAGCAGAAGTCCTTTCAAGTTGCGGTTTACATATTGGTTTACACGTAAACAAGATAGATTCAACAATATATTAATAATCTCTTTGCAGCATTAAACTGCATCACAAAGTTATGCAATATTATGCAACAATGCAATGATTCTTTCCTATAGTTTCGTTTTTGACTATCAGTTTTTTATCCATCTAATGATATAGTAGATTACTATATCTCATGGTTTTCTCTTTACTTAAAAAGTATTCATATATTGTATTTCCATTATATAATAGAGTGGCGGTATGAAAATCAGTAATGGATATAATAAAGCTATATCTTCTTAAGAATCTATTTACTGAAAATATGTTCCTACTATTTTGTGCTTTTTATATCTATGTGTATAGTTGCATATGTAGAACTCAAAATTTATAGTTATGAAGAAATTAGTAAAGAAACCGCTCAATTTTGAGAACAGAGAAATAATGCGAAACTATTTCTCTACTATTGGGCTTACTCCTAACCTTGTGATGAAGTCCAAGAAAAGAAGTTAATGATTAAGTGTTTTTAGAACTGAAAAAGCCAACTTATCCGTTGTTTGAAGTGCATACTTCAAATGGGTAGGTTGGCTTTTTCCGTTAAATGTTCATTTATAAGTGGTCGCTAAAGTTTCTGATTATTTTTGAGATAATCAACAAGTGCATATATAAATTCATTCTTCTCTTTTATAACTATTTCAAGACCTATTTCTTTAAAAAAATCAGTAAAAGGCATTGGCACAACCTCTCTTCTATAGTCAGTACTTTCCTTAGTTTTATTGAAATCCCCAACTTTAAATACTTCGTTGTATTTTAGGTAATTCTTCGGGAGGAAATATAGTGGTGCATATCTCCCCTTTTCGCGTCCAACAATGAAATTCTCATCTACAAATTCTGTGTAAATTTGATGGTTTTCTTTTTGACAATCCATTTTATTCTTCTATTTCTATAATGTTAGTAAAAAAAAGTTACATAGTTGCTTATCTTATAGGTATCCGCACATCCTTTGAGTACACATTGCTACAGATAACATAGCTATTCCAATTAATCTAATGTATTTATTTTATTCAACATTTAGATTGTCAACAAAATTGTCATTTGAATAGCCTTAAAATAATTAATTGATATTTAGAAATATTAAAAATTCTCATTAATATCCTTCAATCCGGTTTTCTGCTTTTGTTTTAATAGTTTAATTCCCTTTTTTCTGTATTCTTCACCGATAGCATTATGCCATTTCTCTAATTGTTTTCCCATTTTGTCTTTTTTATATTCATAGTCTTGGTAATCCGTAAAAATAGAATTGTCATCTTTGTTTGTGGATAGTATTTCTATTCTGGTTTTTATTATTCCCGAAAATGCTTTTTGTAAGTCAGACTTTGAAATAGGGAAATATGCTGATGTAAATGATTTCTCAATATCAAAATCATTAAATACGGAGGTTAACTCTATAACAGAATTATCTATCAATTTCAGAAGCATTTTTGAATGAGATGGAAATATGCGAAACTTTTTAGTAGTTGACCATAGATACACTCTGATTGCATATTGTGTTTTTTCTCCATCTGAATATAGCTCTAAACTATATATTAGTGGAGTGATTTTGGCAGAAGACGTATAACCAGCTATATAAGCTGCATTAATGCTATTGACACTTCCCATATTACTTTTGCTTCCAATAAGAATAATTCCATTGGCATTTTTAATATAATCAATGTCATCTGCATTGGCTTTTAATGATGCCATTGTCAATAATAGTATCATTAGTGTATTTATTGCTTTCATTTCTGAATATTGTTTAGTTGATTACTTTTATGCATTACATATCAAAATAAATCTGCATTCCATTCAAACTTGCAGTATGAGAAAATTCTTTGCTCAAATTTCCGCTATTATATAAACTGCCTGCACCGATTCTTGAAATGCCTGCATTTGGAATTACAGACACCCAATTCTGTTTTCCTATTAGGTCTACTCCGTTACTATATGCTACAACAACACTTCCTCGTACTTTTATTTTTATTTGTTGCCGATTAGAAGTTACTGCCGATATAATATTTTCGTTATTTGATTGGTTCTGATAATAATTATTATTTGTTTGAACTGATTGCTGATAATCATTAGCTCTTTTTTGTTTTACGATTTCGCGTGTTTTTTCCACTCCGTATTGTTGAACCCACATTTGCACTTGTTTATTCCATGCTCCATCAGAAGTCAGTAAATCGTTATAATTACTTTGTGATATTGTAGTTGTTGAACGAGATTGATAATCAGATGTATGTACTTTGTTACTTGTCATAGCCTGAAACTCGGCATATTTTTGTTTGTTTTTAGCTTGTTGCACTGCCAGTTCTGCTTTTTGCTGTTCTACTTTTGCGGCTTTTTCTTGTTTTTCTATGGCTTTCTGTTGATTATAAGTTGCAACTCCTTGAGCTGCTGCACCCATAATCATGTTTAATCCGACAGCCATAGCTTCTCTTTTCTTCTCTCTTTGTTTATTTAGTGCTTCTGAATAAGATACATAATACTCATAGTCAAATTTTTTAAGTATTTCTTTCTCGTTTACATCATAATAATTTGCTATTTCTTTTACTTCTTCTTGTGTTGCATCAGTAGATAAATTATTTGCAATGAAAGTTTCTTTATATGGATTCTCTTTATATCCATAATATTGAAGTATGAGATTGGTAGATTCTTGTGAGTGTATATTATTTACACATAGCATAAATAATATCAATGGAATTATCTTTTTCATATTATTACCTGTTTCGATTTCTTAAATAGTCTTTGATGCTCTCTCTGAATGCAAATGAAGTTTCTTTTGATGATATTTTATTTAATGGGGTTGTAGAAGTCAAATCATTTGTTATGATATTGGAAATAACTTTTCAATTGTTTCTCTCTCCCTGATGTGCATTGCTTTCTCCATGCAAAAAGAAAACATTGGAATTTATTCTTATTGCAACAAAACATTCTTCCCATTTTCCGTTTACATAAGCGCAAACATCAATATTGCCCCATCTAATTTATAGAAATGGCATTTTTCTAACAAATCTTTTTCCATAAATGAAAATACTACCTCCCAATTTCCCGAAGAAAGCTGTTAATAAAATATAGGTGTGGGAACTTATATCATACTGACATCCACCTATGAATAATTCCATTGTGAATAATGTTGTCAATATTCACAATAAAATTCACGACTCCTGCTTTGTGTTAAAAATGTTATTTCAACTATTTATATCGTTTTTTTGCATTACGTTCGGTTTCTTTCACTCGTGCCGCCATATTTTTGAGTTTCTCACTTTGCATTGCATCCTGTAGCTCTTTAAGAGAATAACCACCACTTTTTTCTAATTCTTCCAATTCTTGTTCAAGTAGTTTTACTTTGCTTTCAAAAACACGTTTTAATTCATAAATTTCGTCTTTTGATTTCGCATTATCCAATGCTTCTATGTATTCATCAGCCAAGTTGTAGGCTTTATTTAGAGTTTTGTCAAGCTTTGATTGACAACTGCAAAAGAACAATAAAATAATAGAGCTGTAAAATAATAAACGTTTCATAACACACTAAATTACGCCAACAAATTCCCCGAAGAAAGCTGTTAATAAAATATAGGTGTGGGAACTTATATCATACTGACATCCACCTTTATAATCATTTGACAAAGATATATATTATTCTTATTATTTTCAAATATTGCACAATAAAATTTCATAATTCATATTTTGAGAGAATAGAGGTAAGATTTAATTAATAAAATAGGATTGCAGATAAATCTGACAGTTTTGTTCTCAACATATTTTAGTATCATAACCAAACAGGAACTTTTTTAAAACGGTAACTATAAGAAGATTTCTTCCCGAAAAACATCTGTAGATTTGGGAATAAATTTCTATTGTATATAATAAAGTATATGATTGCACTACCTAACCCAGTAATCAGTAAAACCTGCATCTAATCAGTATAATTTCATGACGGTATGAAAATCTGAAGTGGGCTTATAAGACAATAAATTTCAAAACTAACACTCGCAATTAGTTAGAAAGATTATAGTAATCTTTCATATATTACAGATGGATATAGCTATTCAGACTTTATAAATAGTTTCGACATCATTACAATCCGCTTTCTTGGGACTATCCGGATGTGACAAAACTTTCCATTTCTGTAAACGGTATAGTGATAACAGGAACTTCAAATTCTGTCACATTCTGACTTGTTAGAAGCTAAGACAATCATAAGTATTTAATAACTCTTCTTGCCTTAATCCCAAATATCTTTTGGTAATAGCTACACTTGAATGATTGAACAGTTCCATCAGTTTAACTAAGGCGAGTTCGGAATTGTCACTGTTCATATTATAAACCTGCCTGCCGAAAGTCTTTCTAAGCGAATGGCAACTAAAGTTCTTAATCTTTAATCGGTATTTCTTCTTCACCTCTTTAAGAATGATATTGATTCTCTGAACTGTGAAGATAGTGCCTTTCTGACTTATAAGGATAGGTGCATTGATTCCAACAGGATTTATATGCCCATAGCACTCTTTGATATGTTGCTGTAATTGTAGATTCAATCTGATAGTCCTTACCTTACTTGTCTTCTTCTCAATTACAGTAAATTCGTCAGTGCCTAATATCTGCTTCCACCTTAGAGATAGAATATCGGATATTCTTAATCCGGTGAAACACCCTAAAGCTATAAGGAGCGAGATTTTATAATTCCCGTCTTTAGCTAATTTCCTTATAAGGTTCATTGCATCAGACCATATAAGATAGTCTGCGGTTGTACTTGAATATTTAAGTGACATAATGTTCTGTTTTATAATGAAACGAATAGAAGTGAATATTAATTCTGAGTTGGATTTATCAACTCGTTGATTACTAAATAAACATTCACTAATTATCAAAGTGAATATTGTAAGGACATCCAACTTGAAAATTGAGTGTCCTTATTATATATAGGTTACAACAGTCCTTCATCTGTGAAGCTGTAATATCCTGCATCTGTAAGTATGAGGTGGTCTAAGACTGATATTCTCATAAGTCTTGCAGCTTCTTTGACCTGCTTAGTAATCTCCATATCCTGCCTACTTGGTTTCATGCTACCGCTTGGGTGATTATGGGCAAGGATAATGGCTACTGAATTGGTAAGCAATGCAGCTTGTAGAATTACTCTAACATCAGCACAAGTTTCAGTAATGCCGCCCTCTGATATGAGAGTATATCCCAAGACTTGGTTAGCTTGGTTTAGGAACAAGACTTTAAAATATTCTTTGTAACAGATAGTCCCTTTTTTATATGTAGGAAACAAGTATTTATAAGCATCCTCTGAACTATCTACTTTATGCAGTTTCTTGAATTTGGGTTTGTAAGACAGTTTCACTTCTCCTACAGTATAATCTATATCCATAATGTACAATGTTTAATAGGTTGGTAGAAATAAAAAAAGGACAACTAACTGAATAGCTGCCCTTTCCTCTCTCAATCAATAAAGCTCATTTAATCAATGAACCATTTATAGCGTTCGTCTCCATGCAAAGCCGCATTGATTCCCAAAGCCATTTCAGTAGCATTTAATGAACGGTCTAAGAATGAATCAATGTAGCTTGACTTGTTAGCACCCGTAAGCAGGTTATAGAACTTCCACATATTAAGCTCACTTCCAAAGCTGCCAAAGTTATCATCGTGAATGTATGCTTTGGCTACGCTGTTAATCTGTGTGTCTGTAAGTAACATTCTTGGCAGTGCCTTTTGATAGCCTGTTGGCAAGCATTGGTAAAGTCTCATCTTACCTATTATCTGTGCGAATTGGTGTTCACTCATGGAAGTGTCGCCTAATTGCCGCATCAGATAAAGATGCTTGGCAGGATTGTAGTTGTTGAACAATTCCAAAGCTGCACGATAGAGTTCACTTGTACTGCTCACTCTTAAATCGTCCCTGTAACCGTCTGTAAAGATGCACATATTACAACAGACCTGATTCTTGAAGCCTATTGCAAGACGGAACAATTCAGGAACTTTCTTGCTGTACAGGTTCATCTGATTATAAGCCCTCACACCTACGATAGACAAGTTCAGTTTATTTCCTCCCACCGTTTCATAAATGGTTGGAACATCAATGCTGAATGCCGCCCTTTCATAGTAGATGGTCTTGTCAGATTCCAATAGTTGGTTGGCTGGTTTGTGAATAGCTTCGGGGATTCTGCCTTTGATAATGTGGCTTACCCTTATGCCTGCCTGTCCTATGGTTTCACCACTAAAGAATGATTGTGCCGCATCCTGTATGGTTTCCACAAATGCGGCATGGTTAATGGTAAGTTCATTGTCCTTTGCGAACACAGGTGTAATGCACTCATGTTGCAGATGATGCAAGGTTACTTCCTGTGTGTTTGCTTCAATGAAATGGTTGGCAGGTCTTACAGATTCGTCCACAATGATTGTAGCTTCTTCTACATATTCACCCAAATTCATTCTCTCACGTGCCGTAATTGGCATAATTGCTAAATCTCTCATAATGACAAATATTTAATAGGTTAATATATATTTCTAAAATACTGTTGGGAGATTATATTGACTATTTTGTTTTCATAACAACCATGGGGAGGGGGAGTTTGAGGTGGTGCACCGTATAGACAGGCACTCTTATAAACATGGGGAGGGGGGAATTTTCTATTAAGTACTTTATATGACTATTTTCTTGACTTTTAGCTAAACTGAATATGGGTGATTCCCTAATTAGACAGTTTTTTTAATGTCATTGACTGTATGTGACATATTATAAAGTAGGTGCTATATAGCTCTAATTGAAGTGGAAATATTCAGAAAATCGGAATCGGGAAAATGTGTGATTGTGGGCTACTGCCATAATTCGATAGCTTATAAAAAATAACGCCCATGCCCTCAAAGGACATGAACGTTATTGATAAAAAGAAGCATTTTTGTTGTTTATAAACAGGTGGTGTCGTTTCAGAAAAATTTCGCTTTATATGCCCGGGCTTGAAAAATCTACCGCCATTGAATTAAGTTCAACAGAAGCCCACCTCTCACGTAGGCTTCTATTGTAGCTTGCTATGCAGCAGCTTTCAGGGTGTCACGTTGCATTTTGATAATCCATGAGGTCAACACCTTAACGATACAGTTCTCCTTGTCACCACATTTCTTTAATTTAGCATAGGTTACTTTCTCCGCAGGTATGCTTCTTAAAGCTTCCAGCACGGTGTCCAAATCATAGTCACCATCGTCAAGCAAGTTGTTAATGGCGCGGATTACATAGCGTTTTGCACGTTCTGCTTCTCCGAATGTTTTACCTATTCCCATAAACAATTGCTGTGCATCCTCCCAAGTTCGTCCTAATGCGATTTCCACTTTAGGCTTATTCCCCATCATCATTAGAGACACATTTTTAGGGGTTAATCGGGTTAACAAGTAGCATTCAGATACGCTTTCAGGAACATCGTTTTCCATCGCAAACTGCGCGACTTGTTTAGTTGCTTCATCGCCCGTAGCTAAAGCTGCGACAGCCACTTCTTTAATCTTATCAAAGCCTTGGCAAAGTTGGTTGGTCGTACCTACTTTTTTTGCCCAATCCTGCACGGACTCACATTCGATAATTTCAACGTCTGTGAGCACTTTATCAAAGAAGATACGGATGTTTGTACCAGGTTCAGGGCATAAAACGTACGCATTAGGAGTATCTTTAGGAATCTCATTACCGTTACAATCGTAAACCGGATAGTCATCATTCCAAAAGATTTTGGGAGACACCAAATTGTATTTCACCGGAAGACAGTTATCCTTATCTGCCAATTTCAATAGCTCTGCTTTCTTCTTTGAGACGGAAACATTGCAGTCTGTGAATCCTACAATAATCTCTTGTTGCTTACCATCAAGAATAACTTGTTTTGTTACAGGAGATTCATCTTCCGGGCATCCGCAATCTTCCACCTCAATAGATGTGCTTACAGTTGATTGCTCCTCCATGCCATTCCCTTTAGTTGGTTCTTCACTTGCCGCTTTCGCAACGTTACTTCTTTCAGATGTCATTCTTTCTTCCATACCAATTATATTAGTAGCTTCAACACTTGCTACTTCCGTAGCGTTAATAATCTCATTTGCGCTTGAGGTCGCCACCTGTTCTTTTTCAGTATTCATAACTTCTATATTTAAATTGTTATTTACTCCGTTGTCACTCACTATTGTTGGAGTGTTGTTTTTTGTTTCCATTTCTGTAAAATTTTAATAATTAAAGATTTGTTAATTTTGCCAATCGGTTACAGCCAAGGTAATGCGCACTTGCTTGTTTGTCCCTTTTGACGTTGCAAAGATATAGGGAATATATGGGGTGGATAAGGGATAAAAAAATCCCACTACTTTATCCCCCTTGTAGGGAATAGAGTAATGGGACTAGTCTATTTTTTCCTAATATTATAATAAGAACTCTGGATATATGTTACTTGTACGATTCCAGAAGTCTGATTCTTTGTATTGTTTCAAGAATGATTTCAGAATTTCATCATCAGTTAACCAAAATTCTTTCTTTGACAATTTTGTGAAATAAATAAGTCGTGAAATCAAGACTCTTTCCTTGATAGAATGCTTTGCACCTTTTTTTCGGAATATCTTAACTGATTCTTGCGTATCGAAGAACTTTAAGAACATTGTTGCGAAGTAATATATATAAAGCGAATCGCTTAAGAATTTGGAATCATCTTTCAATTTTTGATATCTTAAACAGGTCCAATCTTTTGCATTTTCTTCTTTCATTCGTTTAGCACACGTATCTGCAATAAAATGTAATGCTGTAGGATTATCAATAGCAATTACTCTTTTAACACCTTTAACACGAATTTCCATTTTAATAGTAGTGTCTAAGGTTGTTCCAATTTGACCATCGAATTTTTCTACATGAGAAGTAATTATTTCTATTAATTCTTGTAATTGGTCATAGGCTGAATCTGCTAAATCAATTCCAGATATGCAGATTGATTCGCAGAAATCGTAAGCAAATAGTAGAAGAAACCAAAATTTGTCAATGTCAAGTCCTAATTCTGTAACATATTTTTGGATTTCAGTTTGTTTTAAGTATCCTTCGTATGTGAAGTAGTTGGTTAATTTGCGGTCGTTATATCTCTTTGCAAAGATTTCCATTATAGGAGAAAGTGCACAAATTTTAGCTTTTGGGTCAGAACCCGTATTAATTTTGTCTAGCCCTATGCGTTGAGGTAAACCGTAAGAGTCTTCATATAAGCAGCACTTGCTTGTTAAGTCACAATATAGTAATATATTTCTTTCGCTATATGTAAATTCAAATTTATCTATTGGTTTCATGTTATTGTTATTGTGGTACAAAGTTAAATAGAATATCCCATCTGTATTGCTACAAATGGGATTATTTGCAGATTAAAGCAGGTTCTTCATGGCTTCATCTACCTGTTCATTATCGAAACTATCAAGATAGATTTGAGTAGTGGCTAAGTCAGAGTGCCCCAATGCTTCACTTATTAATGCAATATTTACTCCCGATTTCTTTAGGACACTTGCGAATGAGTGCCGAGCGACATAGGTTGTCAGGTTAGCTTCAACTCCAAGTTGTGCAGCAAGTAGTTTTAGATTCTTATTGACCTTTCCCAATATCTTATGTACTCTATTCTGTTTTTGTAGGGCGGTCTTGTGTATCTTGCTGTCTAAAATCGGAAATAGGTAGCCTTTACTCTCTTTTGAATATTTTTCGATTATCTGCATGGCTTCCTGCGGTATTCCTATTTTGATTAACTTTTTTGTTTTTTGGCGAATATAGTGCAATCTGCCATCCTGAATATTCTCGCTTGTCAGATTAGCCATATCCGTGAAATTGATTCCACCGCATAGATAGCTGAACACGAATATGTCTTTGCTCAACTCCATGTATTGTTGCTTTCCAATAGGCTGCACCTCGGTTGTGAATTTCAGTACGTCTGTTTTCGCAATAGCTTTCTTTTGGGTAGTGGTATCGAATTTGTTAATCTTGTAATCATCAAACGGATAATCGGACTTTCGGGCACACTTTGCTTTGATAGCTTTATTGTATGCGCTACGGAGAGTACGAAAGAGTAGGCTGATTGTAGTTTCCCTATTACCTTTGGAGCGTAGCCACTTCTCATATTTGTTAAGCCAAGCAATATCTATTTCATTAAATGGAATATCCAATTTCCCATTAGTGAAAACTTTGAGTGAATTGAATGAACCTTTATAGATAAGACGATTTCCACATTTGTCCTCACGTGTGTATTGTTCTATTAATTCGTGGTAGAACTCACTAACAGTTTTCAGTTCAAACTTAGTATTCTCATTATTGAGTAAGGTAGTGGTGGTATAGTCCTTTTGTTCAACATTCAACTCCAACATTCTCTGTTGAAGTTCTCGTTGCTTATCCAAGATAATCTTTTGGATGTATTCTTTGTTGGGGCAATTAGGTTTAGGTTTGTTTCGTGTGAAGTCCCAATATTTAGGATTGATGGATATGCCTAAACTTTGATATTTACGCTTTCCACCTTTAGATACTTGGAGCATCAATGGATTTTCACCATTGGATAATGTCTTAGACTTGTAGCAAACTACTGAAACACAAGCATTCATAATAAATTTTCGGTTTACATCTTGGTTTACATACGCCCTATGAAACCACCCGAAAACAGACTTTTCGTAACCTGCTAAAAGCAAAAAGCCTTGACAGCTAAAATCTTAACTATCAAGGCTTTCTTTATGAGCGGCAAGCGAGGTTCGAACTCGTGACCCTCAGCTTGGGAAGCTGATGCTCTACCAACTGAGCTATTGCCGCAGACTTTGTTTTCCTTTGTTCTGAAAACGCCGACAAAGATAATACAATATTTTAAAAAGCAAAAACGAAACCGCTAAAAAAATATTCCGTTCCCAGCTTTTCATTTTACTTTTAATAGGGGATATAACCTTCCCACTCATGCCAACATAGTCCGAAACAGGAACCGCCTATATACTATAATAAATAGAAGTACAGTATGCTCTCCAAAGCACTTCATGAAAAAGTTGGAAACTCTTCATAAAAAAGTTCCAAAATGTTCGCTCTAAACATTGTAAATGTTAAGCATAACTTTTGTTTCCAAGCTTGGGATGTCTGTTCCCAAGCTTGGAACAGACATCCGCAACCTTGGAACGCATATCCACAAGCTGGGAACAAACTTATTAAAGCAGATTTATCGACTTTCAGAACCTCTCCCTGCCGACCGGACAGAACACTCAAATAACGCCCGATAACTTCTTGAATGAAGAAAGCCATATACTATTCTTGCCACTCCCATGGAAATCATGTACATTTGCTTCCTGTAAACATCAAATAAGTCCATGAAACGAATCATTCTTATCACCGGTGGAGCCCGTTCGGGCAAAAGCACCTATGCGGAGAAGTTGGCACTCAGCCTCTCTCCCAACCCCGTCTACCTTGCTACGGCACGTATATGGGACGAAGAGTTCCGCAGACGGGTGGAGCATCACCGGGAAAGGCGCGGTCCGGAATGGACGAACATAGAAGAAGAGAAAGAGCTGAGCCGCTATTCGCTGCCGGGACGTGTCGTGCTGACCGACTGCATCACCCTGTGGTGCACCAACTTCTTCTTCGATCTGAACGCCGATACCGCCCAAGCCCTTGCCGCAGCCAAAGCGGAGTTCGACCGCTTTACCGCCCAAGAAGCCACTTTTATATTTGTCACAAACGAGATAGGAATGGGCGGCATGTCCGAAAACGAGCTACAACGGAAATTCACGGATATGCAAGGCTGGATGAACCAGTACATAGCCTCGCAGGCAGACGAGGTGATTCTGATGGTATCGGGGATTCCGGTCAGGATAAAAGGATAAGAGACGAGGGACGAGGAACAAGAGACGAGGGACAAGAGACAAGGAACAAGGGACAAGGGACAAGAGACGGGGAATAAAGTATAAGAGATAAATAATATAAGGTGACATAACTATTTGAATACGTAAAGAACATGATGAAAACATTTCATATCTCCCGCCCCGACGAAGCTATCCGTCCGGCATTGATGGATAAAATCAACAATCTGACCAAGCCGAAAGGTTCTTTAGGTACATTGGAAAGCCTTGCGTTGCAAATCGGACTTATCCAGCAAACACTGGCTCCTACGCTGCGGCATCCGCAAAACATCATCTTCGCTGCCGACCACGGCATTGTCGAAGAGGGTGTCAGCCTTTCGCCCAAAGAAATCACTTGGCAGCAAATCAGCAACTTCCTCCACGGGGGTGCAGGCGTCAACTTCCTGTGTCGGCAACATGGGTTTACGCTCAAGATAGTGGATGCCGGAGTAGATTACGACTTGCCCTACGAGAAAGGCATCATCAATATGAAGGTGCGCAAAAGTACCCGCAACTACCTGCACGAAGCGGCAATGACCGAAGCGGAGATGGAACTTTGCCTCGAACGGGGTGCCGAAGTGGTACGCCGTTGCCACGAAGAAGGCAGCAATGTGCTCAGCTTTGGAGAAATGGGGATAGGTAACACTTCCTCCTCGTCCTTATGGATGAGCTGTTTCACCGGCATTCCGCTGAAAGCGTGTGTCGGTGCGGGAAGCGGGCTGGACGATGCCGGTATCCGCCACAAGTACGAAGTTCTGAAACAATCGCTGGACAATTATAAAGGAGACGGTTCGCCCCGCGACATCATCCGCTACTTCGGTGGTCTGGAGATGGTCATGGCAGTGGGCGCCATGCTGCAAGCCGCCGAACTGAAGATGGTTGTCCTGATAGACGGCTTCATCATGACGAACTGCATCCTTGCCGCTTCCAAGTTGCATCCCGAAGTGTTGGATTATGCCGTCTTCGGGCATTGCGGAGACGAATGCGGACATAAACTCGTGCTTGATGTATTAAACGCCAAACCGCTGCTGCACTTAGGATTAAGGCTTGGAGAAGGGACGGGAGCCGTCTGCGCATATCCCATCGTAGACTCGGCTGTCCGTATGATGAATGAAATGGACAACTTCGCGCACGCTTCCATCACGAAATACTTCTGAGAACCCGGAACATGAGTACTGACAAACATACACCTGCCATGAACATACTGGCCGCATTTATCTTCTTCACCCGGCTGCCTTTCTGGAAAATAAAGGAAGTGCCCGCCGAATGTTTCAAACACGTAGTGCCCTACTGGCCGCTGACCGGCTGGCTGACGGGCGGCATCATGGCAGGTACGCTATGGATTGCCGGACAGATAATGCCCGTATCGCTTGCCTGGATTATCGCCATCCTCGCCCGTCTGCTTGCCACGGGCTGCCTGCACGAAGACGGACTTGCTGACTTTCTGGACGGTTTCGGCGGCGGCACTACCCGTGAGCGCACGCTCACCATCATGAAAGATTCCCACATAGGAACCTACGGTGTCATCGGACTGATAGTCTATTTCCTGCTGCTGTTGCAGATACGCAATCTTCCCCTGAACTTCCTCTGCATCCTCGTCCTGTGCGGCGACTGCTGGTCGAAGTCCTGTGCCTCCCAGCTTATCAACTTCCTGCCATACGCCCGAAAGGAAGAAGAGAGTAAAGCCAAAGTGGTGTACAACCGCATGAACGGGCGCGAATGGCTGTCCGCCGTACTCTGCGGAGTGGTGCCGATTGTGCTGCTCCTGCCGGTAAGTATGTGGGTTGCCGCCCTTTTCCCGCTGCTTACCTTCGTGCTGCTCTGCCGCCTGATGCGACGCCGCCTGCAAGGATACACGGGCGATTGCTGCGGAGCCGCCTTCCTGCTTTGCGAGTTGTCGTTCTACATAGGCAGCCTGATTCTGATTTATGTCTATGCGGGCTGCGGCATCGATTTCCTGACGGAATATGCCTCGATACCCTTTTATTTTCATTAAACCGATTAATCTGAAAAAAGATGGAAGTCATACTTATTCGCCACACCGCCGTCGATGTCCCGTCCGGCGTATGCTACGGACAGACGGATGTTCCTTTGAAGCCGACCTTCGAACAGGAAGCCGCCGCCACCCAAGAGAACCTGAGGGCCTTCATGCCCTTCGACCACGTATATACCAGCCCGCTCACACGTTGCCTGCGCCTTGCCGCTTATTGCGGCTATCCGGATGCGGAACGGGACAAGCGGATTCTTGAGATTGACTTCGGCAGTTGGGAAATGAAACCCTTCGACCGCAACGACGACCCGCGCCTGCAGGAGTGGTACGCCGATTACCTGAATGTGGCGGCCACCGGCGGCGAGTCGTTCGCCATGCAATACCAGCGCGTCAGCCGTTTTCTCAACGAACTGAAGACCAAGCCTTGGCAACGGGTAGCCGTCTTTGCCCACGGCGGTGTGTTGATTTGTGCCCAGATATACGCCGGCATCATCAAACCCGAAGAGGCATTCAGCGCGCTGACGCCATACGGGGGAATTGTCAGGATATTCCTTTGAAAGTCAAGAAGTCACCGGAAGTCAGAGAGAGTTATCACGACGTTGCGTTCTGTTAGGAATTGAAGGCCGATAGTTTTGCCGTCACGATGCGGGAGTATCTGAAAGTCCGTTCATACGTTGGGCTAAAACACGGCATCCCGCACGGTCTATTTTTCCGTTCTCCGTTTGCGGTATCGAGGTGGTCATAAAAACATGCCGGGGGCGGTGATAGGGTTCCAGCACAGCCTGCAACACGTTGTCCAGTTCTTTCCTGTCCAGCCGCCCGGCTATCAGCAAGACGAGCGCCTGCCCCAAACGGACATCGGGGACGGACGTAACGGCAAAAGGGACCGAGATAAACCGTCGCAACCTCCGTTCCACCTCCTCTGCCTGTATCTTGATTCCGCCGCTATTGATGACATTGTCTTTCCTGCCGATGACAGTAAAGCTTCCGTCGGGATAGATACGGGCTATATCATTGGTTTGCAACACGTCGTCGCACAGCAAAGGCGCCTGAATGACCAGCGTGTTTTCGGCAGACAAGGAGAGCGTTACCGAAGGAAAAGGTCTATAATGTGCGGAAGCCTCCGTTCCGTTCAGGCGACGCAACGCGATGTGCGACAAGGTTTCCGTCATGCCATACGTGGAATAGACCGCTGTAGGAAGTGCTCTTATTTCCGTCTCCAGCGCATCATCAATGGCTCCGCCACCTATAATCAGTATGTCCGTCCGCTCCAGCGCCGCCTTCTCTTCGGGAACACGCAGCGTGTTGTAAACCTGCAAGGGAACCATTGCCGCAAATCTCAAAGGTATGCCGACATCAGACAGAGGATGGCCGGAAGCAGGACGCACAATCAGATTCAGTCCCGCCACCAGCGAACGCACCACCATCATCATCGCTCCTATGTACCGGAGATTCATACACAGCAAGGCTATATCCCCCGCCTGCAAATGCAAGAACTCGCAAGTAAGCCGTGCGCTTTGCATCATCCGGTCCTTGCGCACCGCCAGCTCCTTCGGAACACCCGTTGAGCCCGAAGTATGGACTGTGAGAACCGGAGAATCATCGAACCACTCCTTTAGAAAGCCATACAAATCACGCAAGGCAGGCACATCCCTCCCCGCTCCTTCCGCCACCAGCCGGGATATATCTTCGGGAGTATATTTTTTCCCTTCCAGCAGTAGATACTGTTGCCGTCGATCGAATATCATTGAATACCTTTAAATGCTATTGTTACAAAACCATAAACAGTCTTTCCTTATCTCGAGAGGCATCTCCACGTTGTCCGTAAACAGCAGTCCCGTTCCCAGCCCCTGTGGCAGCGGGTTATCGAATGTGGCACACCACTGGGCGATGGCATTCAAACCGATATTCGATTCCAGCGCGGAAGTAATCCACCAGCCGATATGCCGTTTTTCGGCTTCGGCAATCCATTCGTTGCCGCCACATATCCCGCCGTGGAGCGAAGGCTTGAGGACAATGTAGTGCGGATGGATTGCCGAAAGCAACTTCTGCTTTCCTTCCGGTGTATTACAACCTATCAGTTCCTCGTCCAAGGCTATCGGCAAGGGGGATTCGGAGACCAGGCGTGCCATTTCTTCCCACTGCCCCGCACGGATGGGCTGTTCGATGGAGTGCAAGTCCAGCTCGGACAGACGCTTCAACTTCTCCATCGCATCCGATGGAGCGAACGCACCGTTGGCATCCACGCGCAGTTCTATCTCTTTGGCAGAGAAATGCGCACGGATATGGCGCAGCAAGGCCAGTTCCTCCTCGAAATTGATGGCGCCGATTTTCAGTTTGATGCAACGGAAGCCCGCCGCCATCTTTTCTTCTATCCGCGACAACATCGTGCCATAGTCTCCCATCCAGATAAGCCCGTTTATCGGGATGCCCGCCTCTCCACTCGAGAACGGCGTATCGTACAAAGCCCGGCTTCCTGTCCGGAAATGCTGAAGTGCCGTCTCCAGTCCAAACAGGATGGAAGGATAACTGCGCAGGGAGTCCGCGTCCAGCTCTCCCCCGCGTGCCTCCAACTGTCGGCAGGCTTCCGCCAGGCGCTCCTCGTAATCGGGCAAATCATCGCAACTCAATGCCGGCAAAGGAGCGCACTCTCCTATCCCCACCCTGCCCGGGCAGTCGGGAGAGGTCAGGTGAAGATACCATACTTTCCGTGTCGTGTATACTCCACGGGAAGTTCCCGCCGGTTGCTTGAAGTGCAGCAATCGGGGGATAATCTCTATCTTACAGTTCATCGCGACCGGTCAGGGGAACTTGGGATATTGTTTGAAATTCGGCTTACGTTTCTCTAAGAATGCATTCTTTCCCTCTTGCGCCTCATCCGTCAGATAATATAACAAGGTGGCGTCGCCTGCCAGTTCCTGAATGCCCGACTGTCCGTCCAGTTCCGCATTCAGTCCCGCCTTAATCATGCGCAAAGCCAGCGGACTGAGCTGCATCATCTCTTCCGCCCATTGCACATACTCGTCCTCCAGTTGTTCCAAAGGCACTACCTTATTGACCAAACCCATCTGCAACGCTTCCTGTGCATTGTACTTCCGGCAAAGAAACCAGATTTCGCGCGCCTTCTTCTGGCCGACCACACGTGCCAGGTAGGATGCGCCGAACCCGGCATCGAAACTTCCCACCCGCGGGCCGGTCTGACCGAACACGGCATTCTCCGAAGCGATGGACAAGTCGCACACCACATGAAGCACGTGCCCGCCGCCGATGGCAAATCCGTTGACGGCGGCAATCACGGGTTTCGGAATGCTGCGTATCTGTTTCTGCACGTCCAATACACTCAGACGGGGCACACCGTCCTTGCCGATGTAGCCGCCGCGTCCTTTCACGTTCTGGTCTCCACCCGAGCAGAACGCCTTGTCGCCCGCTCCGGTGATGACCACCACGTCGATGTCCGCTTCTTCGCGGCAGATGCGCAGAGCATCGCTCATTTCCGCCGTAGTGGTCGGAGTAAACGCGTTCCGGTAGCGTTCGCGGTTGATGGTGATACGGGCGATTCCGTTATAATAATCGAAGAGAATATCCTCGTATTCTCTGATGGTAGTCCACTCTCTTTGTGTCGTCATAATGATATATTATTTTAATTGATGATAATAATTCTCCAGCATCCGGACGTCTTCATCCTTGTCGGTGAACACTTCCAGCAAGATGGGACGTTCTGCCGCGTCCGGCCGGGTGAACGTCTGCATAGCCTCAGCCAGTTGCCCGCCATCCTGCGCACGCAGGTAAAGGAAGCCCCGTTCTTCCGCCCAACTTCTTGCCGAGGTATTGTGATTTGCTTCGATGAAACGGCGGGAAGTTCCCGAGGTATCAAGCCCCGGCAAGGTGCGGAAGATTTCCCCGCCGCCGTTGTTCAGCAAAAGGATACGCAGGTTCGGACCGATGTTGGCACTCCACAGCGCATTCATGTCGTAGAAGAAGCTCAAATCGCCGATGGCAACGAAGTTCAGCTTCTCGGAAGCCGCCGCATATCCTATGGCAGTGGAGAGCGAACCTTCGATGCCGCTGGTTCCCCGGTTGCAGCAAACCTCGACCGTAGGAGATATGGCATACAACTGGGCATAGCGGACGACCGAGCTGTTCGCAAGATGCAGCACGGACGTCTCGGGCAACGACTTTATCAGCGTACCTACCGCCGCCATCTCCGAGTAGGCGAACTCCGGTTCGGGAACGGCCTTGCAATACTCTTCCCATGTACGGGGATATTCAGGAGTATGGTTGTCCAGCAGGTTGGCTATCTTTTCCAGAAACTCAAACGGGTCCATCTCGATGACGGTAGTCAACGAACAGTAGAGGTCGGCCACCTCCCCATCCGGCGACACGTGCCAATGCTCTTTGGGCGGGTGCTGACGGAGGAACTTCTTCAGGCGTTTGGAAACGATGTGCCCTCCGTAGGTTATCAGCAGTTCGGGAGCCATCTGTTCCCTCTTCTCTTCCGTCATGGCATGGAGCGCCACGTCGAAATTCTTCACGGGAATGCCCGGGACGGTCCGGTTGCCGATGTGCTCAGTCAGCCAGGCGAAGTGCTTATACAGCAGCTTCGTGTAGCGTTTCTCGAACAGATAGATAAGATTCATCTGCCCTACCACAATCATCCGTTTCCGGTATTTGTTCAGACGGTCGATGAGAACGTTGTAGTCGCGGTCGTAAATGTTCAGCCCCTGGTAGCGGGTGATGGTCCGCACCTCGGGCAATGTATCCGCCGTGAATTGGAAAAGAGGTTCGGATATGGGCACATTGATATGTACCGGCCCTTTTCCGTGATGGTTCGTTGCAAGCAAGGCCTCATTTATCAGGCGGTTGCAGAACCATTCATCCTCTTCCGTACGGATTTCGGGCAGGTTGACGGATTTCTTCACCAGCGACCGGAACACATCCGGCTGCGGAAGCGTCTGCCCGTCCATCTGTCCAATCCAAGCGGCAGGACGGTCGGCAGAAATGACTACCAGGGGAACTTTTTGGTAAAAGGCTTCCGCCACAGCCGGATGAAGGTTCAGCAGAGCCGTACCCGAAGTGCAACAGACCGCAACGGGACGGCCGCTATTCAACGACAGGCCAAGCGCAAAATAGCCAGCGCTCCGCTCGTCCGTCATCGCATAGCAAGCGAACGTGGGACGGTTGGACAATGTGTGTACGATGGGAATGTTACGACTACCCGGACACAACACGACTTTCGTGATTCCGTATGCTTCGAGAAGCGAAACTAATTGAAGTATGTTCTTTTTGTCTGTATAGGACATATTTAGAAGTGATTAGTGGTTAGCGATTAGTGATTAGTAGGTGGTGACCGGTGATTTTAACAGCCGTTTCATGGTTTGCAGTTTCTTTTCCGTTTCCAGCCATTCGTCCGCCAGTTCCGAAGAAGCCAGCAGTCCGCCGCCTGCATAAAACGACAGCTGTTCGTTTTCGACGTGCATACACCGCAAGTTCACGTACAAGTCCGTCCGTCCTTCAGGGTCGAGCCACCCGATGAAACCGGAATAATAGCGCCGGTCGTACCCTTCATTTTCCAGAATGAACCGGTACGCTTCTTCCTTCGGCAGTCCGCACACGGCGGGAGTGGGATGCAAGAGTTCCAAAAGGTCTCCCAATTTCCCGTTATCTTCCAAAGTGAAATGAAAATCCGTCTTCAGGTGCGACAATGCTCCGGCATAGACAGGATACGATCCGTTTTCCGTCGATCGGATGCCGGATGAAAGGAGCTGGCGGCGGATATAAGACACCACATACTCCTGTTCCTGTCGGTTCTTCGCGCCCCACTCCTGCGGCAATCTGCCGTCTTGCAAAGGCTGCGTACCCGCCAATGCCACCGTGTTCCATCTGTTTTTCTCTCCGGACAAGATAATCTCAGGGGTACAACCCATCCAGACTCCGGTGCAGGGAGTATAACATACATATATATAAGAATGGACGTAGTGCTTGCAGGCAGCACGGAACACTGCCGAAAGGGAGAAACCCGGAAATTTATCCATAACAGACTTGCGGGAAAGGACTAATTTGTCGAACCTCTTGCCACGCAGGGCTGCTATGAATTTACGGAAACACGCCCCGTACGCTTCCGAACAAGTTTCTGAAAAAGTTTCCTGCCCCTGGTGCAACCGGAAAGTTTCCAATTCCTTGGGCGTATACTCCTCAAGCGGCAAAGGCTGCCTCTCCTGTTCCGGTTGTATCAGTACAATGGGGCACGCCTCACTCACCCGGAACGGCGCTACAACGAAGCCCCTCTCTCCGTCCAACTCTTTGAGGTCGTACAACAGCCGGACATTTCCCGCCGCTTGCGTCAGTATGCGGGGAACTGCTTCTCCGGGAATACGATAGACGGCAAATGGCTGCCTTTGCCGAATCAATGTATCAATAGCTGTCAGATTAGTTATCTCTTTATCAATCATCTTCTTTTACAAAAGAATAGAGTCATTGGAGCGTTCAAATGCGCCACATGATTCTCAATTCGGTTGACAAAGATACAAAATCCTTTTCATAGAAGATATTCCGTACGGATTAAAGCGACGGCATATATAAAAATTCAGAGGAAACACATACTATTATAAAAATATGTTTCTGTAGCCGGTTATAGCGGTTATTCCTTAAATAGATGTTAAACTGCTTCCTGTTTCCTGAACTATCTTTTTTTACGGACTGTTTTTTTATCAAAGGCCGATGACAAAGCAATTCATAGCCTTTTACGTACAATCACAACATACAAGCTAACAATATATTGAGTGTGACATTTTATTGTATTACTATTAATTTATTTTTTAATTATGAAAAAATCTATCTCTGTTTTAGCACTAAGCATGGGCATTCTTACCATGTATGCCCAAAATGACCGTACAGCTCTTGAAGGTACACGCCTTGGCGATAATTGGTCTATTGAACTGAAAACCGGAGCTGTTACACCTCTTACCCACAGTGCTTTCTTTAAAAACGCCCGGCCTGCGTTCGGGTTCGGAATCGGGAAGCAGCTTACCCCCATATTCGGCATGGGCATTCAAGGTATGGGATATGTAAATACCTCGGCCAGCAAAACGGCATTTGACGCTTCCGAAGTGAGCGTACTCGGCAAAGCCAACCTGATGAATCTCTTTGGAGGATATACGGGAGAACCACGTATCTTTGAAATCGAAGCCCTGACCGGTATCGGCTGGTTACATTATTACCAGAATGGCCCCGGCGATACAGATTCCTGGTCCACGCGTTTTGGCCTGAACCTAAATTTCAATTTAGGTGAAGAGAAAGCATGGACATTAGGCATTAAACCGGCCATTATCTATGATATGCAAGGAGACTTCAACAAAGCTAAAAGCCGTTTCAACGCCAACAACGCTGCCTTCGAGCTGACTGCCGGACTAACTTATCACTTCAAGTGCAGCAACGGTTCGCACCATTTCACCACCGTAAGGCCCTACGATGCGGCGGAAGTAAACGAACTGAATGATGCGGTCAACCACCTGCGCTCGCAGTTGAGCGACAAAGATATGCTGCTGGACAAAGCCATGAAACGAACCAACAGGTTGCAAAGGGAATTGGCTGAATGCAAAGCCCAAGCGGCCAACGTGGAGACGGTGATAAAGACCAACCGCATCCCGGAATCCATCGTCACCTTCAGACAAGGGAAATCGACCGTAGACGCCTCCCAGCAGCCTAACGTAGAACGAGTGGCCACATACCTGAAGAAGCATCCCGAAACGAAAGTCATCATCAAAGGATATGCTTCGCCCGAAGGTAACCTCGCTTTCAACGAGAAACTGGCAAAAACACGTGCCGAAGCCGTGAAGGCAATATTGGTAAAGAAATACAAGATTGAGGAGGCCCGCATCACTGCCGAAGGACAGGGAATCGGCGATATGTTCTCCGAACCGGATTGGAACCGCGTCAGCATCTGCACGATTGACGAAGGCAAATAATCCCCCTTCATTTATCCCCTCACTTCTTACCCGTTTTCGATGGAAAAGAAGTGAGGGGATTTTTTCGTCCAATACCTACCTGCTGAAATATCATTTTGTCACTTCTGACACTTTGTATTCCGTAATCGCTGAGAATCGCTTATTTCCATGTAAGGTAAGGAACGATTGAAAAAACGAAAACGATTTTTCGTATTCCACTGGATAATAATCAGATATAAAAATACACACAAATACTACAGATGTAAATTTTGCTTAAAAAGACAGATAAATACATTTTTTTACTTTCCGGAGAGCGATTTTTCCGATTCGATTCCTCCTTTTTGAAGTTTCATCGCAGTATTTCCGCTGGATTATCGAAGTATTTCTTCCGTACCATCGAAGTGTTTCCGAAGAAATACTTCGATGAAACTTCGGAAACACTGCGATGAAACTTTTTGAAGGTTGTAACGCATCACCTCCTTTGCTCCGAATCAGAAAACGCGCAAGAAAGCAAATCCGCAAAACAAGCATCATATTGATAGCATATCATAAGAAAACCGCCATTGACGTTAGTTTTGTCAATGGCGGTCAACTTACAATCCATATACTGAACTATAAGTGAAGAATCCATACAGAGCATTCAACGACTTAATCAAGTTTATTTCTTCACTTCGGAAGCCATTGTATGCACCTTACTTTTCAGTTCATCAGCTTTTTCGGCAAGTTCGGACGTTTTATCAGCCACCTTATCCGCCACCTTTTTTCCGGCATCCGCCACTTTTTCCTTAGCTTCATCCAGCATATCTTCTGCCTTGCCGGTTACCTTATAAAAGGCAGCATAAACTTTCTTTTTCAAATCTTTGGCTTTTGAAGTACGTGAGAAACGATAAGCCAAAGCACCAATGACCGAACCTACTCCCAGACCGATCCATAAACCTGAATTTCTATTTTCCATAATTAAGTTGGTTTTAAACAGTTAAAAATAATCAGACTTCTATTTTCTTTTTGTCCTTAAACAACGAAACAATCCACAGCAAGACGACAGCTCCCACAACCGCAGTTATCAAACTGCCCAACAACCCCGTTGTCGCGATTCCCAGCAGGCTGAACATCCACCCGCCCAAAACACTGCCAACGATACCTACCAGCAGATTGATAAGTAGACCGAAGCCACCGCCCCGCATGAGTTTACCGGCGATAAATCCGGCAACTATTCCAATAATAATATACCATAAGACATACATAGGCTATTTTTTTTTAGTTAAACACTCATCTTCAAAATTTACATGTAAATATATTAGATAGATATATCATCCTTTTATTTCAACATAAAAGATACAGGAAAAACACAACATTGAAAAGAATAGTTCGGAGCACAAAAAAGGAATTAACATTATTTCTTGCTTTATGGAAAATTGAAAAAACAGACTTGCCCGTTACAAGGCATAAAAAAAGGCTATCTATCCCAGACAGCCAATCTTTTGTTAACCTTAAATCTAATACTATGAAAAACACATTGCAAAGATACGGACATTTTGGTAATTGCCAAATTATCGGAGTATTATAGTCAAATTTATAACATGGTTTAATAGGATTACGCGCTTATTAACAAAATAAGGCCATTTTGTCTTTGTTTTCTACTCAAATTCCTAAATTTACAATCACAAAATACGTTCAGAAAAAATAAAAGCCTTACCTTAGCCGCCAAATATAAAACAAAAACGCTATGATAACCGAAGAACTTAAAAAACTCTACATCGAATATACCGGGCATGAACCCGAAACGATTGACGAACTTCCATCGTCCGGTTCCAACCGCCGCTATTTCCGCCTGTCCGGCACACCTACCCTGATAGGTGTCAGCGGCGAATCCGTCGAAGAGAACCGTGCCTTCCTTTATATGGCCGCACATTTCCGCCAAAAAGGGTTACCCATACCCAAAGTATTCATCCGCTCTGCTGATGACGTGTTTTACCTGCAAGAAGATTTGGGAGACACCCTCCTGTTCAATGCCATAGAAAAAGGACGCAAGACCAGCGTGTTCGGCGAAGAAGAGAAACAGCTGTTGCGCAAGACCATCCGTCTGCTGCCTGCCATACAGTTTGCCGGAGCGGACGGTATGGACTTCTCTTACTGCTATCCGCAGGCTGAGTTCAACAGCCGTAGCATTCTTTGGGACTTGAACTACTTCAAGTATTGTTTCCTCAAGGCGACCGGCATGGACTTCCAGGAAGACCGCCTGGAGGATGATTTCCAAAAGATGACGGACGTGCTCCTGCGCAGCAGTTCGGCTACTTTCATGTACCGTGACTTCCAAAGCCGCAATGTGATGATTAAAGACAATGAACCTTGGCTTATCGACTTCCAGGGAGGACGCAAAGGACCTGTCTATTACGACGTGGCCTCTTTCCTATGGCAAGCCAAAGCCAACTATCCCGACAGCCTGCGCCAGGAGCTCCTGAAAGAGTACATCGAAGCTTTGCGAAAATACCAACCGGTGGACGAAAGTTACTTCTATGCCCAACTACGCCACTTCGTACTGTTCCGTACCATGCAGGTATTGGGTGCTTACGGTTTCCGTGGCTACTTCGAGAAGAAGCCCCATTTCATCCAAAGCGTACCTTTCGCCATCGAAAACCTGCGCCAACTGCTGCAAGAACCCTATCCCGAATATCCGTACCTCTGCAAAGTCCTGCACGAACTGACCGAACTGAAACAGTTCACCGACGACCTGCAAAAACGCCGACTGGTGGTAAAAGTCACCAGCTTCGCCTATAAGAAAGGTATCCCTGAAGACTCGTCCGGCAACGGTGGCGGTTTCGTATTCGACTGCCGCGCCGTGAACAATCCGGGCAAGTACGAGCGTTACAAACCTTTCACCGGACTCGACGAACCCGTTGTCCGCTTCCTCGAAGAGGACGGAGAAATCACGGTCTTCCTCGAACACGTGTATGCCTTGGTAGATGCTTCCGTAAAACGGTATATGGAACGTGGTTTCACCAACCTTTCCGTATGCTTCGGCTGTACAGGCGGCCAGCACCGTTCCGTATATTCGGCGCAGCATTTGGCGGAACACCTGAACCAAAAGTTCGGCGTACAAGTGAACCTGATACACCGGGAACAGAACATCGAACAGACCTTCAAGTCCAAACAATAAAAGGCTGAAACCGATGAAAGCAATGATATTTGCCGCAGGACTGGGCACACGACTCCGTCCGCTGACCGACCACACCCCAAAAGCCCTTGTCCCCGTAGCCGGAACGCCGATGCTGGAACGAGTAATCCGCAGGCTGAAAGTTGCCGGATTCGATGACATTACGGTCAATGTTCATCATTTCGGCGAACAGATTATCGGGTTTCTCCGCGCCAACAACAACTTCGGCATCACCATCCATATCAGCGACGAGCGCGACAGACTGCTCGACACCGGCGGGGGCATCCTGAAAGCCCGCCAATGGCTGGACGGCGACGAACCGTTTCTTGTACACAATGCCGACATACTTTGCGACGTGGATCTTGCGAAATTCTACAAGTGCCATAAAGAGGGCAGTGCCGAAGCTACCTTGCTCGTCAGCGAACGGCAGACATCCCGCTACCTGTTGCTGGACGATGACAACCTGCTGCATGGCTGGATAAACAAGTCCACAGGCGAAACCAAGCCCGAAGGATTCGGATACCAAGAAGGAGCATACAAAGAAATGGCTTTCGGCGGCATCCATGTCATATCCCCGTCCCTGTTCCGCCATATGGAAAGTGAGGCATGGACGGGAAAGTTCTCCATCATACCTTTCTACTTGTCTGTCTGCAAAGCAGTCCGCATACAAGGCTATCCGCTTCAGAAGTGCAACTGGTTCGACATCGGTAAACCGGAAACACTGGCGAAAGCGGAACACTTCCTTACGGAAAACAGACTACCTTAGAGAAAACCTCGCCGCATCGGAAAGCCTGCTATCGGACATAAGTTCCGACAACAGGCTTTCGATGCTATTCAGGCGAACCGCTGCCCTGCCGGGACGGTACAACACAAAAGTCCCTTCCATCCTATCCTCCGTATCAATGCAGGTTTCTGAGGCGACATCCCTACCGGCAAGTATGCCGTTGCGCTGCAAAGCCTTGCGCACCATGGCGTATCGCTGCCCGTTGCCTGTCAGGCGTACCTGCGAGGTATATTCGTTCTCCACCCGGAACAAACCGCTCTCGGGGTCGAATGCGATGCCCTTACGGGCAAAAAAGCTGCCGAGCCTACCGTCCAACGCCAAGTCTTCGGGAGTGCCGATGACGACCCCGTTCGCCTTGTCCATCAGCCAGATTCTGTCGGCTATCTGCAACGCCAGTTCGAGGTCGTGCGTAGAGAGGAAAATGGTTTTGTCTGTCTGCCGACTGAGGTTATGCAGCAACTGCATCATCTCCACCTTGCTGGGAAAGTCAAGAAAAGCAGTCGGTTCGTCCAGAAAAATCACCGGCGTCTCCTGCGCAAGCGCTTTGGCTATCATCACCTTCTGACGTTCACCGTCGCTCAACGTATGCACCATCCGGTGCGCCAGGTGAGAGATGCCGACCAAGGCAATGGAACGCTCCACTACCCTCCGGTCTTCTTTGGTCAGCACGCCCCAAAAACCGGTATAAGGGCTGCGTCCCAGTCCGACCAGCTCTGCAACGGACATATTGCGGAGGTCGCACCGCTCCGTCAGTACCACGCTGATGATGCGCGACAGTTGCTTGTCGGTATACGTTCCAATCTCCTCGCCCTGAATGCGTATCTCCCCGCCCAATTTTGGCTGGAAGGCGGACAACGTACGGAGCAACGTGGACTTCCCCACTCCGTTGGCGCCCAGCAGACAGGTCAGTTCGCCGCTGTTGATACCGGCGCAGATGCCGCCTGCCACCACCTTCACCTCGTTCTTACTGGAATAACCGATAGAAAGGTCAGTTATATGTATCGTTTCGTTGTTCAATTTGTCTTACCTGATTTACTGATTATTGAAGCCGCCTGCCGGTTTCGGCGTACAATATTCGGTATTTTCGGGGAGATACGCAAACTCTCTCCGCACAAATCCGTCCGGAAGATGAATTTCCCCGTCGGCAGGCATCTCATCCATCCGCTACAACGGGTTCTGAGGCCGATTTAATACTATTTCGCACAGAGTAAGAACGATTTTAGTAGAAATGGGTTACCTTTGTGCCTTGTAATTAAAAAGATAAATATATGAAGAAACTTGCTTTTTATATGTTGATGCTGGTCATGAGCATCGGATGCGCCTACGCCCAAGGCAAGGCAGACATCAAATTCGACAAGACCACCCACAATTTCGGAACGTTCTCCGAAAACAATCCGGTGGTGAGTTGCACCTTTACCTTCACCAATGTAGGCGAAGCTCCGCTGGTCATCCATCAGGCGGTGGCATCATGCGGATGTACGGTGCCCGAATATACGCAAGAACCGGTGATGCCGGGAAAGACCGGAACCATCAAAATCACCTACAACGGCACAGGCAAATACCCCGGACACTTCAAAAAGTCCATTACCCTGCGCACTAACGCCAAGACGGAAATGCTCCGTCTCTTCGTGGAAGGCGACATGACTGCCAAAGATGCCAAATAAACGTTTTTATGATACAGAAAAAAGGAGAATTTTTCAATTCTCCTTTTTTTTTGCTTTCTTTGAAGTCTGTTACAGATGTATACCGCAATCATAACTATAAATAATATAATACATTAAAACAGTCATTATGAAACAAGAAGAAGAGAAACCGGCGGGTTTGCCGGAAAATGCGTTCCGGGAGCTGAAACCGGGAGAAGTCTACAACCCTTTGATGCGTCCCGACAAGGGATATCCCGAGGTGAACCTTTGGTCGGTATTGTGGGGCATCGCCATGGCCATCCTGTTTTCGGCGGCGGCAGCCTACCTGGGATTGAAGGTAGGGCAAGTATTCGAGGCGGCCATCCCCATCGCCATCATCGCCGTCGGCGTTTCGGGTGCGGCCAAACGCAAGAACGCACTGGGCGAGAACATCATCATCCAATCCATCGGGGCTAGTTCCGGTGTCATCGTGGCGGGAGCTATCTTCACCCTGCCCGCGCTGTATATCTTGCAGGAGAGCTATCCGAAGGAAATCACCGTGACGTTCACGCAGGTATTCATAAGCTCGCTGCTGGGCGGCGTGCTGGGTATACTTTTCCTGATTCCGTTCCGTAAGTATTTCGTAAGCGATATGCACGGCAAGTACCCCTTCCCCGAGGCAACCGCCACGACACAGGTGCTTGTATCGGGCGAAAAAGGCGGCAGCCAGGCAAAGCCGTTGCTGATGGCGGGTATCATCGGCGGGTTCTACGATTTCATCGTGGCTACCTTCGGCTGGTGGAACGAGAACTTCACCACTCGCGTATGCGGCCTTGGCGAGACGCTGGCCGAAAAAGCCAAGCTGGTGTTCAAGGTAAATACCGGTGCCGCCGTATTGGGGTTGGGCTATATCGTCGGACTGAAATACGCCGCCATTATCTGCGCCGGGTCGCTTGCCGTATGGTGGCTCATCATACCCGGGATGTCCCTCATTTGGGGAGACTGCGTGTTGAACCAGTGGAATCCGGAGATTACTGCGACCGTAGGCGCCATGGCTCCGGAGGAAATCTTCAAATACTACGCCAAGAGCATCGGCATCGGCGGCATAGCGATGGCGGGTATCATCGGCATCATCAAATCGTGGGGTATCATCAAGAGCGCCGTGGGGCTTGCCGCCAAAGAAATGGGTGGTAAGACGGCCGCATCGGCAGACGTGAAGCGCACGCAGCGCGATATTCCCATGAAGATTATCGCAATCGGCTCTATCGCCACACTGCTGCTGGTCACGCTCTTTTTCTATTTCGATGTGATGCAGGGCAATCTGCTGCACACGGTGGTAGCCATCCTGCTTGTTGCGGGCATATCGTTCCTTTTCACCACCGTAGCGGCCAACGCCATTGCCATTGTAGGCACTAACCCGGTATCGGGCATGACGTTGATGACGTTGATTCTCGCATCCGTAGTGATGGTAGCCGTAGGATTGAAAGGCCCGGGCGGAATGGTGGCGGCACTTGTCATGGGCGGCGTGGTATGTACGGCACTTTCCATGGCGGGCGGGTTCATCACCGACCTGAAGATAGGCTACTGGCTGGGCAGCACGCCCGCGAAACAGGAGACGTGGAAGTTCCTCGGAACGATTGTTTCGGCAGCCACCGTGGGCGGCGTGATGATTATCCTGAACAAGACATACGGATTCACCAGCGGGCAACTGGCAGCCCCGCAGGCAAGTGCCATGGCGGCGGTGATTGAGCCGCTGATGAACGGAGTGGGCGCGCCGTGGCTGCTTTACGGCATCGGCGCGGTACTGGCCATCGTGCTGAACGCCTGCAAGATTCCCGCACTTGCCTTTGCGCTGGGAATGTTCATCCCGTTGGAACTGAACGTCCCGTTGGTGGTGGGCGGCGCTGTCAACTGGTATGTGACCAGCCGCAGCAAGGATGCCTCCCTTAACGCGGCGCGCGGCGAAAAAGGTACGCTGCTGGCATCCGGTTTCATCGCCGGCGGTGCGCTGATGGGCGTAGTAAGTGCGGCGATGCGCTTTGGCGGCATAAATCTGGTGAACGAAGCATGGCTCGGCAACTCATGGTCCGAAGTCTTGGCGCTGGGAGCTTACGCCTTGCTGATAGGTTACCTCATCAAAGCTTCGATGAAAACGAAATAAGTCCCGAGGAAAACAAGATTAGTTCCGAGGAGACTGAAAGAAAGTTCAAAAGAGAAATAATACGAACAACCATGAAAAAGATTTTATTCTTACCTCTATTATTTGTAACTATGATGTTATCTGCACAAAATCCCGTCGAGCTGCCGTTGTGGCCCGACGGGGCTCCCAATACCAACGGGCTGACCGGCGAGCAGGAAGACTTGCAAGGCGGACGCGTTACCAATGTAGTCAAACCCTCCCTGACCGTCTACCGTCCGGAAAAGCCCAACGGCATGGCTATCATCATGTGCCCCGGCGGCGGGTACGGCCGTCTCGCCATGAACCACGAAGGTCACGACATGGCAGCGTGGCTTACGGCACAAGGCATCACGTATGCGGTGCTGAAATACCGTATGCCGAACGGACACGACGAAGTTCCCTTGTCGGACGCCGAGCAAGCCATCCGTCTGGTACGCCGGCACGCACACGAATGGAAAGTAAATCCCAACCGCGTCGGCATCATGGGTGCATCCGCAGGCGGGCATCTGGCGGCTTCCCTCGCCACTCTCTGCGGCAGCGATGCTACCCGCCCCGACTTCCAGATACTGTTCTATCCCGTTATCTCCATGCAGAACGGCATCACCCACGGAGGTTCGCGCAGGAACCTCATAGGTGAAGCTCCTGCCGCCGGACTGGAACAGAAATATTCGCTCGAACGGCAGGTATCTCCCCGGACGCCGCAAGCCTTCATCATGCTGTCGGCCGACGACACCTCCGTGCCGCCCGTCAACGGCATCGGCTATTTCCTCGCCCTGCGCGAACAAAAAATACCCGCCACGCTGCACGTCTATCCCACCGGCGGACACGGCTGGGGCTTCCGCGACAGCTTCACCTACAAGCGCCAATGGACCGGCGAACTGGAGAAGTGGCTGCGCGAGGGACTTGCCTTCCCGGAACAATGACACCGGCGGAAACAACGTAAAAACAACCGTCAACTCATGTAAAACCCTAAATATTTTTTTTATGAAAAGGCATAAACTATTACTGGCCGCCGCTCTCCTTCCCCTCGCCCTCACGGCGCAGGAAGACAGGTACGCGCAAATCACCAATCCCAACCTGACAAACATCCGCCAAGAAGCTCCCCGCAGCACCTTTACCTCCTACACAAACGAGGCGGACGCCGTCATCAACAACCGCAAGAACGGGACATTCCGCCTCTCCCTCAACGGGAAGTGGAAGTTCGACTACGTGGAAAACTTCACTGACCGCCCCACAGGCTTCATGGACCCGCACGCCGACGTGAGCAGCTGGGCGGACATCAATGTCCCCGGCAACTGGGAACTGCAAGGGTTCGGCACTCCCATCTACGTGAACAGCCGTTACGAGTTCTGTTCTCCCGGCTATGCCCCATATTGGGAGAAGCCCAATCCGCCATACGTGCCCAAAGAGTGGAATCCGACGGGAACTTACCGCCGCACCTTCACGCTGCCTGCCGACTGGGAAGGTAAGGAAATCTTCCTGAGTGCCGACGGAGTGCGCGGAGCAGCCTTCTACTACCTCAACGGCAAGTTCGCAGGCATGAGCAAAGACGCCAAAACCCCTGCCCGCTTCAACGTCACTTCCCTTGCCCGCAAAGGCGAGAACGTGATTGCCATACAGATACACCGTTTCTCCGACGGAAACTATATGGAATGCCAGGACTTTTGGCGCATCAGCGGCATCGAACGGGACATATACCTGTATGCACAGCCGAAAATACGCCTGACAGACTTCAAGGCAGAAACACCCTTGGACGGAGACTACCGCGACGGAATCCTGAAACTGAAAGTGAAATTCGCCAACACCACCGGCCGGGAGACTCCGCTCGTAGTATGCTATCGCCTGCTGGACAGCCAGGGCGGCCAGGTGGCATACGCCTCCAGCCGCGTAGCCCCCGGACAGACAGAACTCGCGTTCGAACCCAACACGGTTAAAGCCCCGCTGCCATGGACGGCCGAAACGCCGAACCTCTACACTCTCGTCATCACCCTGAACCATGCCAGCGGAGAAGTCATCGAGGCGACCGGATGCAAGGTCGGTTTCCGCACCGTGGAAATAAAAGACAAGCAACTGATGGTGAACGGAAAGCCTATCCTTGTGAAAGGTGTCAACTATCATGAACACAACGAGTACACCGGACACTACGTTTCCGAAGAGCTCATGATGAAGGACTTCGAACTTTGGAAACAGTACAACGTAAATACCGTCCGCACGTGCCACTACCCGCAACAGGAACGTTTCTACGAACTGTGCGACCAATACGGCATCTACGTCATAGACGAAGCCAATATCGAAACACACGGTATGGGTTACGACCTGCGCGTGGGAGGTACGCTGGCAAATAATCCTTTGTTCATGCAAGCCCACATAGACCGTACGATGAATATGTACGAACGCGACAAGAACCACCCGTGCGTCATCACCTGGTCGCTCGGCAACGAATCGGGAAACGGCGTGAACTTCTACACCACTTACAAGATGCTGAAAGCATTGGACAGCCGCCCCGTGCAATACGAACGCGCGGAATTGGAATGGAACACGGACATCTTCTGCCCCATGTACCACCGTCCCGCCCGCATCGAAAAGTATGCGAAAGATTCCGAAATGACCCGACCGCTCATCCTCTGCGAATATGCCCATGCCATGGGAAACAGTCTCGGCAACTTCCAGGAATACTGGGACCTCATCGAGAAGTATCCCCTCCTGCAAGGCGGCTGCATCTGGGACTGGGTGGACCAGGGATTCGCCGTCAAGACACCTGACGGACGCAAATACTGGACCTACGGCGGCGATTACGGCAAAAACGGAACGCCTTCCGACGGTGACTTCTGCATCAACGGCATGGTATATCCCGACCGCAGCGTCAAACCTCATACCGAGGAAATGCGGAAAGTGTATCAGAACATCAAATTCATCGGTTTCGACCCGGCAACCGGCACTGTCAAGATACGCAATGACTTCTCTTTCACCAATCTCAATAAATACGATTTCTACTACATCGTCCGCCGCCACGGCAAAGAGATTTACAGAGACGGCCTCAAAGGCATCGAAGCCGAACCGGGGCAGACAGTCACCACTCCGCGCCTGAATGGCATCCCCGCAGCCGACAACTCCACCGGAGACGTGCGCATCGAGTTCTATGCCGCAGTACGTACGCCCGAACCGTTCCTTCCGGCAGGCACGGTCATCGCCCGCGAACAGACCTATGTATATACTTTCCACAAGGAAAATGCCCCGCAGCAGGCATTTGCCGAACCGAAAGACGACGACAAGCAAGTTGTCTTCTCCGGAACAGACTTCAAAGCCGTTTTCGACAAGACAAGCGGCCTGTTGGTATCTTACCAATATAAGAAACAAGAGTTCATCCACAATGGTCAAGGCCCCCGCCCCTTCTTCTGGCGCGCTCCTATCGACAACGACTACGGAGCCAAGCTTCCCACCCGCCTGAAAGCATGGAAAGAGGCAAGCTACCAGGCACCGGAAGCCGAAAGCTTCGACGTGGTGCGCGGCAAAGACGCCACAACACTCAATGTCACCTACCGCTTCCCGCAGACAGATGCCCGTTGGGATATAATATATAAGGTATATAGCAACGGTGTCATCAAGATAGACAACCACTTTGTCGCAGCAGATGCCCAAGCGCCGATGCTGCCGCGTATAGGATTACGGATGCAGCTTCCGGCACACGTCACTTCGCTCACCTACTACGGACGCGGACCGGAAGAGAACTACCGCGACCGCCGTACCTCGCAGTTCTTCGGCGAATATACGTCAGCCATCAAGGATATGTACGAACCGTATGTCCGTCCGCAGGAGAACAATCACCGCACGGATATCCATTGGTGTACCCTCGCCGGCAAGTCGAAGAAAGGACTGCTGTTCGTTGCCGACCGTACCTTCGAGATGAATGTCTCTAACTATCCGCTGGAAAGCCTGGATAGCGGCGACTCCATCGAGAACGAAGCGCCCCGTACCGACAAGACCGACCACCGCCACCTTACCGACCCGCAGCCGGAACAGCTGGTGGACCTCTTCATCGACTACCGCATGATGGGCATAGGCGGCGACAACAGCTGGGGTGCGATGGCACACGAACCTTACCTGATACGTTCCGGCAAAGAGAATGCCGTCAGCTACGGTTTCGCGATTGTGCCGTTCGACAAGAAAACGGACTTCAAGAGCCTGATATATAAATACTAAAACGTCAGATAATGAGAATCTTTTCCGGCATATACCATATCTTGTCCGTCACCTTCTGCCTTCTGGCAGGCGTATCGTCCGTTTCCGCACAGGAAACGGGCAATGCGATGCTGAAATACGGATTGAATTTCCTCAAAACTCCCTACGTGGCACACACGCTGGAGGTGAACGAGGAGGAAAAGCTCGTGGTAAACTTCAGCGAAGTAGACTGTACCACCTTCGTTGAGTATGTGCTTGCCCTGTCGCTCTCGCCCATAAAGGACGGAACGATAGACAATGCCGACTATGCGCGGGTGCTACAGAACATACGCTACCGGGATGGCAAGATTGACGGCTACACTTCCCGTCTGCACTACATTGCCGATTGGGTGAACAACGGTGTCAAACATGGTTTTATAGAAGACGCGGCTGCCGTCAATGCCACCGACACGGTGAGACTGTCGCTCAATTTCATGTCTACGCACCCCAAGGCGTACAAGCACCTGGCATCTTCTCCTGCAAACGTCCGGAAGATGAAGGAAATAGAAAAGGCCTTGTCGGGTCAGACGTTCCATTATGTCCCCCAAGACAAGCTGCCCGACAATGGGCTTGATTGGATAAAAAACGGCGACATCATAGCCATCACCACCAATGTTCCGGGATTGGACGTCGCGCATTTGGGACTTGCCTATTACGAGAAAGGAGTATTGCGACTGCTCCATGCTTCTTCCGCCGAGAAAAAGGTAACTATCACGCAAGGTTCGTTGGCACAACTGCTGAAAAGCAACAAGAAGTTCACAGGCATCAGGGTGTTAAGGATGAAAGAGCCCCGATGAAGCGCCAATAATGCCGGAAGAAGGCTTCCAAAACACCTGGAGTTTGCTCTCAAAACTCCAGGCAATTATATCCAGAACTCCAGGAGTTTATAGAGAAAATCCCGAGACTTTTGTTCGGAAAGTCCCGGGATTTTTTTAGGATGGTTTCATCCATTTGTGAAAAGGGTCCATCACCATAGAAAGGGGGCAGCCATATATCCTCATTTCCCGTCAGAACGGCAACGGTCCGTCCGTACCTACCCCGCCAAACGGATTGTCCGTCTGAGGTACATAGTCGGCGGCAGACGGCGGCGGTGGCGTGGAAGGCCTGCCGATAGGCGTATTCATACGCGAACCGAACGTAGCTCCGCCGACGCCCTCGGTAGGTGGCGGAATCACCATGTCGTCTTCCGGATTCTGGAAACGGGTGTACTGCCCGATGAAGCGCAGGCGCACGTCGCCCACGGCACCGTTACGGTGCTTGGCTATGATAATCTCCGCAATACCGTGCAAGTCCGTGCCGTCGGCAGAAGAGTAAATCTTGTAATACTCGGGGCGGTGGATGAAGCATACCATGTCGGCATCCTGCTCGATGGCTCCCGACTCGCGGAGGTCGCTCAGCTGCGGGCGTTTCCCCTCTTCTCCCTCGCGGTTCTCCACACCACGGTTCAACTGCGACAGGGCGATGATGGGGATGTTCAGTTCCTTTGCCAATCCTTTCAGCGAGCGGGAAATGGTACTCACCTCTTCCTGACGGCTTCCAAAGGACATACCGCTGGCATTCATCAGCTGGAGGTAGTCGATGATAATCACTTTCACCCCGTGCTCGCGAACCAGGCGGCGTGCCTTGGTGCGGAGTTCGAATACGGAAAGCGAAGGCGTGTCGTCCACATAGAGCGGTGCATCCAGCAGGTCGCGCAGCTTGTAGTCCAGCTGCTGCCATTCGTAGTCGGCCAGCTGTCCGCTCTTGATTTTCTCGCTCGGGATTTCGCACACGTTGGAGATAAGACGGTTCACCAGCTGCACGTTGCTCATTTCGAGCGAGAACAAGGCGACGGGGTTGTGGAAGTTCACGGCGATGTTCTTGGCCATGGAGAGCACAAATGCCGTCTTACCCATGGCGGGACGGGCGGCTATGATGATAAGGTCGGAGTTCTGCCAGCCGGAAGTCATCTTGTCCAGCTTGGTGAACCCGCTTTCCAGTCCGCTCAATCCGTCGGTACGGGCGGCGGCTTTCTGGATAAGGTCGTACGCTTGGGCGATAACCGGATTGATTTGCGTGTAGTCCTTCTTCATGTTCTGCTGGGAAATCTCGAAGAGCTTGCCTTCGGCTTCCTGCATCAGGTCGTCCACGTCGAGCGTCTCGTCAAATGCTTTTGACTGGATATTACTTGTGTATGTTATCAGTTCGCGCGCCAGTGCCTTCTGGGCGATGATGCGGGCGTGGTACTCGATGTGCGCGGAAGATGCCACCTTACTGCTGAGTTGGGTGATGTAGAACGGTCCGCCCACCTCTTCCAAATCGCCGCGCTTGGCAAGTTGCTCTTTTACGGTCAGGATGTCCACCGGTTTCTGGTTGACGGCAAGGTCCGTGATGGCGGAATATATCAGCTGGTGCCGGTGCTCGTAAAAGGATTCCGGACGGAGAATCTCGCTTACCAGCGAATAAGCGTCCCTCTCAATCATCAATGCGCCAAGCACCGCCTCTTCAAGTTCCGGCGCTTGCGGCTGGATACGCCCGTAGTCGTTGACCGGCTGGGGTGTTTTCGACTTCGGCGTGCGTGTTGTTCGTCTTTCTGCTACCACTTTATGAATTAAAAATTAAGAATTGAGAATTAAAAAATAATTGCCTTTCCTTTCAAAATACGGTGCGTGCCATGAAGGTATCGGCACCCGTCCTTCTTAAAAAGGGAAGGCAAAGATAAATGATTTTATCGATAGCCGTCAACAAATTCATGGCTAAGTTTTCAATCTACTATGAACAGAATTTATTAACTTTGTCTCCCGAGTTCGTTTTTTTAGTTTTCAATCCTTAATTCTCAACATACGAAGATGATTACTTTTCCCGGCAGCAAAATAAATTTAGGTCTGAACATAATTGAAAAACGTCCGGACGGATATCATAATCTGGAAACCATCTTCTACCCTATCCCCGTGGAAGATGCGTTGGAAATCACCCCGAAGCGTGACGGGGACGGAAAATACCGCCTGCATCAGGCGGGCATCGAAATCGCGGGAGAGGCGGAAGACAACTTGGTGGTGAGGGCATACCGGTTGCTCGACGAGTTGTTCGGCCTGCCGCCGGTAGATATCCATCTGTTCAAGCGCATTCCCTCGGGCGCGGGGCTGGGCGGCGGTTCGGCGGACGCAGCATTCATGCTGAAGATGCTGAACGAACAGTTTAACCTCGGGCTAAGTCCGGACCGTCTGGAAGAGTATGCCGCCCGCCTGGGAGCCGACTGCGCTTTCTTCATCCAGAACGTTCCGACGTACGCGGAAGGCATCGGCAACCTGTTCTCGCCCGTCTCCTTGTCCCTGAAGGGATACCAACTTTGGCTGGTGAAACCGGACATCTTCGTCTCCACGCGGGATGCCTTCGCGCAGATTAAGCCGCACCGCCCGGAACAATCGCTGCGCGAAACCATCCAACTGCCCGTTGAAGCGTGGAAGAACCATATGGTGAACGACTTCGAAGCGAGCGTCTTCCCGCAGTTTCCCGCCATCGGCGAAATCAAGGAAGAGATGTACAGGCAAGGCGCGCTCTATGCCTCGATGAGCGGTTCGGGTTCGTCGGTCTACGGGCTGTTTGCCGCCGACGCCGTATTGCCGGACATAGACTTCGGCGAGAAAGCGTTCGTATATAAAGGAAGGCTGACGGTTTGATGCGCGGCAACGGAGCGACGCGCCGCACGGCAGGAGCAGCCCGCGGCGATGCCCCATCTTGCATTCTCCGGAAAAATGGTACTTAAAACCGGATTTTGTATAAAACGGTTTACGTGTCCGATTTCTATTTTTGCAACCGGTTATCGGTAAATAAAAATCTTTAATCAAGGTATCGACATGGATAGAAATATGACCCGCCGAAGCGCGTTAAAGCAAATGGGCAGCCTTGCCGCCGGTCTGGTGATGGCATCATCAGGTATTCTTCCTTTTGCTTCCTGCGAAGGTGGAAAGAAAAAGCGCATCATCCTCTATTTCACGGGCACGGGCAACTGCCTGTACGTGGCGCGGCAGCTGGCAAAAGACGGAACGGAACTGTTGAGCATTCCGCAACTGATGAAACAACAGAAGTTTGAAATCGAAGCAGACGAGATAGGGCTTGTCTATCCCATCTACGGGCATATGCCGCCCTACATGGTCCGACAGTTCATCGGGAAAGCGACATTGAAGGCGGCGTACAAGTTTGCCATCCTCACCTACGGCGCCAGGAAGTGCGATGCGGTGGAGATATGGGACGGCATTTCGCGGAAAGCAGGCAACGCGTTCGACTACATCCGCACGCTCATCATGGTGGACAACTGGCTGCCGAACTTCGACATGAACGAGCAAATCCTGATAGACAAGCATATCCCGGAGAATCTGCAACAGATATCCGCAGACCTTGCCGCCCGAAAACAGTGGCACGAACCGGTGACAGAGGAAGAACGTGAGATGCACCAGGGCTTCATGGCGTATACAGGGCTGAATCCCGACACCGGTTTCCTGATGAAGAGCGAGCAATGTTTCACCGTGACCGATGCTTGTATCGGCTGCGGTGCCTGCGTTTCCGTCTGCCCGCGCGGCAACTACAAACTGACCTCGCAGGGCGTGAAGATGCAAGGCGACTGCGAGTTCTGCTTTGCGTGCATACAGAATTGTCCGCAGAAAGCCATCCCCAAACGCGGCGAGCTGTAGGTTTCCAACTCTATGCCTCCCCGCTGTTCGCAGTAGCGGCTGACGATACTCAGCGCAATAGGTTCATCGTCTATGGCTATACATGTCATCATGCGTTTCCGTTTTTTAGTTCAAGCCTTACCCGGAATGTATGGTTGTCACGGTTGTGTCCGAAGTCCAGGCGATGGCGGTCGGGATAGAGCAGCGACAACCGGCGGCGGCAGTTCTCTATGCCCATCCGTTTGGAGTTCTTCACATCGCGCTCAAACACGGAGTTCTCCACTTCAAAGCAGAGCGTGTCGTGCTGCTGTGTCAGCCGGATGCGGATAAAACAGGGTTCGTTGGAAGAGATGCCGTACTTAAAAGCATTCTCCACAAAGGTAATCAGCAACATGGGCGGCACGGGCATGGAGTCGTCCTCTACCCGATGCGTGAAGCTGACATCCGCATATTCGTTCAGCCTCAACTTCTGGAGGTCGATATACTGGCTGATGTAGTCCACCTCTTCCACCAGTGCGATGAACTCATGATTGGCGTTGTTGTACATATACTTCGTCAGGTTGATGAAGCGTTCGAGGGTCGCCTCTGTCTTGTCGGAATGCGTGATGAGCAGTCCGTAGAGCGTATTGAGCGTATTGAAGAGGAAATGCGGATTGATTTGCGCCTTGTAGAGCGCCAGTTCCGCCTTGTTGCGCTCATACTCCACCTCCTCGCGTGCAAGCCGCTGGCGGAACGCCTCGTTCAGCATCCCCACGGCAAAGCAGAAAACCGTCGCCACGATGTAGTGCAGCCATACCGCCTGTTTGTTTTGCCGCACGCCCCAAACGGGATAAGCGTAAAGCTCGCGTTGCTGCTGATGGGCGTGATAAAGCGGCGACGATATCTCGTAAGAGGAAAAGAGGAACGTGACAACCAGCGAAACGGCAATCGCCACCAGGGCAACCGTGCGCCGCCTGCCGCTCTGGAACAGCCGGGGAATAATAAAGTACTTGTACAGGAAATACGTGATATACAGCCACCCGACAAATGAGCCGAAAAACAAGGGATACGTGCCCCACCACCTTTCCACCGGAAATGCGTATATCATCAGCGGCAACAGGATGAGGCAGAAAGCCATATCGGTATAAAGCGGTACGTTCTTCATCCGAAATATGCTTGATTATCGTTGTTGCTCAAACAGCCAGTCCTGCACTCCCTCGATGCCGTAGGCCACGAACCACGTAGCACGGTGGTTTCCACCGGTCAGGTGGGTGAACAACAGATGATTGCCATCAGCCCGCATCTTGTTCGCCTCTTCAGAAAGCTGTGCCTGCGGAAGCGTCATGTCCCATGTAGCCTCCGACACGCGGCTGCCCCGGCTACGCCATAATTCCACCGCCTGCCCTTGCAAGGTGTTCGACGAGGCATCGCCCTCGCAAGAGATAATCCAGATGTTCTGCTTGTCCAGCGGTCCCATCAGTGCAGGATTCCACTTGCCCGCCACGAGCAAAGCGCCGGCAAACAGCTCCGGTTCCTTCAGCATCATCACGATGGACGACATACAACCCATCGACTGCCCCGTGGTGTAGATGCGTTTCGAGTCGATGGAGTAGCGTGTCTGAAGGTCTTTCAACAGGGCGATGGTAGCATCCAGGTGATGGCTGTAGTTCCAATTGTCGTCCACCGTGATGAACGGATATTCGGGAGCCACCACGATGCACTCATGACGTGCCTGCGCCTCCGGTTCCGCCCACGAGGTCGCGCCGTTACCCTGATAGAGCGTATGCGTAACCGGACCGCTTGCCACACCCGCATCATGGATGAAGAGCACCAGCGGATATTGCCTTGCCGGGTCGTAGTTCTTCGGCAGATATATATTATAAGGTAGCACCTGACCCGTGTACGGACTTACGAACTCTTCCTGTTTGAAATCGTCCGCCACAAGACACCGTTCGGCGGTACTCGCTATCTGAGCATCGCTTGCCTTGTAGGTTTTTCCCTTGACGGTCTTGATGTTTGCCGTCTGCACGGCCACGGCATTGCCCGGGTATTCATCGTTACCACCCGTGCTCCATCCGGCACGCAATCCGGGACCGCCTTGCATACGGTCGCGTTCCCGTTTCTTCTCCATCTCAGCCTCCGTGGGCTGTTTGGGCTGTGCGTTCAGATTCACTTCCGCTTTCACTTCGATGATGACGTACTGCCCGTTCACGCCCTGCCGCGCCCTTTCCGGAGTGTTGTTGGCGTAGATGCGTGTCACCTCTTTGCCTTCCACACGGAAACTTCCGTTTGTAAGGCTCTTGTTGCTGATGGGCGTGTCATATTCCAACACAACGGTTTCCACTTTACGCCCATCGCCCAACACACGGCTTATCGCCGTTGCCGACTGCACGTGTCCGTCACTCGCGGAGCTGCTTTGAGCTTGTGCCAAACCAAAGAACCCCGCCAAAATCATAGTGGTGATTACCTTTTTCTTCCTAATCATAGCGTCTGAATTTGTTTGTATCCGTCTCATGAATTGAATGATGCAAAATTACATCACTTTATCCTAAAAACAGAATTTCCACCCGTATGTTCACCACCAAAAAACGGTTATTTATCCCCAAATGCGTGTTTAGCTATCATTGTAACAACAAGCGGGAATACAAAGATTATGGATTATCCTTATTTATCAGATTCACCACCACCTTCACCATCACATCCTTCTCTTCGGTACGGCTCTCGGCAATCATCAGAGTAAGTGCTACGAGTGTGTTGTCGGCTATACGCTTACGGCCATCTTCGGAATAAAGAATACCGTTCTTCTCCATAAACCACAGGAAGAGCATGGCGGCAATACGCTTGTTACCGTCGCTGAACGAGTGGTTTTTTACCACAAGATAAAGCAACATGGCAGCCTTTTCCTCTACCGAAGGATATAGGTCCTCGCCACCGAAAGTCTGGTAAATCTGTCCGATGCTGCTCTTGAACGAATCATCCTTCTCATTGGCAAACCACTGGCTACCGCCAAACTTTTCCTTCAATGCGTTGATGGCATTCATGGCATTGTCGTAAGTGGCGCGGAAAGGTTCCTCACAGGTCGTTTTCTCTATCCGAAGCGACTGGTAGTCGTAACGGTCGAGAGTGTCGAGGGCATAGACATAATCGGTAATGACATTGAACAGTCCCGAATATTCTCCCTCCGTCACCTTGTCTTGAAGCGTGAGGGCACGAGACATCAGGCGCACCACATCCTTCAATTCATCGTAGTGGTCGAGACGGCGATGGTCTATGGCATAGCCTTTGATGAGGTATTGCTTTAGAACAGTATTTGCCCATTTCCTAAATACAATACCATTACGACTTTTTACACGATAACCTATTGAGACTATCATGTCAAGGTTGTAATATTCAATGTCTTGCATTTGAACAAACCCTTCCTTGCGTCCATATTTCTTGGGTGTCGCAAATTTTGCGACTACCGGTTCTCCTTCCAATTCTTCTCTCAAAGCATTATTGATATGCTTCGCTATTGTCTTATAATCACGGCCATATAGTTGAGCTATCTGTTCACGGTTCAGCCACACGGTATCTTTCTCCAGCTTCACTTCAAGCCGGGTGTTGCCGTCGTCTGTGGTATAAAGCACGATTGACGAGCCGTTATTTGCAATTATTCTACTCTCTGCCATATTCGTTTCCTTTCATTATATTTCTTTCAATCTGTTGGTTGAGATAACCCCTACAAAGTTATCATAATTCCGTCAAATCACCCTTTTTTCTGCAACAATGTTTCCGCATCAAAATAGTTATTCAAGTACATATTCATCTTTTCTTCTATGAATCATTACCCTATAGTGTAATTTGAATTAAGATGTACTTGTTTTTGGCCTTAATATTAACGACTCAATCCTCCTTTAATTATACCCATACTGATATAATCATAGTAGCAAAACAACAAATTATACCCATACTGATATAATATCAAATAATTATGCTATTTTTGTACCCGAAAAGGTATAAAACATGATACTATGAATAATCTTTCTACTACGGTTAAAATGTTGCGAAAGCAATATAATCTGACACAGGAGGAACTCTCGTTGAAGTCGGGAGTAGGATTGCGCTTTGTACGAGACCTTGAACAAGGAAAGGAAACGCTGCGCCTTGATAAGGTGAATCAGCTCCTTGATTTTTTCAATTATGAAATGGTAGCCACTCAAAAAAACAGTAATCAATGAGACAAGCCCATATATTTTACAAAGACCAATTGGTTGGTATTCTGACAGAAAACGATGCCGGGTATGAGTTCTGCTATTTGCCGGAATATCTCTCTCTTGAAAAGGCGAAGGCGGTTAGCATGACATTGCCTTTGCAAAGCGAAGCATATACAAGTCCTGTGCTATTTCCATTTTTCGATGGTTTGATTCCTGAAGGATGGCTGTTGGATGTTGCATTGCGAAATACAGACATCAGCATTCTTGACCGGATGTCGCTGTTACTGACATGTTGCAAGGATTGTATCGGAGCAGTAAGTGTTGTTCCTTTGGAAGAAAAGGAGGAAAATCATGTGTAATTGTCTCTATTGTTATCGTCCGCTCTTAAAGGGGGAAAAGGATATGCACACGGCTTGCATAAAGAAGTTCTTCGGAACAGCGACATTGCCCGTTCTTGATTATACGGTAGAACAACTTGACCAGCTTGCTCTGCAAATCATTCAAGACCAAACCTCTTTGACCGGTGTTCAGCCGAAATTGTCCTTGCATCTGAATGAGCATGAGGGCTGCAAACGGTTGACTATTGTCGGACTATGGGGCGGCTATATTTGTAAACCACAGGCCTTGCAATATGCGATGATGCCTGAGGTCGAGGATTTAACCATGCACCTTGCAGAGGTGGCACGTATTGAGGTCGTACCTCATACGCTGATGCGGATGGCAGATGATACGCTATGCTATCTTACCCGCCGGATTGACAGAACTTCTGCCGGAGAGAAGATTGCGATGGAAGATATGTGCCAACTGACAGAAAGGCAAACAGAGCATAAATACAAAAGCAGTTATGAACGTATCGGCAAGGCTGTTTTGAAATACTCGTCTTTGCCTAAAATGGATGTTACCAATTTCTTCGAGTTGGTGCTTTTCTCTTGGTTGACAGGAAATAACGACATGCACTTGAAAAACTTCTCTTTGTATGAAGTGGCGGATAGGATACGTTTGACCCCTGCTTACGATTTGCTAAATGCGGTTATCATCAATCCCAAAGATGATGAAGAATTGGCATTGACCTTGAATGGCCGGAAGAAAAAACTTCAAAAAGAGGATTTTATCAGGTCGGCAGCCACGCTGGATATAGAGAATGTGATTGTAGAACGGCTGATAAATAAGTATATCAAACTATTGCCCAAATTTGAGACTGTCATTCAAAACTCTTTCCTAAGTGCTGAATTAAAGGAAAAGTATGGCGAATTGTTGAAGGAACGGCTTACAAGACTTTCACAAAGGCAATAAAACGATAAAATGCCCATACCAGCAGAGGGGACTATCCCCCTCCCCACTCTGTCAAGGGATACGGGTCCTCCAAAGTCCCTCCCCGTTCGCCACCAACACAGGCTCCGCTTCCATCAGTGTCTATTTCAAGCAGGGTACCGACCCGGATATGTCGGTGGTGAACGTGCAGAACCGCGTAGCCTCGGCACAGGGACTGCTTCCGGCAGAGGTGACGAAATCGGGAATCACCATATCCACAGTATCGGGTGGAGGTAGATGCCGCCTTGTGCAAGCGCAACGGCATATCGCCCACCACCATTCTCAACACGCTGGCGGGATACGTGGGCGGCAGCTACTCCAGCAACCTGAACCGGTTCACCAAACTCTACCGCGTCATGGTGCAGGCAGCCCCTGAATATAGACTTGACACAGAAGCGCTGAACAACATCTTCGTGCGCAACGGCAACGGGGAGATGTCGCCCATCTCCCAATACCTCACGCTCACCCGTGTGTATGGTTCGGAGAGCCTGTCACGCTTCAACCTCTTCTCCGCCATCAGCGTTTCCGGCATTCCTGCCGACGGCTACAGTTCCGGGCAGGCATTGAAAGCGATTGAAGAGGTGGCGAAGACGGCACCTGATGACCTCCATGACGATGATTTTCGGTATGCTGCCGCTGATGTTCGCCCACGGAGTGGGTGCCAACGGAAACATATCGGTAGGCGTGGGCACGGTGGGCGGAATGCTCTTCGGCACGGCGGGATTGCTCTTCGTAGTGCCATCGCTGTTCATCATTTTCCAGTATATGGAGGAGCACTTGATGCCACAAAAGAACGATACGGGCGGAGGCAATGACGACTAACGTATGCAGCGGCTTACGACTAACGTATGTAGCAGCACACGACTAACGTATGTAACAGCCTACGACTAACGTATGTCATAGCCAACGACTAACGTATGCAACCATACATCACATACATATCTTATTATAAGAACAACGAATATAAGAACAATATGAAGAAGATACAGCTATACACCATCCTTCTTGCCGCCCCCTTGTTGAACGGATACGGCATCTACACCCGCTATGCGCGTCCCGACCTGAATGTCTGTGCCGACAGCCTTTACCGGACACCCGTGGCAGAAAAGGACAGCGGCACCGTCGCATCGAAACCGTGGCGCGAGCTTTTCACCGACCCGCATCTGCAAGCCCTCATCGCCACAGGGCTGGAACGCAATACGGACTTCGGCATCGCCCGCCTGCAAGTGGAAGAGGCGCAGGCGGTACTGACCAATGCCCGCCTCTCCTACCTGCCATCCGTCAGCCTGACGCCACAAGCTGGCATCAGTAGTTACAACGGCGAGACAAAAAAGACCTACCAGATAGGAGGCACCGCCTCCTGGGAAGTGGACCTCTTCGGACGGGTGACCAACGCCAAACGGGGGGCTGCCGCCTCGCTCGAACAGAGCCGCGCCTACGCGCAAGCGGTGCAGACACAACTCGTAGCGACCATCGCCGAAAGCTACTACACGCTGCTGATGCTGGACGAGCAACTTGCCATTTCCAACGAGACACGGGCGAATTGGGAGGAGACCATCACCACCCTGGAAGCACTGGCACAAGCCGGAAAGACGGACGATGTGGCGATACACCGGGCACGCGCCAGCCGCACGGCACTCGATGCCTCGACGCTTACCCTCCGCAAGAACATCAGCGAAACGGAAAACGCCCTTTCCGCCCTGCTGAAGGAACCTGCCCACACCATCAGCCGAAGCACGCTTGCCGACCAGCACTTCTCCGACGACCTCTCCGTCAGTCTGCCTCTCCGGCTTCTTGCCAACCGCCCGGACGTGAGGCAGGCGGAGGCCGCACTTGCCGAAGCCTTCTACGCCACCCACGCTGCCCGCTCCGCATTCTATCCCCGACTGACACTCTCCGGCTCGTTGGGGTGGACAAACAGCGGTGGCGGAGCGATACTCAACCCCGGCAAATGGCTCTCTTCCGCCATCGCCTCGCTCACCGCCCCGTTATTCAACAAAGGTACGAACATCGCCAACCTGAAAATCGCCCAAGCACGGCAGCAGGAAGCCACGCTGCGCTTTGAACAAACGCTGCTCGATGCGGGCAAGGAGGTCAACGACGCGCTCACCGAATGGCAGACCGCCGACGGGCGCATCCGCCTGGACCGCCGGCAGATAGCCGACCTCGAAGCCGCGACCGAAAAGACACGCCTGCTTGTGCGCTACACCTCCGCCAACTACCTGGAAGTGCTCACGGCACAGCAATCACTGCTCAACGCCCGCCTGACACTGGCGCAGGACCGCATCGGCAAGATACAGGCTGTAGTCCATCTTTATCATGCGCTTGGCGGGGGCGTGTAAAAAAGGGATGAGGGATAAGGAAAGGTATGAAGGGGATGAAGGATAAAATATAAGATATAAAATGTAAGGTATAAAGTACGGCAATGCTGTTATTGGCATCACTCATACCTCATACCTTACACTTTATATCTTACCTAAAAGTTAGTACACTTCTACTTTTTCGGCAATTCGCTTCGCCTTGTCACGCAGTGCATCAAGGTCGCTGCCCTGCGGCGCATAGCACAACACTACGCCCATACGGCGGTTGACACGTGTAGTCGGCTTACCGAAGATACGCAGGTAGGTGTCTTCTTCCTTGGTCACCTCTTCCATGCCGCGGTAGTTCGGACGCTCCTGGCTGGCAATGGGCGAAAGAACAACGGCACTGGCCCCCATACGTTCCTGCTTGATATTCGGAATCGGCAGTCCGAGTACGGCACGACAATGCAACTCGAACTCATTCAGGTTCTGCGTTCCTGCCAACGTCACCATACCTGTATCGTGTGGACGCGGAGAGAGTTCGGAGAAGTAAACGCCATTCTCATGGCTCAAGAAGAACTCCACGCCCCACAATCCGGCACCGGTCAGAGCGCGGGTCACCTTCTCTGCCATATCCTGCGCTTCCTTCAGATGGGCGGGGTCGATATGGGCGGGCTGGAAACTTTCACGGTAATCGCCACTTTTCTGCACATGGCCGATGGGCGGACAAAACAAGGTAGGACCGTTCTTCTGCGTCACCGTCAGCAGAGTTATCTCGCTGTCGAACTTGATGAACTCTTCGATTATCAACTCCTTGATGTCGCCACGGCTACCATTGCAGCCATATTCCCAAGCGTGCTCCAGTTCGTCGGCACTCTTCACGAGCGACTGTCCCTTACCGGACGAAGACATCAGAGGTTTTACCACACAAGGGAAACCAATCTTTTCAGCAGCAGTCTTCAGCTCGTCCAGCGATTTGGCATAGAAGTATTTAGCAGTTTTCAGTCCCAACTCTTTCGCTGCAAGGTCGCGGATCGCTTTGCGGTTCATCGTAAAGTTCACCGCACGTGCGCTGGGCACAACCTGAATGCCTTCTTTTTCAAAATCATACAAACGTTCCGTACGAATAGCTTCAATCTCCGGAACAATGATATCCGGCTGGTGTTTACGCACCACACGTTCCAATGCGTCGCCATCCAGCATACTGAACACTTCGCATTCGTCCGCCACCTGCATAGCGGGCGCACCGGCGTATGAATCGCAGGCAATGATGTATTGACCTTTACGTTGGGCGGAAATCACAAACTCCTTGCCCAGCTCGCCGGAACCTAACAGTAAAATCTTTTTCATTTCAGTATCAGTTATATAATAGAATTGTCGCAAAGATAGAGATAAAAAACGACAAAAAAAGAAATACGGGAAGTTAACTTCGCACGTTGTATGAAGTTAACTTCCCGTCATCATGATATTAACATATTGCCACTCGTTCAGTTAACTTCATCCGAACAATGAAGTTAACCGAACGCAGATGCCGTATATCATTGATGTTGCTCGCGCAACAGGTCGTTCACCGTCTTGACCGGATTGAAGGTAGTGAGAGGCACTTCCACAAAGACCGTATTCCAATCGCTCATCGCACCGTTCCAAAGCCCCGGAAGCTCCAACGCCTTGAGGTCTTTGCCGTTCTTCGACTTGTAGGAGATAAAGCCTGTAGCCTTGTCCACATACTTCACGAGGTCGAACTTATTGCCCTTATAGTCGCGTACGGCACAAACCAAATCCACCGGATTGAAGTGCGTACCCTTCTCGAACATATTCTTCTTCTCCGGATCGTTCATGTCAATCTGCGAACTTTCGAGGATTTGCAGCGAAACCGTACCGTCGTTGTTATAGGCAAGGAACGGACCGCCACCCGGTTCGCCTACATTCTTCACCATGCCGCAGACGCGCATCGGGCGGTTCAGCTTGCTCTTCAGGTAAATCACCAGTTCGGCATCTTCCAGATTCTTCGTTTCCGGGTTCTTGCAGAACAGTCTCTTTTGTACGAACTGCAGGATGTCGAGCACTTGCTCGTGCGTGTAGTTACCGCTGTCCAGCAGTTGCAGGTAGGCGAACGCCTGCTGTTGTAAGGTGATGAGTACACCGGCAATCAGTTTCTTATAGAGCACGGTGTCACCTTTCAGCTTGTCGGGCACCACGTTGTCGATGTTCTTGATGAAGATAACGTCGGCGTCAAGGTCGTTCAGGTTTTCAATCAACGCGCCGTGGCCGCCCGGACGGAACAGGAGCTTGCCATTGTCGCGGAAAGGCTTGTTCTCCATATCGGCAGCAACGGTGTCGGTGCTTGGTTTCTGCTCGGAGAAGCTGATGTTGTAGTCTACGCCGTACTTCTTGGCATAGGCGGCAGCTTTCTCGTCCACCAATGCCTTGAACAGCGCGCGGTGCTCGGGCGATACGGTGAAGTGCACATTCACCTTGCCGTTCTTGTTGGCGGCATAGAGCGCGCCTTCCACCAGGTGCTCTTCGAGCGGCGTGCGGCTGCCTTCTTCGTACTTGTGGAATTTCAGCAACCCTTTCGGAAGCGCGCCGTAGTTCAGTCCGGCCGATTCGAGCAATGCGGCAACCACCGCCTTGTAGTTTCCGGCAGCCAGCAGTGCGGGAATATCCTTACCCGCCGTTTTCAGGCAGGTGGCATTCAGGTCGTCGTAGAAGGCGAAGTTCTTGATTTTCTCGAAGAATGTCTTTTCGAAATTTGATTGGGGAGCATCGTAGTCTGCTCCAAGAAACTCAAACAGATTCTTGAACATACGGCTTGCGGCACCCGATGCGGGAACAAACTTCACCACCGTCTTGTCCGTCTGCGTGTACGCTTCCCACGCGTTCAGGTATTTTTTCTGCTCGTCGGTGTCCGGAGCCAGGATACCCTGTTCCACGGAGGCGGCAGCAAACAACTTTAAGTAGGGGAAACCTTTTTCGAAGCAGGCAAGCTGGTCGGCTATCTGTTCTTCCGAAATGCCTTTCTTAGCAAGCAATTCTTTGTCTTGGAGTGTTATCATAATATCTAAATTAATTAATTGATGCCCAAAAATACAAAAAAAGCGCAAGTGCCGCCAAGAAAAGGAAGAAAAAAACTACCTTTACCGCACAAAATACGGACAATTATGGAAACAGGAGACTTTTTCACAGCCGGAGAGAAGCGTCTGCTCTTCGTGCTCTACCGAAAATTGTTGCAGCTTTCCGGAGAGACGCTCCATAAAGGTGACTGCAGGAAGCTGAAAACACATCTTGTAAACTCTATACAGAACAACCGCATACAGCGGGACATCTTCGGGCTGAACCCTATCATCAAGGATATGCAGACTGCCGTCATCGTGGCGGAGGAGATAGGCATGAGGCGGGCTTCCATCCTGGGGCTGATGCTTCACGACTCGGTGCGCTGCGGCTGCTGCACGTCCGAGGAGGTGGAACGGGAGTATGGAGAGGACGTGGCAGGCATCATACGCGGACTGATCAGGGTGAACGAGCTGTATGCCAAAAGCCCCACCATCGAGTCGGAGAACTTCCGCAACCTGCTGCTGTCGTTCGCGGAAGATATGCGCGTCATACTCATCATGATTGCCGACCGCGTGAACATCATGCGCCAGATAAAGGAGTGCGACAACGACGAAGCACGCCGGCAGGTGGCGAACGAAGCCGCCTACCTGTACGCTCCCCTCGCCCACAAGCTGGGCCTGTACAAACTGAAATCGGAACTGGAAGACCTCTCGCTGAAGTATACGGAGCGGGAAGTCTACTACCACATCAAGGAGAAGCTGAACGAGACGAAGGCATCGCGCGACAAGTACATCGCCGCCTTCATCGCCCCGGTGCGGAAGAAGCTGGAAGAGGCGGGGCTGCGCTTCCACATCAAGGGGCGCACCAAGTCCATCCACTCCATCTACCAGAAGATGAAGAAGCAGAAATGCCCGTTCGAAGGCGTGTACGACCTGTTCGCCATCCGCGTCATCCTGGACTCGCCGGTGGAGCGGGAGAAGCTGGAGTGCTGGCAGGCCTACTCCATCGTGACCGATATGTACCAGCCCAACCCGAAGCGCCTGCGCGACTGGCTGTCCGTGCCCAAGAGCAACGGATACGAGTCGCTGCACATCACCGTCATGGGTCCCGAAGGCAAATGGGTGGAAGTGCAGATACGCACCGAGCGCATGGACGAGATAGCCGAACGCGGGCTCGCCGCCCACTGGCGCTACAAAGGCATCAAGGGCGAAAGCGGGCTGGACGAATGGCTCGCCTCCGTGCGCGAGGCGCTGGAGAACTCCGACAGCAGCGGGCTGGAGACGATGGACCAGTTCAAGCTGGACCTGTACGAGGACGAAGTGTTCGTCTTCACCCCCAAGGGCGACCTTTTCAAACTGGGCAAAGGCTCCACCGTGCTCGACTTCGCGTTCCACATCCACAGCAAGCTGGGCTGCAAGTGCATCGGCGCCAAGGTGAACGGACGCAACGCGCAGCTGCGGCAGGTGCTGAACAGCGGCGACCAGGTGGAAATCATGACCTCGAACACGCAGACGCCCAAGCAGGACTGGCTGAACATCGTCACCACCTCCAAGGCACGCACCAAGATACGGCAGGCGCTCAAGGAGATGGCCGCCCGCCAGCACGCCTTCGCCAAGGAGACGCTGGAGCGCAAGTTCAAGAACCGGAAGATAGAGTACGACGAGGGCACGATGATGCGCCTCATCAAGCGGCTCGGCTTCAAGGTGGTGACGGACTTCTACCAGAGCATCGCCAGCGGAGCGAGCGACGTGAACGACATCCTCGACAAGTACCTCGAACAGCAACGGCGCGAGAACGACACGCACGACGACATCGTCTACCGCAGCGCCGAGGGCTACAACCTGCCGCCCGCCCCCAAGACGGAAGAGAGCGCAGCCAAGGAAGACGTGCTCGTCATCGACCAGAACCTGAAAGGGCTGGACTTCAAGCTGGCACGCTGCTGCAACCCCATCTATGGCGACGACGTGTTCGGCTTCGTCACCGTGAGCGGCGGCATCAAGATACACCGCACCGACTGCCCGAACGCCAGCGAGCTGCGCGAACGCTTCGGCTACCGCATCGTGCGGGCGCGCTGGGCAGGCAAGTCGCAAGGCACGCAATACCCCATCACGCTGCGCGTCGTAGGGCACGACGACATCGGCATCGTCACCAACATCACCTCCATCATCTCCAAGGAGACGGGCATCACGCTGCGAAGCATCGGCATCGACTCGCACGACGGGCTATTCTCGGGCACGCTTACCGTCATGGTGGGCGACACCGGACGGCTCGAAACGCTCGTCAAGAAGCTGCGCACGGTGAAGGGAGTGAAGCAGGTGTCGCGCAACTGACCGGCCTGCCACCCGGCCGGACGAGGATGTGCCATAATCTGTGGTGAGTTTTGACACACTGCCAAAGTGCCACTTCGGGAACGTCAAAGTGCCACTTCGAGGACGTCAAAGTGCCACTTCGGGAATGCCAAAGTGCCACTTCGGGAAAACCGCCCTACAACACCCCCTGGGACGGCATCACGAAGCGGCAATGTCAATGTCAGACTTCGACACTGTCAATGTCAGACATTGAGGATGTCAAAGTCAGACTTCGGGAAACCCGTTGCAAAACCACTAACCACTAATCACTATAGAACTATAGAACTAATCACTATTATAGCGCCTATGAAGTACGATTTCAAGAAACAGCTCCGCAGTTTCGGCTACGCCTGGAAAGGCATCCGCAGTTGCGTAGGCAAGGAGCAGAACCTGAGTTTCCACCTCATCGCCACGGCGGCAGTCGTCACGGCAGGCAGCGTCGTGGGCATCACGCGCGCCGAATGGACGGCGGTTGTCCTCTGCATCGGCATGGTGGTTGCCGCCGAACTGTTCAACACCGCCATCGAAAGGCTGGTAGACCTCGTATCCCCCGAAAGGCATCCGCTGGCGGGGCAGGTAAAAGACATTGCCGCCGGAGCAGTGCTGGTGTGCGCTGCCGCGGCGGCAATCGTGGGCTTGATTATCTTTGTGCCGTATCTTTGAGGGTAATCTGTGGTGAAAATCAATTACGCCCCCCGTCTCACCGCACCCGCTTCCGCTTATAATACGGACGCGTCAGCAAGACGAAAAAGAGCAATGCAAGCAGCGCCGCCGCACCCGCCAACCGATAGAGCTGGCACACGTCCGGAGCGGGCAGACACGCATCCGACAAGCGGCAGGCCGCTGCCAGCCCCGCCAGGAAGCCCGTCTCGATGGCCAGCTGACAAGTCGTATTGGCCGTCCCCCGCTGGCAATGGTGCGACAGCTTCACGAACATCTTCGTGAACGGTATCGTCAGCAGCGCCAGTATCCCCAATGCAGCGAAGAGCGCCAGTTCTCCCGTATATAATAAAGGAAAGAGCACGCCCGGAACAAAAGCCACCAGCAGCACGTTCAGCGCCGGGAGCCATGCGCGCGGCAACAGGAAACGGTCCAAACTGCACAGCCCCAGCCCGATGGGCGCGCGGAAAGCCACGTACACCCTCGAAACGGACAGCATACCGAGCGCCCCTACCGCCACAGCCGCATAGGCCACCGTGCGGAAACCGTAGAGCCAGTAGACCAGGCAACCGGCACACACCCCTGCCAGCATCCCCAAGCGGGCAGCCAACGCATAGGCCTTGTTCCCCGCACTGCGCCTTGCCGACATCGTGATGTCGATGGCCACCGTGATGCCCGCCGTCGTTGCCAGCCCGAAACACGCGCCCTGCACCGACGCCAGCAGCAGAAGCTTGGCGTAGCTGTCGGCAAATGCATATCCCGGCATCGCCGCCAGCACCACAAGGGTGGAACAGAGCAACACGTCCTTCCGCTTATACTCATCGCACAGATAGGCATGGAACGGCCCCACCGCGAACATCGCCGCGGCAAACGCAAGGAACATCCCCCCCACCTGCGGGACGGATATCCCCAGCCGCTCCGGCACGACGAGCGAAAGCACGGGCAAGAACATATAGACGGACGCGAACGACAAGAAGTTCGCCACACACATCCGCCCGAAGTTCAGCGTCATGAGTCTGTTAGTACTGTTCTTTTTCATTCGGGAAGTCTAAGTTCTTCACATCGGATATGTAATGGCTGATGGCGTCCGTCATCACCGTATGCAGGTCGGCATAGCGGCGCAGGAAACGGGGACGGAAACCGTTGTTCATGCCCAGCATATCCTGAACCACCAGCACCTGGCCGTCGACACCGCCACCGGCACCGATGCCGATGATAGGAATCGTAAGCTCGCTTGCCACACGTTCCGCCAGCGCGGCGGGAATCTTCTCCAGCACGACGGCAAAGCATCCGGCGTCTTCCAGCAGATGGGCGTCGCGTATCAGCTTCTCCGCTTCGGCGTCGTCCTTAGCGCGTACGGTATAGGTGCCGTATTTGTTGATGGACTGCGGCATCAGCCCGAGGTGTCCCATCACGGGGATGCCTGCGCTGAGGATGCGCTTCACCGTGCCGATAATCTCTTCCCCGCCCTCCAGCTTCAGGGCATCGGCATGGCTCTCCTTCATGATGCGGATGGCAGAGGCAAGGCCTTCCATCTCATTTCCCTGGTAGGAACCGAAAGGCATATCCACCACCACCATGGCACGCTTCACGCCGCGCACGACGGACTTGGCGTGATAAATCATCTGGTCGAGCGTGATGGGCAGCGTGGTCACATTGCCCGCCATGACGTTGGAGGCGGAGTCGCCCACCAGGATAACGTCCATACCCGCGCCGTCCACAATCTGCGCCATGGTATAGTCGTACGAAGTCAACATTGATATTTTTTCGCCTCTTTGCTTCATTTCTACAAGGCGATGAGTAGTCACTTTACGAGTGTCGTCTGAAATATATCCAGCCATAATTTCTAATGTATTAATGTGTTAATATGTTAATGTGCTAATGTGCCAATGTGCTAATATGCCAATGTGCTAATATGCCAATGTGCTAATATGCCAATGTGCTAATATGCCAATGTGCTAATATGCCAATGTGCCAATGTGTTAATGTGCCAATGTGCTAATGTGCCATTCCTAATTTTGGCACACCTCCATTCAAATCGGGCGCAAAGTTAGTGCTTTTTCCTATTCCTTGTTCACTTGGAGCATTTTATCGTACGTGAAGCCCGTGAAATCGTCCAGCACGCAATGGCACAGCGGAGCGATGGCCTCGCGCGGATTGGTCGTCGCCAACCCTATCACGGTAGCTCCGGATGCCACGCCCGCTTTCAGTCCGTTGAAGGAGTCCTCGAACACGAATGTCGTGTCGGGCGTCGTGCCGAACACTTCCATTCCAAGCAGGAAACAGTCGGGGGCAGGCTTCGAACGGGTGAACATTTCTGCGGTAAGAATCCTGTCGAACAAGCTCTTCACCTCGGGGCGGGCACGGTAGACGGCTGCCATCTTCTGCTCGTTGGAACTGGTGACAACAGCCATTTTCACGCGATTACGACGTAAATCGGCGATGAAGTCGAGCACACCGGGAATGTAGTCATAGTCCATGTTCCACTCAAAAAGATTGAGGGCGGCGGTGATTTCCTGCTGCTCCTTCGCCTTGCCGGCAAAGAAAGTGTCGTAGATATAGGTCATGGTCTGACCTTTTATACGGTTCTCCAAGTCGTCCATGCCCAGATAGTCGACACCCGCCTTGTGCCAGAAGACGGAATACTGCGTCTCTGTATCCATCACCACTCCGTCGAAATCGAACAAGACGGAGGTTGCTTTTATTGTATCCATAATTGAAAACTAATATAATATTCGGGGGCAAAGGTCTGAATTATCATCGAACTGAGCAAATATTTCCTATCTTTGCAAAAGCTTAATTGACTTATACCCCATGAACAATCCGCATATATTGGGCACCGAACGAATCGGAAAGCTTCTCGTACAGTATTCCATCCCTGCCATTATCGGTATGACAATCACTTCGTTGTACAACATCATCGACAGTATTTTCATCGGTCATGGTGTAGGTGCCATGGGGATTGCCGGACTCGCCATCACCTTCCCGCTGATGAACCTGGTGGTTGCCTTCTGTACACTGGTTTCGGCAGGCGGTTCCACCATTTCATCCATACGGTTGGGACAGAAAGACACGGACGGTGCGGCCGAAGTGCTGGGCAACACCCTGATGCTGTGCCTTGTCAATGCAGCCGTGTTCGGAAGCGTCTCTTTCATCTTCCTCGACGAGATACTGTGTTTCTTCGGAGCCAGCAACGACACCCTGCCTTATGCACGCGACTTTATGCAGGTGATTCTGCCGGGCACTCCCATCGCCTATACCATGATTGGGCTGAACAACGTGATGCGTGCCACCGGATATCCGAAGAAGGCCATGCTGACCTCGATGGTGACGGTGGTATGCAACATCCTATTGGCTCCCATCTTCATTTTCCAACTCGGCTGGGGCATTCGCGGTGCGGCAATGGCAACAGTCCTCTCGCAGTTCATCGGCATGGTGTGGGTGGTGAGCCACTTCCTGCAAAAGACGAGCATCGTACGGTTGCAACCGGGATTCTGGAAAATGAAAAAACGTATCATTAGCAGCATATTCTCCATCGGAATGTCGCCGTTCCTGATGAACATCACGGCGTGTGTCATCGTCATCATCGTCAATAACAGCCTGCAACGCTATGGCGGCGACATGGCAATCGGCGCATACGGCATCATCAACCGGCTGCTGGTGCTGTATGTAATGACTGTATTGGGACTGACCATGGGGATGCAACCCATCGTCGGCTATAACTTCGGAGCACAGAAAGAAGAACGCGTAAAAGCCACCCTGCGCCTGAGCATCGCGGCAGGCGTATGTATCACCAGCACGGGGTTCATCGTCTGCGAACTGTTTCCACACGCCGTTTCGGCACTCTTCACCAAAGACGGGCAATTGATTGAAATGGCCTCCCGGGGAGTACGTATCGGCGTAGCCATGTTCCCGCTGGTAGGTGCGCAAATCGTCATCGGCAACTTCTTCCAAAGCATCGGCAAGGCGAAAGTCAGCATCTTCCTGTCGCTCACCCGGCAGTTGCTGTACCTGCTCCCGGGACTGATTCTCCTCCCCCGCTACATGGGACTGGACGGCATTTGGACAAGTATGCCCATATCGGACTTTTTCGCATTTGTCACGGCTGTCATCGCCCTGTGGATATACCTAAAGAAATTCTCGTTTACAGGACAGAAAAACGGAAAATAGGACAACTTTTCTATCCTGCGAAAACTCTAACTTTGCCGTCAGTTTTCATGAGCATAAGCTCCCTATGACAAAACCGATGAATATGATGAAACAATATAAACCCCTAATTCTATCTTTCCTCTGTCTGCTGACGGGCAGTTGCGACATGATAGACTACCACCCGTATGATGTGCGTATCAAGGGCGAGACCGACGTCAACGCCCACAACATCGCAAAGATAGAACGGAACTGCAAGGATAAGACCACCATCAAGTTCGCCACCATGGGCGACTCGCAACGCTGGTATGACGAGACGCTGGACTTCGTGAAAGAAGTGAACCGGCGCAAGGACATCGACTTCGTCATACACGGTGGCGACATGAGCGACTTCGGTGTCACGGATGAATTCCTGTGGCAACGTGACATCATGAACAAACTCTGCGTACCCTACGTGGCACTGATTGGCAACCACGACTGCCTGGGCACAGGCGAAGAGACCTATCGTGCCGTATTCGGCAATCCGAACTTCTCGTTCATTGCCGGTCGGGTAAAGTTCGTCTGCCTCAACACCAATGCCATGGAGTTCGACTACTCCCGCCCCATTCCGGACTTCACGTTCCTGGAGCAAGAGATTACTGCCCGCCGGGATGAATTTGACAAAACCGTCGTGTGTATGCACGTCCGCCCCTATGCCGACCAGTTCAACAACAATGTGGCACGCGTCTTCCACCGCTATATCACCGAATTTCCCGGCATACAATTCTGCACCGCCGCCCATGAGCACCGCTTGTTCGAGGAAAACCTGTTCGAAGACGGCATCATGTACTACATGAGCGATTGCATGAAGAGACGCAGTTACTATGTATTCACCCTAACCCCCGATGGAAAATATGAACGCGAAGTGGTCTGTTTCTAATCAACCGGCGCTTGCCGTTGTCTGCCTGCTGCTGTTATGGTGGTGTGGCAGCATTTCCGCACAAGAGAGGGATACGGTGGTTATCGTAAAGCACGATACGGTTTACGTACAGCGCAAGTCCGACAATATCATTACCGAGAATACACGCCACAATCGTTACGACCGCCGCGTGCACCGTTACCGCAAGCATTGGGAAGCTCTGATTCCGACACACACCAAGCTACAGTTTGCCGGGAATATGGGATTGCTCTCCCTGGGCACAGGCTGGGACTATGGGAAACACAACCAATGGGAAACGGACATCCTGTTGGGCATCCTTTCCAAGTACCAGTCCGACTGTACCAAACTGACCTTTACCCTGAAGCAAAACTACATTCCCTGGAGCCTGCAAATCAAAGAAAGCCGGTTTTCGGCAGAGCCTCTTACTTGCGGTATGTACCTCAATACCGTATTCGGCGATGAATTTTGGGTCAACGAACCGGACCGCTATCCGAAAGGCTACTACGGCTTCTCTTCCAAAGTCCGTATCCACGCTTTCCTCGGGCAGCGTATCACGTACGACATCGACCCTCAGCGCCGGTTCACGGCAAAGGCCATCACGCTCTTCTACGAACTAAGCACCTGCGACCTGTACATCGTAAGCGCCTTCACCAACAAATACCTGAAACCAAAAGATTATCTGAGCCTCTCTTTCGGAGTGAAATTACAGCTGTTGTAGACTTGCCGCCGGTTTCCCTACAGGGATAAAACTTTCCATCGAAAGATAAAAAGGATTGAACCAAGCAAATCTTGCATTTGTTACCGATAATGAATACCTTTGCCAACCAATGTATTGTATGCAAGGTACTCCATAACAAACGCACTAACATATTCTCATGCCTATGTTATTTACAGCTGAAAACATTTTACTTGTAGGTTCTATTTTACTTTTCGTCAGTATCCTGGTAGGCAAAACCGGCTACCGCTTCGGAGTGCCTGCCTTGTTGCTTTTTCTGGTGGTAGGTATGCTGTTCGGCAGCGACGGGTTGGGGTTGCAGTTCCACAATGCCCAAGAGGCACAGTTCATCGGCATGGTGGCACTGAGCATCATCCTGTTCTCGGGCGGCATGGACACCAAGTTCACTGAAATCAGACCTATTCTTTCCATCGGCATCCTATTATCTACAGTGGGCGTACTGCTGACGGCATTGTTCACCGGGTTGTTCATCTGGTGGCTTTCGGGCATGAGTTGGACCAATATTCATCTGCCGCTTATCACCTCACTGCTGCTGGCTGCCACCATGTCGTCCACCGACTCGGCATCGGTGTTCGCCATCCTGCGTTCGCAGAAGATGAACCTCAAGCACAACCTGCGCCCCATGTTGGAACTGGAAAGCGGTAGCAACGACCCCATGGCATATATGCTGACTATCGTGCTTATCCAGTTCATCCTGTCGTCGGGTATGGGCTTTTCGCAGATAATCCTCTCTTTCGTCATACAGTTTGTCGTAGGTGCCGCCGCAGGTTATCTGCTGGGCAAACTGGCTATTCTCATGCTGAACCGGCTGAACATCGACAACCAGGCGCTCTACCCCATCCTGCTACTGTCGTTCGTTTTCTTCACGTTCTCCGTCACCGACCTGATGAAAGGCAACGGCTACCTGGCGGTCTACATTGCTGGCATCATGGTAGGCAATAATAAGATAATGTACCGCAAGGAAATCTACACGTTTATGGACGGGCTGACGTGGCTTTTCCAGATTATCATGTTCCTCTGCCTTGGTCTGCTAGTCAACCCGCACGAGATGTTGGAAGTGGCCGCCGTGGCCTTGCTTATCGGTGTATTCATGATTCTGATAGGGCGTCCGCTTAGCGTATTCCTTTGCCTGCTTCCGTTCGGGAAACGTATCAACCTGAAGTCCCGTCTGTTCGTATCCTGGGTGGGACTGCGTGGGGCGGTTCCCATCATCTTTGCCACCTATCCGGTGGTGGCGGGTGTGCCCGGTGCGGATGTCATCTTCAACATCGTGTTCTTCATCACCATCCTGTCACTTGTCACCCAAGGCACTACCGTCTCCAAGGCGGCGCGTATGCTGGGACTTTCCACTCCAATGGAAAAGACAGGGAACGACTTCGGAGTAGAACTGCCCGAAGATATCGATTCCGACCTGCACGATGTGACCGTGACCCAAGAAATGCTCGACACGAAAGGCGACACACTGAAAGATATGCGCCTGCCCCAAGGAACACTCGTGATGATAGTGAAGCGCGATAACAAATACCTGATACCCAACGGCACGCTGCGGCTTCAAGTGGGAGACAAACTGCTGCTTATCTCCGAAAAAGCCAAAAATGTGCAAAGTACTTGTTTTGCATCACTATAAGCCCTATATTTGCGCAGTTTTAACTAATGTGTGCAAAAATACGGATGAAACAAGAACAACGGTTCATTGACTACATAGAACAAAGCATCATACAAAACTGGGATAGAAACGCCCTGACAGACTACCAAGGAATAACCTTACAATATAAAGATGTAGCCCGCAAGATTGCAAAGTTCCACATCGTAATGGAAAGTGCCGGCATCCGCCCCGGCGACAAGATTGCCGTATGCGGCCGCAACAGCGCGCATTGGGCGGTCTGTTTCCTGGCTACAGTGACGTATGGCGCTGTGATTGTTCCCATTCTCCACGAATTTAAAGCTGACAACATACACAACATCGTCAACCACTCCGAAGCCCGGCTTCTCTTTGTGGGTGACCGCGTCTGGGAAAACCTGAACGAGGAAACCATGCCGCAGCTGAAAGGGATTTTCCTGCTGACGGACTTCACCCCGGTTGTTTGCCGGGACGAACAGCTGCTGGAAGCTTTCGAACATCGCAACGCCATCTACGGCGCACGCTATCCCAAGAACTTCCGCCGCGAACATATCCGCTACCGCAAGGAGCAGTCGCCCGAAGAGCTTGCCGTCATCAATTACACGTCCGGCACCACAGGCTATTCCAAAGGTGTCATGCTTCCCTACCGCAGCCTGTGGTCCAACGTAGCCTACTGCCACGAGATGCTGCCCGTACGTCCCGGTGACCACATCGTATCCATGCTCCCCTTGGGACACGTTTTCGGTATGGTCTACGACTTCCTTTACGGTTTCTCGGCAGGCGCACACCTCTATTTCCTCACCCGTATGCCATCGCCAAAGATTATCGCACAATCCTTCTCCGAAATCAAACCGCGCGTCATATCCTGCGTGCCGCTCGTAGTAGAGAAGATTATCAAGAAAAACATCTTGCCGCTCATAGACAACAAGATAGGCAAGCTGCTGTTGCGGATGCCCATCGTCAACGATAAGGTTAAGGCCGACATTCGTAAGAAAGCGATGGATGCCTTCGGCGGCAACTTCGATGAAATCATCATCGGCGGCGCTCCTTTCAATGCCGATGTCGAACGTTTCCTCCAACAGATAGGTTTCCCATATACCATAGCCTATGGCATGACAGAATGCGGTCCCATCATCTGCTCCAGCCGTTGGGAAACCCTGCGGCTCGCCTCTTGCGGAAAAGCCGCCTCCCGCATGGAAGTAAAGATAGACTCCCCCGACCCTCAACGCATAGCGGGCGAGATTATCTGCCGAGGAAGCAATCTCATGCTGGGATATTATAAAAACGACGAAGCTACCGCCCAAATCATCGACGTCAACGGATGGATGCACACCGGCGACCTCGGAACAATGGATGCCGACGGCTACGTCACCGTACGCGGCCGCAGCAAGAATATGCTCCTCACTTCCAGCGGGCAGAACATCTATCCCGAAGAGATAGAGAGCACATTGAACAATATGCCCTACGTATCCGAGTCGCTGATTGTATTGCAGCACGGCAAGCTCGTAGCGCTGATATATCCCGACTTCGACGATGCTTTTGCCCACGGATTGCAGCAAGCCGATATAGAGAGCGCCATGGAAGCCAACCGGAATGAGCTGAACCGGCTCTTGCCGGCATACAGCCAGATAACCAAAGTGAAAATCCACTTCGAGGAGTTTGAAAAGACCGCCAAGAAGAGCATCAAACGCTTCATGTATCAGGAAATGAAAGGCTGAAACTCTTAAAAAAGATAGAGAAGAGAGGAGTATTTTATAAGAAGTGTTATAAAACATACTTTTTTTCTTGGATAATTTGCAGATTTCTCAAATGTCCGTATCTTTGCAATGTGTTTTTCATAGTATTAGATTTAAGGTTAACAAAGGTTGGAGTACAGCGGTACTCCTTTTTTTATGCCCGCACGTTTCAATACCTCTACCCTCCCTGCAGAGAAACACAAGCAACACAAGTGTCTGCCGGATTCTCATTTCTCATATCCAAATGATACTTTTTCAGCCATCTCGCTTTCTTTCCATTTCTCAAAATTGCAGCAAATAGAAAGATGCGATGAAGCCTTCAAAAAATACCATCGCAGTGTCTCCGAAGTTTCATCGAAGTATTTCTTCGGAAACACTTCGATGGCACGAAAGAAAAACTTCGATAATCCGGCGGAAATACTTCGATGAAACTTCCAAAAGTCGGAAATGCACCGGAAAAAGGAGTCCGGAAATAGCAAAAAAATCTATTTTCCTGTCTTTTTCAGTGAAATTTCCCGCTATTTCATTTGTATATATTTTTATATCGCACTATAAATCTGGAAAATATGGATTTCCGTTCCGTTTTTCCCGAGCACTCCCTACCTTATATGGAAATAAGCGATTCTCAGCGATTACGGAATACAAAATGTAAGGAGTGACAAAATGACAAAAGGAGGAGGAAGGATAGGAAGATTCCCGAATTAATACGTATCTTTGTTTCCGATTTGTCTATCATAAAACTTGTCTATCATGGAAATCAATCAAGCAGCACCCAAATTTCAGGATACGTCAATCGCACCCATGCATACCACCGAACATATCGTCAATCAGACCATGATTAGGCTGTTCGGCTGCGGTCGTTCCGTCTCCGCACACATAGAACGCAAGAAGAGCAAACTGGACTACCGGCTGAACGCCTGCCCTACGGAAGCACAAATCGGGAAACTGGAAACAGCCGTGAACGAAGTTATAGCGCGCCATCTGCCCGTCACCACCGAGTTCATCACCCAAGACGAAGCAAAAGGACGGTTCGACCTGAAACGATTACCGGAAGACGCTTCGGAAACCGTACGCATAGTAAAGGTGGGCGACTATGACGAATGCCTATGCATCGGAACCCACGTCGGAAACACCGCCGAAATAGGCACCTTCAAAATCATCAGCCACGACTGGAACGAGGAAAACAAGTGTTGGCGGATGCGTTTCAAACTGACAGAGGAGAGAATGTAAAACGCTTCGCAAAAAGAGCCGCCGTATTTCCGCAGAGGACATCGAAACTTTTCCATTTATCATCGGACGAAAAGCTGTTTTCGTCCGAACTTTTTTTGCAATCATTTGTTGAATTATCTGATGCAGTTCCGTTAAACAGAACAGTTTGCAAATCTTATGAACCTTTTCTATGTAGCGGCAACTGACTACTTTTGTTGCTAAACTAACATACGTCAGATTATGAAACGAATTGATTGGATTTTTGCAGGCGTCTCCGTATGCCTACTTGCATCCTGCAACGGCCCCACGAAAGAAACAAGGGAATGTCAGGCCGTAAAGATAGACACGGTGCGTTCCGCCAGCGGACAGACCTACCTGCAATACCCCGGAAAAGTAAAAGCGGCACAGGACATCAGCCTCGCCTTCAGAGTAAGCGGAACGATACAGAAGATATACGTGGAAGACGGTGCCCGCGTACAGGCAGGACAACTGCTCGCCGAACTGGATCCTACGGACTATCAGGTGCAACTGGACGCCACCGAAGCGGAATACCGGCAGGTTAAGGCGGAAGCCGAGCGCGTAATGGCCTTATACAAAGACAACGGAACCACGCCCAGCGCCAACGACAAGGCGATGTACGGACTGAAACAAATCACCGCCAAATACCGCCACCACAAGGACCAGTTGGGCTACACCCGCCTGTACGCCCCCTTTGGCGGAAGCATACAGAAACGGCTGTTCGAAGCGCACGAAACGATAGGTGCGGGTATGCCCGTCCTCTCCATGATTGGCAGCGGCGCTCCGGAAGTGGAGATAAGCCTGCCCGCAGCCGAATACATCCGGCGCGGACAGTTCGACCAATACCACTGCACCTTCGACATCTATCCCGGACAGACCTACCGGCTGAAACTTATCAGCGTCACGCCCAAGGCAAACGCCAACCAGCTCTACACCATGCGCCTGCAACTGGAAGCAGGTAGCCAGCCCGTCCCTTCGCCGGGCATGAACACGATGGTCACCATCCGTTGCGGCAGCAGTGACGACCGCAGCCTGTCCGTGCCCGGCAACGCCATACTGCAACATGACGGCAAGAGCAGCGTATTCGTCTACAACCCTTCCGACAGCACGGTCAGCCTCCGCGCCGTGACCGTCGTACGCCTGACGGGCGACGGACGGAGCATCCTTACGTCCGACGCGCTGAAGCCCGGCGAACTGGTGGTGTCGGCAGGCATACACCACATCAAGGACGGGGAAACCGTGAAGCCCCTGCCTGCCGCCAGCCAGACCAACATCGGCGGACTGCTGTAAACACCGTTTACCTCTAAAACATCAACAAGATATGGATATAAGCAAATGGGCGTTCAAGAACCGTAACCTCGTCCACTTCCTGGTGGCGGTGTTGCTTGTCGGCGGCATCCTCTCCTGCTACCAGATGAGCAAGCTGGAAGACCCCGAGATAAAAGTGAAACTCGCCATGGTGGTGACCACCTACCCGGGCGCGTCCGCCCACCAGGTGGAACTGGAAGTGACGGACGTGCTGGAGAAGAGCATCCGCAGCATGGGAAACATAGACAACGTGGAGAGTTACTCGTACAACGACCTCTCCCTGATACAGATAGAACTGACCACCATCACTCCGGACAGCGAGGTAGAGCAGTGCTGGGATATGCTGCGCCGCAAAGTGAGCGACGCCTGCGCCCTGTTGCCCGACGGGGCAAGCACTCCCATCGTGAAAGATGATTTCGGCAACGTATACGGGATGTTCTACGCTCTGACGGGCGACGGGCTGACAGACCGCGAGCTGTCCGACTACGCCGAACTTATCAAACGTGAAATCAGCGACATGGAAGACGTAGACCGGGTGGAACTGTACGGCAAACGCCCCGAATGCATCGATATCTCCCTGCTGCAAGACCGTATGGCGAACCTCGGCGTGAAACCCGCCGAAGTCCTCGCCACCCTGAACGGACAGAACAAGACTACCTACAGCGGCTACTACGACAATGGCGACAGGCGCGTCCGGGTCAGCGTGAGCGACAAGTTCAAAACCGTGGAGGATATCGGCAATATGCTGATACAGGGACACGACAACGACCAGCTCCGTATGCGCGACATCGCCCGCATCGAAAAAGGCTACGAAGAACCCGCCCGTAACGAGCTGTTCTTCGACAGCGAGCGCGCGCAAGGGATTCTTGTCGCCGCAGCCAGCGGCTCGGACATCGTGAAGGTCGGCGCTGCCGTGGAGAAGAGACTGGCGCAGCTGAAAGCAAGCCGCCTGCCCGCCGGCGTGGAGTGCCACAAAGTATTCTACCAGCCGGAGCGCGTAGGTACCTCGCTGGGGACGTTCGTCATCAACCTGATAGAATCCGTACTCATCGTCGTGGTCATCCTGATGCTCGCCATGGGATTCAAGAGCGGAGTCATCATCGGAATCAGCCTGGTTGTCACCGTGTTCGGTTCATTCCTGTTCCTGCAAACGGCAGGCGGAACGATGCAGCGTGTGTCGCTGGCCGCCTTCGTGCTGGCGATGGGGATGCTGGTGGATAACGCCATCGTCATCGTAGACGGCATTCTGGTGGACCTGAAAGCCGGAAAGAACCGCATGGAAGCCATGACCGCCATCGGACGGCAGACGGCGATGCCCCTGCTGGGAGCCACGCTGATAGCCATCATCGCCTTTCTTCCCATCTTCCTGTCGCCGGACACGGCGGGAGTATATACCCGCGACCTCTTCATCGTGCTGGCAGTCTCCCTGCTGCTGAGCTGGATACTGGCACTGACGCACGTCCCCCTCATGGCAAACCGCCGCCTGCATCCCGCCGCAACCGCCGACGCTTCCGGCAAACGCACGTACGAGGGGCGCACCTATGCCTGGCTGCGCGCCGCCCTGCACTTCGGGTTGGCACACCGCTGGAGTTCCGTGCTGGCAATGGTGGGGCTGTTGGGACTTTCCCTGTTTGGCTACGGATATATGCGGCAGGGCTTCTTTCCGGACATGGTGTACGACCAGCTCTATATGGAGTACAAGCTGCCCGAAGGCTACAACTCCACCCGCGTGGCACACGACCTGAAGGAGATAGAGGAGTATCTGAAGACGCGCAAGGAAGTCACCCACGTCACCGCCTCCATAGGTGGGACGCCGGGACGCTACAACCTGGTGCGAAGCATCGCCAATCCGTCCTTGTCGTACGGCGAACTGATTGTCGACTTCACCTCACCGGACGACCTCGTCGCCAACCTGGACGAGATACAGGAGTACCTGACGCAACACTACCCCGATGCCTACGTGAAACTGAAACGCTACAACCTGATGTTCAAAAAATATCCCATTGAGGCACAGTTCATGGGTCCCGACCCTGCCGTGCTGCACCGGTTGTCCGACAGCGCACGGCACATCATGGAGAACACTCCGGAAGTCTGCCTCATCACCACCGACTGGGAACCTCAGATACCCGTGCTCTCCATCGAGTACGACCAGGCATCCGCCCGCGCCCTGGGACTTAGCCGCACCGATGTCAGTATGTCGCTCCTCTCCGCCAACGGCGGCATCCCTATCGGTTCTTTCTACGAAGGCATCCACCGCGACAACATCTACCTGAAATGCCTGGACGAGAACGGCCGTCCGATAGAAGACCTGGGAAACACGCAGGTGTTCTCCACCCTTCCCTCGCTGAACGGACTGCTGAACGAGGAGACCCTGGTGCGGCTCAAAACCGGTACACTGGACAAAGAAGAACTGGTGGAAAGCCTCATGGGAAGCACCCCGCTGAAGCAAATCAGCAAGCGTATCGACATCCGTTGGGAAGACCCCGTCGTGCCCCGCTACAACGGACAGCGCAGCCAACGCGTGCAATGCTCCCCCGCCCCCGGCATAGAGACGGAAAAGGCGCGGCAAGCCATCGCCCGAAAGATAGAACAGCTGGAACTGCCCGACGGCTACACCCTGCACTGGCAAGGGGAGAAGAACGCAAGCGACCAGTCCATGAAGTACCTGTTCAAGAACTTCCCGCTCGCCATCATCCTGATGATTGCCATCCTTATCATGCTCTTCAAGGACTACCGCAAGCCTGCCATCATCTTCTGCTGCCTTCCCATGATTCTGGTAGGAGTAGTGGCGGTGATGCTGCTTACGGGCAAGACGTTCAATTTCGTGGCGATTGTGGGCACACTGGGACTGATAGGTATGCTCATCAAGAACGGCATCGTGCTGATGGATGAAATCACCCTCCAGCTCAATCAAGGTACGGAACCGGTCACGGCATTGGTGGACAGCGCCCAAAGCCGTCTCCGCCCTGTGACGATGGCGGCACTGACTACCATTTTGGGCATGATACCGCTGCTGCCCGACGCCATGTTCGGCTCGCTGGCGGCCTCCATCATGGGTGGACTGACATTCGGTACACTGATAACGCTGCTGTTCATCCCCATCCTGTACGCACTATTCTTTCACATCAAAAAAGAGAACCAATGAGAACAAACGCACTCATCCTCGCCGCCCTGCTCCTCGCCGCCGGCCTCTCCGCACAAGAGACACTGACGTTGGAGCAATGCAGGGAGATGGCACTGAAATACAACAAGGAGATGGCAGCTTCCGCCAAGCAGACGGAAAGCGCACGCCACACCATGAAGAGTTATAAAGGAAACTTCTTCCCCAACTTCATCCTCAGCGGAACGGGAATTTACAGCACGGCAGACGGCAGTTTAGGCATAGCCGGAGGTAACCTGCCCACCTTCCTGCCCGATGCCGCCACAGGACAATTCCTGCCCGACAACGGCTTCGCCTACTTTCCCGGAATGGATTTGAACTATAAACTGGGCTGGGTATACATGGGTGGCATACAAGTGGAACAACCGCTCTATATGGGCGGCAGAATCCGCGCAGCCTACAAGATGTCCGTACTGGGCAAGGAGATGGCACAGATGAACGAGCGGCTGACCGCTTCGGAAGTCATCGTGAAAACCGACCAGGCCTACGCACAAGTGGTCAAAGCCAAAGAAATGAAGAAAGTGGCGGAGAAGTATAACGCGTTGCTCATGGAACTGATGAAGAATGTGGAGAGCGCCTACAAACATGGATTGAAACCCCGCAATGATGTACTGAAAGTACAGGTGAAACTGAACGAAAGCGAGCTCAACCTGCGCAAGGCCGACAATGCGCTCCGCCTGGCAACCATGAACCTCTGCCATTACATCGGCAAGCCCTTGGATACGGTCCTGCTGACCTCAGACACGTTGCCCGAAGTGGAACCGGACATCCGGTTGCAACAAGCGGACATCTCCGCCCGTCCCGAATACTCCATACTGAACCGGCAAGTAGCCATTGCACGGCAACAGGTTAAGTTGAATCGTAGCGAGTTATTGCCCCAGATTGGCGTGAAAGGTTCATACGACTATATCCACGGCATAGAGGTGAACAACCAGAATCTGTTTGATAAAGGCAGCTTCTCCGTTCTCCTGAATGTAAGCGTACCGCTCTTCCACTTCGGCGAACGCACCAACAAGGTACGCGCCGCCAAAGCCAAACTGGAACAAGCACGGCTGGAACAAGAGAATATAAACGAACAGATGATGCTGGAACTGGCACAAGCCACCAACAACCTTGACGAAGCCCAACTGGAAAACAGTATCGCCGAACGTTCCCTGCAACAAGCGGAAGAGAACATGAGAGTAAGCCGCAGCCAATATGACGTAGGACTGGAAACACTGTCCGACCACCTGGAGGCACAAGCCCTGTGGCAGCAAGCATACGAAACCAAAGTAGATACCCGTTTTCGGTTGTACCTAAACTACATCGCTTATCAGAAAGCAAGGGGAACATTGCTGAAACAATAAGAAAGCTCGTCCCCTCCACTTTCTTTATTTATATTCAGCCCACGACTTGATAGCCAAGTCTTCCGGTGTCATCGTACAGAACGCATTGATGAATGCGCTTGCCAAACGCGCATTCGTAATCAGCGGAATGTTGAGGTCGATAGCGGCACGGCGAATCTTATAGCCGTTGTCCAGTTCGCCCGCCGTAAGGTTCTTCGGAATATTCACTACCATATCGATTTCTTTTCGATGGAGCATTTCGAGTGCCTGCGGTTGCCCGTCGGGTTCGCTCGGCCAATAAACGCGGGTATTCTCCACCCCGTTCTCCGTAAGGAACTTGCTCGAACCGCCGGTCGCGAACAATTTGTAGCCTTTCTTCTGGAGCATACGGGCAGCCGAAAGCATATCCACTTTCTGCTTCGGCGTACCGGTAGAGAGCAGGATATTCTTCTGCGGAATACGATAGCCCACCGAAAGCATCGCTTTAAGGATGGCACAGGAAGTATCGCTGCCTATACATCCCACCTCGCCCGTAGACGCCATATCCACGCCCAATACGGGGTCTGCCTTTTGCAGGCGGTTGAAAGAGAACTGGGAAGCCTTTATTCCCACATAGTCGAGGTCGAAGAGGTTCTTGTCCGGTTTCTGTACGGGAAGGCCGAGCATGACTTTCGTCGCCAGTTCGATAAAGTTTATCTTAAGCACCTTGCTGACGAACGGGAACGAACGCGATGCACGCAGGTTACATTCAATCACTTTAATGTCATTATCCTTGGCAAGATACTGAATATTGAACGGACCGGATATCTTCAGTTCGCGGGCAATCTCACGGCTGATGCGTTTGATGCGGCGTACTGTCTCGACATACAGTTTCTGCGGCGGGAACTGAATGGTGGCATCACCGGAATGTACACCTGCAAACTCGATATGCTCCGAAATAGCGTAAACTATAATCTCCCCATCCTGCGCCACTGCATCCATCTCCACCTCCTTGGCGTGTTCGATAAACTGGCTCACTACCACCGGATGCTTCTTCGAAACATTTGCCGCCAGTTGCAGGAAGCGTTCCAGTTCTTCCTGATTGGAACAAACGTTCATCGCCGCACCGGAAAGTACATACGACGGACGAACGAGTACCGGGAAACCAACCTTGTCTACAAAAGCGTTGATATCTTCCAATGAAGTAAGCGCACTCCATTCGGGCTGGTCTACGCCGATACGGTCGAGCATGGCGGAGAATTTGTCACGGTCTTCGGCATTGTCTATGCTCTTGGCGCTCGTTCCGAGAATAGGTACACGCTGCGCATCGAGACGCATGGCAAGGTTATTCGGAATCTGTCCGCCAGTAGAGACAATGACTCCGTGCGGATTCTCCAATTCGAGTATGTCCATGACGCGCTCAAAGGTCAGCTCATCGAAATAAAGGCGGTCGCACATATCATAGTCCGTGGACACGGTTTCGGGATTGTAGTTAATCATGACGCTGCGGTAACCTTCCTTACGAATCGTATTCAACGCCTGCACGCCGCACCAGTCGAACTCCACACTGGAACCGATGCGATAGGCACCCGAACCGAGAACAACGATTGATTTACGGTCGCCCAGGTAATGCACATCATTGGCTATGCCGCTATACGTCAGGTAAAGATAGTTGGTCTGCGCGGGATATTCGGCGGCAAGGGTATCTATCTGCTTCACTACAGGCAGGATACCCAGACTCTTGCGCAGGTGGCGGACACGGAGTGCCCCCTCTTCCATATCTCCCTCATAACCGAGGGCACGGGCTATCTGGAAATCGGAGAAACCCTGAACCTTTGCCTTGCGGAGCAAAGCGGGAAATGAAGAATGATGAATGAAGAATGAAGAATCGGGAGCGGGCAACCCGACAGACTGCTGGGAAGCCTCCTCCGTCCGTAATTCTTCATTCCTCATTCTTCGTTCTTCATTTCCGAAGGATTCTTCATTCAAGGCGTGCAACGCTTTGCTGGTGTTCATGATATTCATCAACTTCTCAAGGAACCAACGGTCTATCTTTGTCAATTCATGTACCTGGTCGACGGTATATCCGGCACGGAACGCTTTGGAGATAACGAAGATACGCTTGTCGGTAGGTTCGCGCAACGCCTTGTCTATATCGGAAATGACCAGTTCCTTGTTTTCTACAAAACCGTGCATCCCCTGTCCTATCATACGCAATCCTTTCTGAATGGCCTCTTCAAAAGTGCGGCCGATGGCCATAACCTCGCCGACAGACTTCATGCTTGAACCTAACTCCTTGTCCACGCCATGGAACTTGCCAAGGTCCCAACGTGGAATCTTGCAGACTACATAGTCCAGTGCCGGCTCAAAGAAAGCACTCGTAGTCTTGGTCACGGAGTTCTTCAAGTCGAAAAGCCCGTATCCCAAGCCCAACTTGGCGGCAACAAAAGCCAACGGATAACCCGTCGCCTTAGAGGCAAGTGCAGACGAACGGCTCAAGCGTGCATTTACCTCAATGACGCGATAGTCTTCGCTTTCGGGGTTATATGCATACTGCACATTACACTCGCCTACAATGCCGATGTGGCGGATGATACGAATGGCAAGTTCGCGCAACTTGTGGTAATCGGTGTTCGACAGCGTCTGCGACGGCGCGATAACGATGGATTCTCCGGTATGGATACCCAGCGGGTCGAAATTCTCCATGTTGCAGACGGTGATACAGTTGTCGAAACGGTCGCGGACAACCTCATATTCCACTTCCTTCCAACCGCGCAACGACTTCTCCACCAACACTTGCGGCGAGAAAGAGAAAGCCTTCTCAACCAATACATTCAGCTCTTCTTCACTGTCGCAGAATCCCGAACCTAATCCGCCCAGCGCGTACGCCGCACGGACAATGACCGGATATCCCAGCTCTCGGGCGGCACGGCGGGCATCTTCGGCATTCTCCACAGCCTCGCTCTTGATGGTCTTTACGTCGATTTCGTTCAGTTTCTGCACAAATATCTCACGGTCCTCCGTATCGATAATAGCCTGCACGGGCGTACCAAGCACCTTTACACCGTATTTCTCAAAGATACCCTCCTGATAGAGCGCCACGCCGCAGTTCAGAGCCGTCTGTCCGCCGAAAGCAAGCATAATGCCGTCGGGACGTTCCTTCTCGATAACTTTCTCCACGAAATAGGGGGTTACGGGCAAGAAATAAATCTGGTCGGCAACGCCTTCCGAAGTCTGCACCGTAGCGATATTCGGATTGATAAGAACAGTGGCAATGCCTTCTTCTTTCAATGCCTTGAGTGCTTGCGAACCTGAATAGTCGAACTCTCCCGCCTCACCGATTTTCAGTGCGCCGCTGCCAAGCAGCAGGACTTTCTTTATATTGTTTTCTTTCATAATGCCTATCTGTTTATTGATATAAAGCGATGCAAGTGATAATAACCACACACTACATTAATTTCACAAACTCATCGAACAAAAATTCCGTATCCGTCGGTCCGCTGGCCGCTTCGGGATGGAACTGTGCCGAGAACCATGGATTCCGCTTGTGGCGAATACCTTCGTTAGAACCATCGTTCATGTTGACGAAGAGCGGTTCCCAATCTTCGCCCAGCGTATTATTGTCCACTGCATAGCCATGATTCTGCGAAGTGATGAAGCAACGCTCCGTACCCACCATACGCACAGGTTGATTATGGCTGCGATGTCCGTATTTCAATTTATAGATTTTGGCACCTCCGGCTTTGGAAAGCAACTGATTACCCATACAGATGCCGAAGATAGGCAATTTTTCATTCTGCATCGCACGGCGAATGTTCTGCACGGCGGTATCGCAGGTATCGGGATCGCCGGGGCCGTTGGAAATAAACAATCCGTCAAACTCCAACCCGTTGAAATCGTAGTTCCAGGGAACACGGATTACTTCCACATTCCGCTTCAGCAAACAACGGATAATGTTCGTCTTGACACCACAGTCCACAAGTACCACACGCTTACCGGGACGAGAATCAAGAACCGAGGATTGAGAGAGAAACTGCGCAATGGCGGAGTTCAGTTCCTCTTTCGAAGTATCGGCCGGGAAGGTCCGGCTTTCCGATCCGGCATATACGATGATGTCCTTGCAGCTCACCCGGTCCACGTAGTTTATTTCACCATAGTTATCAATTACCGGTTGTTCATTGTCTATTGAATCGTCGAAGACAATCTTTCCCATCATCACTCCATGCTCACGCAGCACTTTAGTCAGTTCGCGTGTATCAATGCCCGTAATGCCCGGTATCCGCTCACGCTTCAGCCAGTCGCCGAGACTTTCCGCTGCATTCCAGTGGCTGTAATTCTCGGAATAATCACTGACGATGATAGCTTCGGCATGGATATGCTCGCTCTCCATGAACGTAGCCAACCCGTTCGACCCGATTGTGAAAGGCGGTACACCATAATTACCCACCAACGGATAAGTGAGCGTCATCAACTGTCCGGCATACGAAGGGTCGGTCAAGCTCTCGGGATAACCCGACATGGCTGTATTAAAGACCACCTCTCCCGCCACCGACCTTTCATAGCCAAACGACTTGCCGTGGAACACCGTCCCATCGTCAAGGAGAAGCCTCACCCCTTTTCCCGCAGAGAAGGGGGATGAAGTTACATTTACCTTATTGTCTTCTTTATTCATATATATAATATGTATTGTTATCTACTTATCTTATCTTCTCCCTTTTCCTTCCCACCGAAAAGAGAGAACAAAATCAAGGTTTCAAAATTGATAGGCCTGTTCTATATAATTAATGAATGCTGCATTCAACAACTTCACACCGCCCGGAGTAGGATAATCGCCGCTGAAATACCAGTCGCCCCTGTGTTGCGGACAGGCTTCATGCAATCCTTCGAGGGGTTGGTATACAATCTGCACCTTAGCCTTCGTACCTTTCGGAGTGAGCAGTTCCACCATCTTGGCAGAGATTTCTTCGTCGGTAAAGGGAGCATAAATCTCTTTTACATAATTCACCATCTGCTCTTTGGGCAAGCCGACTTGTTCCTTGGACTTACGGTAGGCAGATTCAATGACATCGCGCATCTCACGTTCTTTCAACAGTTCGATAGCTGCCTTAAAGGCGATGAACTCGCTCATCTTTGCCATATCAATGCCATAATAATCGGGATAACGCACTTGCGGCGAAGAACTTACAATCACTATCTTTTTCGGGCTGAGACGGTCGAGAATGCTGATAATACTCTGCTTCAGGGTGGTTCCGCGCACAATACTGTCGTCTATGATAACGAGGTTATCCACACCGGGTACAAGGCTACCGTAAGTAATGTCGTACACATGGGCGGCAAGGTCGTTACGGCTGTTGCCTTCGGCTATAAAAGTACGCAGCTTGATGTCTTTGATAGCGACCTTTTCGCTACGTATGCGACGAGAGAGAATGCGTTCCAATTCATCGTGGCTGGGATTATGTCCCAAAGCGGCAATCTGCTGAACCTTCTCTTCGTTGAGGTAGTTGTCCAGTCCCTGCAACATTCCATAGAATGCCACTTCCGCCGTATTCGGTATGAAAGAAAAGACCGTGTGGTCTATATCCTTATCTATGGCTTTCAAGATGTTCGGCACCAGTTTCTCACCCAACAGTTTACGTTCCTTATAGATGTCCACATCACTGCCGCGGCTGAAGTAAATACGTTCGAACGAACAGGGTTTCACTTCACGCGGTTTGTTTATCTGTACCGTACGCAACTTTCCGGACTTGTTGATAAGCACGGCTTGTCCCGGTTGCAATTCCTTGATGCTTTCGGCAGGCACATTGAGAGCTGTCTGTATGACCGGCCGTTCGCTAGCAAGTACCGCTATCTCATCATCCTGATACCAGAATGCCGGACGGATACCCCACGGGTCGCGCACGGCAAATGTCTCGCCACTTCCTGTCAGTCCGCACATCACATATCCTCCGTCCCACTCCTTGCTCGAAGTCCGCAAGACATTGGCAAGGTCAATGTGATTCTCGATGTAGTGTGTGACATCCATGCCCGTCAGTCCTTCCGCCTCGGCAAGATTGAAAAGACGCTCCACTTCGCGGTCGAGCCGATGGCCTACCTGCTCCAGCATGATATAGGTATCGGCATACTTGCGCGGATGTTGGCCGATAGCGGTGATACGCGCGAATATTTCATCTACGTTCGTCATGTTGAAGTTACCGCAAAGGGCAAGGTTCTTGGTACGCCAGTTGTTTCTTCTGAGAAACGGATGCACGTACGAGATACCCGACTTTCCGGTGGTGGAATAGCGCAGATGTCCCATATATACCTCTCCTGCAAAAGGAAGCACGCGCTTTGCATAACCGGCATCGTGCAACTGTTCCTTTGTCAGGTCCTTAAAGTTACTGTGCACCGCATCGAATATCTCAGTAATGGCTCCCGAGCCAAGTGCCCGTTCACGGAACATATACTCCTCACCGGGATTTGCCTCCAGCTTCACGCAAGCCAGTCCGGCTCCTTCCTGCCCCCGGTTGTGCTGCTTCTCCATGAGAAGATAGAGTTTGTTCAGTCCGTACATCCATGTACCGTACTTTTCTTCGTAATATTCCAGCGGTTTCAGCAGGCGTATCATGGCAACGCCACATTCATGCTTCAGTTGTTCCATACCGTTAATGTGTTACTATATTAATGTGACAATGTGCTAATATGCTAATGCGCAAGTGTACTAATTGCCGGTGCAAAGATATATATTCCAAAAAACATAAAGTCATCTTTTTCCATATTTCTTTACCAAAAGAGCACAAAAAAGATATTTTCATATCAAAAAGACAAAGAAAAGAATATTTCAAAAGTAAAATGTCTAATTTATAATTTCAAATAAAACAGCTGGAATCCGGTTTAAGATTAAAAGAAAAACAGGTGCGTTTTCTATCAGATTATAACTTCACCCCTCCGGATAGGCATTTTACGGGACACAAAGCAGCACTTACGACTATCAGATTGGAATTAAATACCTATTTTTGCCGAACATTTTGATACAACAATCAACTATAACAAAGAACAAAAGCAAATAAAAGATGGAAAAGACAGAGCGTTTTATCAGCAAGACTAAAGAGAGGACGGCACAACGACAGCCCATGCAGCAGGGACTATACGATGCCGACTACGAACACGACGCTTGCGGTGTAGGAATGATAGCGAACATACACGGCGGCAAATCGCACGAACTGGTGGAAGCCGCATTGAAAGTATTGGAGAATATGCGCCATCGCGGAGCCGAAGGTGCCGACAACAAAACCGGCGACGGCGCAGGCATCATGCTGCAAATACCGCACGAGTTTATCCTGCTGCAAGGCATTCCCGTCCCCGAAAAGGGGAAATATGGGACAGGGTTGCTTTTCCTTCCGAAAGACGGGCAGGACCAGTCCGCCATACTGGGCATCATCATCGAAGAGATAGAGAAAGAAGGGCTGACACTGATGCACCTGCGCAGCGTACCCACGTGCCCCGAAATCCTGGGCGAAGCCGCACTTGCCAGCGAACCCGACATCAAGCAAATCTTCATCACCGGCTTTACGGACAGCGAGACAGCCGACCGCCGCCTTTATATAATAAGGAAAAGAATAGAGAACAGGATACGCCTGTCGGGCATAGCCTCGCGCAAGGAGTTCTACATCGTATCGCTCTCCACAAAAAACATCGTCTACAAAGGGATGCTCTCTTCCTTGCAGTTACGCAACTACTTCCCCGACCTGACAAACAGCTATTTCACCAGCGGGCTGGCTTTGGTACACTCCCGTTTCAGCACCAACACATTCCCTACCTGGGGACTGGCACAACCCTTCCGCCTGTTGGCGCACAACGGCGAAATCAACACCATACGCGGTAACCGCGGCTGGATGGAAGCCCGCGAAAGCGTGCTCTCCTCTCCTGCTCTGGGCGACATCAGCGGGCTGCGTCCCATCATCCAGCCGGGCATGAGCGACAGCGCCTCGCTGGACAACGTACTGGAATTTCTCGTCATGTCCGGCCTCAGCCTGCCGCACGCCATGGCAATGCTCGTTCCGGAATCCTTCAACGAGAAGAACCCCATCAGCGAAGACCTCAAGGCTTTCTACGAGTACCACTCCATCCTCATGGAACCGTGGGACGGACCTGCCGCACTGCTCTTCAGCGACGGACGCTATGCCGGCGGTATGCTCGACCGGAACGGACTGCGCCCTGCCCGCTACCTGATTACACAGGGCGGCATGATGGTCGTCGCCAGCGAGGTAGGCGTGATGGGCTTCGAACCGGACGACATCAAGGAGAAAGGGCGCCTGCAACCGGGCAAGATACTGCTGATAGACACCGAGAAAGGCGAGATATACTACGACGGCGAACTGAAAAGGCAGCTTGCCGAAACCAAGCCCTACCGCACCTGGCTTGCCAACAACCGCATCGAACTGAACGAACTGAAAAGCGGACGCAAAGTGCCGTACAGCGTGGACAACTACAACAGCCGGTTGCGCACGTTCGGTTTCTCCAGAGAAGACATCGAGAAAATCATCCAGCCCATGGCTGCCAACGGTGCCGAACCTGTCAGCGCCATGGGCAACGACACCCCGCTCGCCGTACTATCCGGCAAGCCGCAACTGCTTTACAATTACTTCCGCCAGCAGTTCGCACAAGTCACCAACCCGCCCATCGACCCCATTCGCGAGGAGCTGGTGATGTCGCTCACGGAATATATCGGCGCAGTGGGCATGAACATACTGACTCCCAGCGAAAGCCATTGCAAAATGGTACGGTTGAGCCACCCCATCCTGACGAACACGCAACTGGACATCCTCTGCAACATCCGCTACAAAGGTTTCAAGACCGTGAAACTGCCGATGCTGTTCGAAGCCGCCAAGGGACGCGCCGGATTGCAGGAAGCGCTGGCACGCCTGTGCAAGGAGGCCGAAGCCTCCGTTGCCGAAGGAGTGAACTACCTTGTGCTGACCGACCGCGACGTAAATGACACCCACGCCGCCATACCCGCACTACTTGCCGTGTCGGCCGTGCACCATCACCTCATTTCAGTCGGAAAGCGCGTGCAGACCGCATTGGTGGTAGAGAGCGGCGATATACGCGAAGTGATGCACGCCGCACTGCTCCTCGGCTTCGGCGCAAGCGCACTGAACCCCTATATGGCATTTGCCGTGCTCGACGACCTGGTGGCCAAGAACGAGATACAGTTGGACTATGCCACTGCAGAGAAGAACTACATCAAAGCCATCTGCAAAGGACTTTTCAAGATTATGAGCAAGATGGGAATCAGCACCATCCGCTCCTACCGTGGCGCAAAGATATTCGAGGCTGTCGGCCTGAGCGAAGAACTGAGCAACGCCTACTTCGGCGGACTGAAATCCACCATCGGCGGCATCCGGCTGGACGAGGTGGCACGTGACGTCCTCCTGTTCCACAACGAAGGAATAGCGGTGAAGGAAGAGGAAACGCGGAGCAAGAACGGCGGCGGCAATGTTCCCCTGCTGCCCAACAAAGGATTATACGCGTACCGCAAGGACGGCGAACAGCACGCCTGGAATCCGGAGACCATCAGTACGTTGCAGATAGCCACCCGTCTGGGCAGTTACAAGAAATTCAAAGAGTTCACCCGCCTGGTCGACGAGAAAGAGCAGCCCATCTTCCTGCGCGATTTCCTTGACTTCCGCCGCAACCCCATTGCCATCGACAAGGTAGAGCCGGTGGAGAGTATCGTGAGACGCTTCGTCACGGGTGCCATGTCCTTCGGCGCCATCAGCCAGGAGGCACATGAGGCGATGGCGATTGCCATGAACCGGCTGCACGGACGGAGCAACACGGGCGAAGGCGGCGAAGATGCCGCACGTTTCGGCACCGAAATGCGCAGCGCCATCAAGCAGGTGGCATCCGGACGTTTCGGCGTCACCACGGAATACCTGGTGAACGCAGACGAGATACAGATAAAAGTGGCACAAGGCGCCAAGCCGGGCGAGGGCGGACAGCTGCCGGGATTCAAAGTAGACCAGGTTATCGCCCGCACGCGCCACTCCATTCCCGGAATCTCCCTGATTTCTCCCCCGCCCCACCACGATGTCTACTCCATCGAAGACCTGGCACAGCTTATCTTCGACCTGAAGAACGTCAACCCGCGGGCCAGAATCAGCGTGAAGCTGGTAGCCGAAAGCGGCGTCGGAACCATCGCCGCGGGCGTGGCGAAGGCCAAAGCCGACCTGATTGTCATCTCCGGTGCCGAAGGAGGTACGGGAGCGTCGCCAGCCAGCTCCATCCGCTATGCAGGCATCTCGCCCGAACTCGGACTGAGCGAGACGCAGCAGACGCTGGTGCTGAACGGACTGCGCGGGCAAGTGCTGCTGCAAGTGGACGGGCAGCTGAAGACCGGACGCGACGTAGTGCTCATGGCAATGCTCGGCGCAGAAGAATACGGCTTTGCCACCGCAGCCCTCATCGTACTCGGATGCGTGATGATGCGCAAATGCAACCAGAACACCTGTCCCGTAGGCGTGGCTACCCAGAACCAAGAGTTGCGCAAACGCTTCACCGGACGCAGCGAATACCTTATTAATTACTTCACCTTTCTCGCCCGCGAAGTGCGTGAGTACCTGGCTGAAATTGGCGCGGAGAAACTGGACGACATCATCGGACGTACCGACCTCATCCTCCGCAAGCCGGACGACGGCATCCGGAAGCACCAGTTGCTCAGTTTCGACAAAATGCTGGCACGCACGGACAACGGAGCGGCCATCCGCCACGTCACAGACCAGCAGCACGGCATCGACCGCGTGAAAGACGTGGAGATGCTGGCTGCCGCCGCCAGCGCCATCGGCGAACAGCAGGAAGTCTCCCTCGAATACGCCATCGCCAATACCGACCGTGCCTGCGGCGCCATGCTTTCCGGCGCCATCGCCGCCAGATACGGCGCCAAGGGACTGCCTGAGCACACGCTGAACGTCAAGTTCAAAGGGTCTGCCGGACAGAGCTTCGGGGCATTCCTCGTGCCGGGCGTCGACTTCAAGCTCGAAGGCGAGGCCAACGACTATCTGGGCAAGGGCTTGAGCGGCGGACGTATCGCCGTCCTGCCCCCCGTGCGCAGCAACTTCGAGGCAGAACGGAACACCATCGCCGGAAACACCCTTCTGTATGGCGCAACCGGCGGCGAAGTCTACATCAACGGCCGGGCAGGCGAACGCTTTGCCGTACGCAACTCCGGCGCGACAGCCGTGGTAGAGGGCGTGGGCGACCACTGTTGCGAGTACATGACCGGCGGACGCGTGGTAGTGCTCGGAGAGACGGGACGCAACTTCGCGGCCGGTATGTCGGGCGGCGTGGCTTACGTGTGGAACAGGAACGGAAACTTCGACTATTTCTGCAACATGGAGATGGTAGAGTTGAGCCTCATCGAAGAAGCCTCGTACCGGAAAGAACTGCACGAGCTTATCCGCCAGCATTACCTCTACACCGGTTCCAAACTGGCACGCACGATGCTCGACAACTGGACGCACTACGTGGACGAGTTCATCCAAGTAGTCCCCATCGAATACAAGAAGGTGCTGCAGGAGGAGCAGATGCGGAAACTGCAGGAGAAGATTACAGCCGTGCAGAGAGACTATTAAAGATTTATGATTTCAGATTTATGATTTATAAGCATAGCAATGGGTATAGTAAATCTGAAATCATAAAGTCTGAAATCATAAATCATAAATTATAAATCATAAATCATAAATCTAAAAATGGGAGATTCGAAAGCATTCCTCAATATTCCCCGCCAGGAAGCGGGTTACCGTCCGATACACGAACGTATCACAGATTTCAGTCAGGTGGAACAGACGCTAAACAGCCACGACCGCAAGCTCCAGGCCTCGCGCTGCATGGAGTGCGGCGTACCTTTCTGCCACTGGGCCTGCCCGCTGGGCAACAAGCAACCGGAGTTCCAGGATGCCCTCTACAAGGGAAAATGGCGCGAAGCCTACCAACTGCTGAACGAAACGAACGACTTCCCCGAATTTACGGGGCGCATCTGTCCCGCACTGTGCGAAAAGTCGTGCGTGCTGAAGCTTTCCTGCGATGCTCCGGTGACCATCCGCGAGAACGAGGCGGCCATTGCCGAAGCCGCCTTCCGCGAGGGCTACGTCGTGCCCGACCGCCCCGAACGCAACGGGAAGCGAGTGGCGGTCGTCGGCGCGGGACCTGCCGGACTGAGCGTTGCCACACGGCTCAACGCCCGTGGCTATGAAGTCACGGTCTTCGATGCCAGACCGATGCCGGGAGGGCTGCTCCGCTACGGCATACCGAACTTCAAGCTTCCCAAGGAGGTGATAGACCGCCGCTTGGAGATACTGAAGACGGCAGGCATCCGGTTCGAGATGAACGTCCGTATCGACGTGCGGAGACTTCCCGAGGGGTTCGACGCATACGCCGTCTGCACCGGCACGCCCACCGCACGCGACCTCGCCATCCCCGGACGCGAACTGAAAGGCATCTACTTCGCCCTCGAGATGCTGTCGCAACAGAACCGCATCCTCGACGGGGAAATCTTCCCGACGGAGCGGCTCGTCAACGCCAAAGGCAAGCGGGTGCTCGTCATCGGCGGCGGCGACACCGGTTCGGACTGCATCGGGACGAGCATCCGCCAGGGAGCCGCGAGCGTGACGCAGATAGAAATCATGCCGCAACCACCCGTAGGGCACAACGATGCCACGCCCTGGCCGCAATGGCCCGTGGTGCTGAAGACGACCTCCAGCCACGAAGAGGGATGCACCCGCCGCTGGTCGCTGGCATCGAACCGCTTCATCGGCAAGGACGGGGCAGTGTGCGGCGTAGAGGTGGAAGAAGTGGAGTGGCTCCCGGCAGCCGACGGCGACCGTCCCGTCATGAAGCCCACCGGCCGGAAAGAAACCATCGAAGCCGACATGGTATTGCTGGCCATGGGCTTCCTGAAACCGGAACAGCCGGAATTTGCGGAGAATGTGTTCGTGGCGGGAGATGCCGCCAACGGAGCAAGCCTCGTGGTACGTGCGCTGGCCGACGGACGCAAAGCAGCCCGCGCGATAGACCAATACTGCAACCGGTAGCCTCGCTGCGGCAAAAAAAAGCTTCAAGGGAGGGGAAAAAAGTTTCCCCGTGAGAAACGAAATGTTTCCCCGTGAGAAACAAAGTGTTTCATACGGATGAAACAAAGTGTTTCACATGGATGAAACAAAGTGTTTCCCATAGATGAAACAAAATGTTTCACACGATGAAACAAACCGTCCCTCCCGCGACAACGGTAATCATCATAGTATCAACCTCTAAAAACAACCCTACAACAATGTGTGGAATAGCAGGTATTTTCAACATCAAGTCCCAGACACCGGAACTTAGAAACAAAGCGCTGAAAATGGCGCAAAAGATTCGCCACCGCGGACCGGACTGGAGCGGCATCTACGTAGGAGGTTCAGCCATCCTGGCACACGAACGCCTTTCCATCGTCGACCCGCAGTCGGGCGGACAACCCCTCTACTCGCCCGACCGCCGGCAAATCCTTGCCGTCAACGGCGAGATATACAACCACCGCGACATCCGCGCACGCTATGCCGGACGCTACGACTTCCAGACCGGCTCGGACTGCGAAGTCATCCTCGCCCTCTACAAGGACAAAGGCATCCGCTTCCTCGAAGAGCTGAACGGTATCTTCGCTTTCGCCCTTTATGACGAAGAGACGGACGACTTTCTCATCGCCCGTGACCCTATCGGCGTGATTCCCCTCTACATCGGGCGTGACAAAGACGGGCACATCTACTTCGGCAGCGAACTGAAAGCCCTCGAAGGGTTCTGCGATACGTACGAACCCTTCCTGCCCGGACACTACTACCGGGGAAGCGAGGGAAAGATGCAACGCTGGTACGCACGCGACTGGATGGAGTATGATGCCGTAAAAGGCAACTATACCGAAACAACGTCCGATGCACGCAACGCGGCAGCCGATGTCCGTGACGCGGCAGCATACCGGACGCAGGTCGCCGCCGTACGCGAAGCCCTCCAAGCCGCCGTCCGGCGCCAGCTGATGTCCGACGTCCCCTACGGCGTATTGCTGTCCGGCGGGCTCGACTCGTCCGTCATCTCCGCCATCGCCAAGAAATATGCCGGAAAGCGCATCGAAACGGACAACATGGCGGATGCCTGGTGGCCACAGCTCCACTCCTTTGCGGTAGGGCTGAAAGGCGCCCCCGACCTTGTCAAGGCGCGCGAGGTGGCGCAATACATCGGGACGGTGCATCACGAGGTGAACTACACCATTCAGGAAGGACTGGACGCCATCCGCGACGTCATCTACTTCATCGAAACCTACGACGTCACCACCGTCCGCGCCTCTACGCCCATGTATCTGCTGGCACGCGTCATCAAAAGCATGGGCATCAAAATGGTGCTTAGCGGCGAAGGGGCGGACGAGGTGTTCGGAGGTTATCTCTATTTCCACAAAGCGCCCACGCCGCAAGCCTTCCACGAAGAGACGGTGCGCAAGCTCTCCAAGCTGCACCTCTACGACTGCCTGCGCGCCAACAAAAGCCTTTCCGCCTGGGGCGTGGAAGGGCGCGTGCCTTTCCTCGACAAGGAGTTCCTGGACGTTGCCATGCGGCTCAACCCCGCCACGAAGATGTGTCCGGGCAAGGAAATCGAAAAAAAGGTAGTCCGCGACGCCTTTGCGGATATGCTGCCTCAGAGCGTGGCATGGCGGCAGAAAGAACAGTTTTCCGACGGTGTGGGCTACAGCTGGATTGACACATTGAAGGCAGCCACCGCCGCTGCCGTCAGTGACGAACAGATGCGGAAGGCTGCCGAACGCTTTCCCGTCAACACGCCGATGAACAAGGAAGAGTATTATTACCGCACGATATTCGAGGAGCACTTCCCTGGAACGAGTGCGGCAAAGAGTGTGCCCAGCGTGCCGAGCGTAGCTTGTTCCACCGCCGAAGCCTTGGCATGGGACGCCTCGTTCCAAGGGAAGAACGACCCCAGCGGGCGGGCGGTGACCGATGTGCACACGGAAGGCTACAAGGAGTGAAACATAAAAAGCAGGCACACGGGCAAATGCAACCGAATTTTCATCCGCTTTTTTTTCACATTCGCAACGCTTATAGTATCTTTGTTCGCAAAAGAAAGAAGTATAACATTCATGCTAAAGCCTATGAAACTAAAAAATCTCATCATCACCTCCGCCTTGTCGCTTGCCGCTTGCGGCTGCATACAGGCACAATCCACCCAAGTCATCGCCCACCGTGGTTTCTGGAAGACCGACGGTTCGGCACAGAACTCCATCGCCGCATTGGTGAAAGCCGATTCCATCGGTTGCTACGGTTCCGAATTCGACGTATGGCTCACTGCCGACAACCGACTGGTAGTGAACCACGACAGCACTTTCAAGGGGGTGAATATGCAACAATCTACCACACAACAATGCACCGGCGTCCTATTGGACAACGGCGAGCACCTCCCCACCCTGCGGCAATATCTGGAGAAAGCCCGACAACTGAAAACCCGTCTCATCCTGGAGCTGAAAGCCCACAAAACACCCGAACAGGAGACACGTGCCGTAAAAAGCATCGTCAAAATGGTAAAGAAGATGAAATTGGACGAGCGTATGGAATACATCACCTTCTCACGCCACGCCGCCAAAGAGTTCATACGCCTTGCCCCCAAAGGCACTCCGGTATATTACCTGGAAGGAGATCTCTCTCCCAAAGAACTGAAGGAATGGGGCTGCGCCGGTCCCGACTACCACTTCAGCATATTCAGGAAACACCCCGAATGGATTAAGGAATCACACGATTTAGGCATGAAAGTAAACGCCTGGACCGTAAACGATGTACGGGACATGAAGTGGCTGATAAGCCAAGGCGTAGACTTCATCACCACCAACGAACCCATCGAACTGCAAAAAACAATACGGCAACGGAAGTAATGGCAAACAGATAGAAAGGCAATACAATAAATCCGCTTCATTTTTCAATCAATGTAGCGGATTTATCATTTCAAAAAGATAACAATACCCCAATGAAACAAACTTTTTCACCATCTTCGCACAAAAGGGGAAGCAGGCATATTACAATCTTTACGATTATAGCACCATATATTTTTAAATTGGAAGCGAAATCGCGCATATTTATACCAAATGAAAGTTTAAGCAGAAATAAATAGAAAACAGATGCCCATACGGAACATATATCATCCAAAACGTCGTATATTTGCATCGAAATAAAACAAAAGGATACAACAATACCATAAAATGAGCGCAAAATGACAAGAACCATAGAGTTTACCAAAATGCACGGCGCAGGCAATGACTACATCTATGTAGACACCACACGTTACCCCATTGAGAACCCAGAGGAACTCTCAAGAAAATGGAGCGCACCGCATACGGGAATCGGGAGTGACGGTCTGGTACTTATAGGACGTTCCGAGAAAGCCGATTTCAGTATGCGTATTTTCAATGCGGACGGCTCAGAAGCGAAGATGTGCGGAAATGCCAGCCGGTGCATCGGCAAATATCTTTATGACAACGGGCTGACTTCAAAAACAGAAATCACGCTCGACACCTTGTCCGGCATCAAAATCCTGCGGTTGTGTGTGAAAGACGGCAAAACAGATACCGTAACCGTAGACATGGGCATTCCGGCCGATGAACCGGTGGACTACGATGGCAAAGGAAGCAAACCGATGAAAGAGCACCCCATCGAAACGTGCGGGATGCGCTATACCGCCACTACCGTGTCGATGGGCAACCCGCATTTGATAATCTTCGTAAACGACCTTACAAAGGTAGACCTTTCCACCGTCGGTCCGCAACTGGAAAAACACCCTTTCTTTCCCGGACGTATCAATGTGGAGTTTGCCCAAGTACTGGGAGAAGGCAGGATAAGGATGCAGGTATGGGAACGAGGCTCAGGCATCACCCAGGCGTGCGGGACAGGAGCTTGTGCCACCGCCGTAGCCGCCTTCCTGACAGGACGCGCCAACAGAAAATCAATCATCATCATGGATGGAGGAACACTTGCTATCGAATGGGACGTAGCCACCGGACACGTCTTTATGACAGGAAACGCGACCAAGGTATTCGACGGGGAAATTAGTTATTAATTATGAATTTCGAATTATGAGTTTTGAATGGCAGACGTACCAGAGCTGTAAACACAATCAGCATGAAGCTGCATTCAGAATTCATCATTCATCATTCTAAATTCAAAATTCATATGGCATTAGTTAACGAACATTTTTTAAAGCTGCCGGGCAGTTATCTGTTTTCGGACATAGCCAAGAAGATTAATACATTCAGGATAACGCACCCCAAACAAGAGGTCATCCGACTGGGTATCGGAGACGTTACCCGCCCACTGCCACCTGTCTGCATCGAAGCGATGCACAAGGCAGTGGACGAGATGGCTGACGCCAAGACATTCCACGGATATGGTCCTGAACAAGGTTATGACTTCCTGATTGATGCCGTCATCAAGCACGACTACGTGCCGCGAGGCATCCACTTCAGCCCGCAGGAAATCTTCATCAACGACGGGGCGAAAAGCGATACGGGAAACATCGGCGACATCCTCCGCCACGACAACAGCGTGGGAGTGACCGACCCCATCTATCCGGTATACATCGACAGCAACGTGATGTGCGGCCGCGCCGGCGTATTGGAAGGGAACGGCAAGTGGAGCAACGTCACCTATATACCCTGCACGGCGGAGAACAACTTCATCCCCGCGATACCGGACAAGCGAATCGACATCGTTTACCTCTGCTATCCCAACAACCCTACGGGCACTACCCTGACCAAACCCGAACTGAAGAAGTGGGTGGACTACGCGCTTGCCAACGACACGCTCATCCTGTTCGATGCAGCCTACGAAGCCTTCATCCGGGAAGACGACGTGCCCCACTCCATCTACGAGATAAAGGGAGCCAAAAAATGCGCCATCGAGTTCCGCAGTTTCTCAAAGACCGCGGGATTCACGGGAGTACGTTGCGGTTACACCGTAGTACCGAAAGAGTTGACCGCCGCCACATTGGAAGGCGAACGCATCTCACTCAACAAGTTGTGGAACCGCCGCCAATGTACCAAGTTCAACGGTACGAGCTACATCACCCAACGCGCCGCCGAAGCCATCTACACACCGGAAGGCAAACAGCAGGTCAAAGCGAACATTGACTACTACATGAACAACGCCCGCACCATGAAAGAAGGCTTGGAAAAAACCGGGCTGAAAGTATATGGCGGCGTAAATGCCCCCTACATCTGGCTGAAAACGCCGAACGGCATAGGTTCCTGGCGGTTCTTCGAGCAGATGCTGTACGAGGCCAACGTAGTGGGTACACCCGGCATTGGCTTCGGCCCAAGCGGCGAAGGGTATATCCGCCTGACCGCCTTCGGCAAGCACGAAGATTGCGTGGAAGCCATGAGACGCATCCGTAACTGGTTGAAATAAAAAACAAAATATATAGGAATATGAAGACAAAGAACATTGCAGCAGGAGTTATCGCGCTATTATCGGCCGTAATGCCTTTCACGGCAAAAGCACAGGACAAAGTAGAAGCATCGGTAGGTGCCGACATCGTAAGCGGCTACATCTGGCGCGGACAAGACTTGGGCGGCGTAAGCCTACAGCCCAGTGCCTCGATTGCCTATAAAGGCTTCTCACTGGAAGCATGGGGTTCGGTGGGCATCGAGAAGACCGACGCCGACGGCTACGATGCCAAAGAGCTGGACTTGACCTTGGGATACTCCACCGGCGGTTTCAGCGTATCCGTCACCGACTATTGGTTCAACACCGGCGCAGGCTACTTCCACTACGGCGCCCACAACACCGCCCACCTGTACGAAGCCCAAATAGGTTATGACTTCGGACCGGTAGCCCTGAACTGGTACACGAACTTCGCCGGAGAAGACGGAGTGAAAGCGAATGGAAAACGGGCATACTCCTCTTATATCTCCGTAACAGCCCCTTTCAGGCTGGGCGGATTGGACTGGACGGCCGAGGCAGGCGCTACCCCGTGGGAAACGGACTTCTACGGAGCAAGCGGGTTTGCCGTATGCGATGTCAGCCTGGGAGTCTCCAAGGAAATCAGGATTACCGACTCGTTCTCCCTGCCGCTCTTCGCCAAAGCCACGTGGAACCCGTGCTCGGAAGGTGCCTATTTTGTAGTAGGATTAAGTTTCTAAGGAACATTTCCAAAGAAGAAAAAATCAGTATATGAAAAAGATTGAAGCTATCATCCGCAAGACCAAATTCGAGGAAGTGAAGGACGCACTCCTCGAAGCGGATATCGAATGGTTCTCTTACTACGACGTAAGGGGCATCGGGAAGTCCAGACAAGCCCGCATCTACCGTGGTGTGATGTACGACACCAGTTCCATCGAACGCATTCTTGTCTCTATCGTAGTACGCGACAAGAATACGGAAAAGACCGTGCAGGCCATCATCAAGGCGGCACAGACCGGCGAAATCGGCGACGGCCGCATCTTCGTCATCCCCATCGAAGACTCCATCCGCATCCGTACCGGCGAACGGGGCGACATCGCCCTCTATAACGCCGAACAGGAAAACTGAAACGGCAGGCAGCACTCGAACCACAAGAATTTCAAGCGGGCGGCGTGCCCGCGATGAGAAGCTAACATACAAGTACAACTAAAATCAAGAAGATTATGGACATACCGATGAAACGCAGTTTCACAAAACTGTGTACGGCTCTTGCTATACTCATGGCTTGTTGCCTCACGACAGATATTTATGCGCAGACCGCCGTTATAGCCGACAGCACGGCGGTAGTCGCCAACGGAATAATAATAGCAGAAGCCACGGCAGAAGCACCGGCAGCCCTGCAATCCGAAATCATAAATCAGAAATCTGATGATACCGTTTCCCAATTAGTTTCCGGCGTCAACACCGTTTGGATGTTGCTTGCAGCCATGCTGGTGTTCTTCATGCAACCGGGATTCGCACTGGTGGAAGCAGGCTTCACCCGTACCAAGAACACCGCCAACATCCTGATGAAGAACCTCGTAGACTTCATGTTCGGTTCGCTCCTCTATTGGTTCATAGGTTTCGGCATCATGTTCGGTCTAGGCGACTTTTTCGGAACGCCCCACTTCATGAGCCTGCTGTTCGAAAGCAACGGCCTGCCCGACCCCTCCTCACTCCCCATCGAAGGTTTCCTGGTGTTCCAGACCGTGTTCTGCGCCACCTCCGCCACCATCGTCTCGGGAGCGATGGCAGAACGCACGAAGTTCTCCATGTACCTGATTTACACCATCTTCATCAGCGTACTGATTTATCCCGTCTCCGGACATTGGACCTGGGGAGGCGGCTGGCTGATGGACGGCGAAGCCGGTTCTTTCATGCAAGACACTTTCGGAACGGTTTTCCACGACTTTGCCGGCTCCACCATCGTGCACTCCGTAGGCGGATGGATTGCGCTGGTAGGCGCAGCCATCCTCGGCCCGCGCATCGGCAAGTACGGTAAGGACGGGCGCTCGAAAGCCATCCCCGGACACAACATCACGATTGCGGCACTGGGTGTATTCATCCTCTGGTTCGGATGGTTCGGCTTCAACCCCGGTTCGCAGCTGGCGGCAGCCACTGCCGCCGACCAGGTCGCCATCTCGCTCGTATTCCTCAACACCAACCTGGCAGCTTGCACGGGCGGATTCTGCGCCCTGGCCGTCAGCTGGCTGAAGTACGGAAAACCGTCCCTGTCGCTGACACTGAATGGCGTGCTGGCAGGCTTGGTAGGCATAACGGCAGGATGTGACGCCGTTTCTCCCTCGGGCGCAGTCGCCATCGGTGCCATCTGTGGCGTACTGATGATCTTCTCCGTAGAGTTCATCGACAAGGTGCTGAAGGTGGACGACCCCGTAGGCGCTTCTTCCGTACACGGCGTCTGCGGATTCACGGGAACCGTGCTCACAGGCGTATTCTCTACCACCGAAGGAGTACTCTACGGTGCAGGTTGGGGGCTCTTCGGAGCGCAGCTGTTCGGCGCGGTGCTCATCGGCCTATGGGCGGCAGGCATGGGATTCGTCATCTTCAAGGTACTTGACAAGGTACACGGGCTACGCGTCACGGCACGTGTGGAAGAAGAAGGGCTCGACATCTACGAACACGGAGAAGCGGCCTATAACTGAAACCGGTTATGACGCACCCGCAACAATCAAGACAAGCGTTTTTTTCACTCTAACATAATTTTAAACCAACCATTACAACTGAAGGTATTATGTCAAAATTGAGATTCAGAGTAGTAGAGACGGCGTTCAAGAAGAAACCCGTTGCAGTGGAAGTCCCGGCGGAACGTCCGTCAGCGTACTTCGCCAAGTATGTATTCAACAAGGAAAAGATGTTCAGGTACCTGCCCAGCAAGGTGTACGCCAAACTGACCGACGTGATTGACAACGGCGCACCGCTGGACCGCAGCATCGCCGACGAAGTGGCGGCAGGCATGAAGAAATGGGCGCTCGAAATGGGAGCCACCCACTACACCCACTGGTTCCACCCGCTCACCGAGGGTACCGCCGAGAAGCACGACGCCTTTGTGGAACACGACGGCAAGGGCGGCATGATGGAAGAGTTCACCGGCAAACTGCTCGTACAGCAGGAACCGGATGCGTCCAGCTTCCCCAACGGCGGCATCCGCAACACGTTCGAAGCGCGCGGATACTCGGCCTGGGACCCCTCCTCACCCGCATTCATCGTAGACGACACACTCTGCATCCCCACCATCTTCGTGGCCTACACCGGCGAGTCGCTCGACTATAAGGCGCCGCTGCTGAAGGCGTTGCGCGCGGTAGACAAAGCGGCGGTAGACGTCTGCCACTACTTCAACCCGGATGTGAAAAAGGTATATGCCTACCTGGGCTGGGAGCAGGAATACTTCCTCATTGACGAAGGCCTGTACGCCGCCCGCCCCGACCTGCTGATGACCGGACGCACACTGACCGGACACGACAGCGCCAAGAACCAACAGCTCGAAGACCACTACTTCGGCGCCATCCCGCCGCGTGTGGCAGCCTTCATGAAAGAGCTGGAAATCGAGGCACTGAAACTCGGCATCCCCGTCAAGACCCGCCACAACGAAGTAGCGCCCAACCAGTTCGAGCTCGCTCCCATCTTCGAGGAGTGCAACCTGGCAGTAGACCACAATATGCTCATCATGGCACTAATGCGCAAAATCGCCCGCAACCACGGCTTCCGCGTACTGCTGCACGAGAAACCCTTCAAGGGAGTGAACGGCAGCGGCAAGCACAACAACTGGTCGCTGGGCACGGACACGGGCATCCTGCTCCACGCCCCCGGCAAACTGCCCGAAGACAACCTGCGCTTCATCACCTTCGTTGTGAACACCCTGATGGCAGTCTACCACCACAACGGACTGCTGAAAGCCAGCATCTCCAGCGCCACGAACGCCCACCGGCTGGGCGCGAACGAAGCACCTCCCGCCATCATCTCCAGCTTCCTCGGCAAACAGCTGAGCCAAGTGCTGGAACACATCGAGGAGAGCACCAAGGACGACCTCATCAGCCTTAGCGGCAAACAGGGCATGAAGCTGGACATCCCGCAGATTCCCGAACTGCTGATAGACAACACCGACCGCAACCGCACCAGCCCGTTCGCCTTCACCGGCAACCGCTTCGAGTTCCGCGCCGTGGGGTCGGAAGCCAACTGCGCCAGCGCCATGATTGCCCTGAACACAGCCCTTGCCGAACAACTGACGGCGTTCAAGAAAGACGTGGACGCACTTATCGAAAAAGGCGAACCGAAGATTTCCGCCCTCCTCGACGTCATCCGCAACTACATCAGGCAGTGCAAGCCCATCCACTTCGACGGCAACGGCTACAGCGACGAATGGAAAGCCGAAGCCGCCCGCCGCGGACTGGACTGCGAGACCAGCGTACCCCTCATCTTCGACAATTACCTGAAGCCCGAAAGCATCCGGATGTTCGAGTCGACAGGCGTCATGACACGGAAAGAACTGGAAGCCCGCAACGAAGTGAAATGGGAAACCTACACCAAGAAGATACAGATTGAAGCCCGCGTGCTCGGCGACCTGGCGATGAACCACATCATCCCCGTCGCCACGCAGTATCAGACGGAACTGATAGACAACGCGTACAAGATGAACAGCCTCTTCCCGGCAGAAAAAGCCGCAAAGCTCTCCGCCAAGAACCTCGAACTCATCGAGGAGATTGCCGACCGCACGGCTTTCATCAAGGAGCACGTGGATGCCATGGTCGAAGCCCGCAAAATCGCCAACAAGATTGAGAGCGAACGCGACAAGGCCATCGCCTACCACGACCGCATCGTGCCGATGATGGAGGAAATCCGCTACCATATCGACAAGCTGGAACTCATCGTCGACAACCAAATGTGGACGTTGCCGAAGTATCGGGAACTGCTGTTCATAAGATAATGAATAGTGATTAGTAATTGAGTGATTAGAGTTTAGCAAGGTGACTCCAACAGCCACTTATCACTAATCACTATTCTTTTGTTGGTTGTTTTAAGTTTGCAAGGCAAGCTTTGTTGCGAAACAGAGCCTGCCTTTTACTATATACCCGTACCCGTCTCCCGATCCTTTCGCCGTGCAGAACTGTTGCGGTGTTGCTGCACTTCTTTTGCAGCGTTACTGCACTTCTTTTGCAGCATCGCTGCACTTCTATTGCAGTAACGCTGCAACCGCTTTGCAGTGACACTGCAACCCGCTTTGCAGTGGGACTGCAAAAGGAGTGCAGTAACTTTGCAGCAGGGAACAAAAAAAGGCGGCGCGCTTACACAAAAGCACGCCGCCCATATCCCTGCATTTATCTTATCTTAGATTAGATGAACCAGCGAACGTAGCAGAAATCCTGACGGTGAGGCAGGTCTGCGCTCTTCGGGAACATACGGTAAGCCACCTTGAAGCTACCCGCATTCTCCATCTTATGTTTCACCTGGAATGTGTAGAGGTCGCCCTCTTTCTTCACTACATCGAACGATTCTACGGAGTAGACGTGCTGCTTGCCGTCCTGAGCGGTGTACGTAGACACCAGTTCCAGACCGATAGCATCGTTCAGACCTTTCTCGTCGATGACATAAGTGATGGTATACTCCTTGCCGCTTTCGATAGAACCTTTCACCAGTTCTTCCGTCTTTTCGCAAGACACTACCTCGATACTGTCCCACTTGGCGGCAACCTCTTCCTTCCAAGCGGCGATTTCCTTCGCCTTGGCGTAGTTGTTGGCAGCCAATGCCTTGAAGCGCTTGGCTTCCTTCGTGTAGAACTTGCTGTAGTAGTCGTCCAACTGGCGCTTCATGGTGTAATGGGGTGCAATCTGTGCGATAGAGTTCTTGATGGTACGAACCCAGCCCTCGGAATACCCCTTCTTGTTGCGCGCATAGTAGAGCGGCAGGATTTCCTGTTCGAGGATGCTGTAGATGGTAGCAGCATCCAGCTGGTCCTGATATTCCTGATTCTGATAGGTACGCTTCTCGGTCAGCGCCCAACCTGCACCTTCGCGGTAGCCTTCGAGCCACCAGCCATCGAGCACGGAGAAGTTTACGACACCGTTCATCAGCGCCTTCTCACCGGAAGTACCGGATGCTTCGAGCGGACGGGTCGGAGTGTTCAGCCAAATGTCCACACCCGATACAAGGCGGCGTGCCAACTGCATATCGTAGTTCTCGAGGAAGATAATCTTGCCCAGGAACTCGGGGCGGCGGGAGATTTCGATGATTCGCTTGATAAGTCCCTGTCCTGCACCATCGTGCGGGTGAGCCTTACCGGTGAACAGGAACTGTACCGGATAGTCGGGATTGTTCACAATCTTGGCCAGACGCTCCAGGTCGGTGAACAGCAGATGCGCACGCTTATAGGTGGCGAAACGGCGTCCGAAACCTATCAGCAGCGCGTTCGGGTTAATCTTGTCCAACAGAGATACCACGCGTGAGGGGTCGCCCTGGTTGTTCAGCCATGTCTTGCGGTATTCCTTGCGTACGTAGTCAATCAGTTTGTTTTTCATAGCCATACGCGTCTTCCAGATTTCTTCGTCGGACACGTTATAGATGGCTTCCCAAATCTTAGAATTGGACTGGTCGTGCATGAAGTTTTCATCGAAGTGCGCACCATAGAGTTGCTTCCATTCCGTTGCGCTCCATGTAGGGAAGTGTACGCCATTGGTGACGTAGCCCACGTGCATCTCTTCCGGGAAATAACCTTTCCAGATAGGAGCGAACATCTCCTGGGAAACCTTTCCGTGCAGCCAGCTCACACCGTTCACCTCCTGAGAAGTGTTGCAAGCGAATACAGACATACAGAAACGTTCGCCCTTGTCGCCCGGGTTGTTGCGGCCGAGGTCCATGAGGTCGTCCCACGTGATGCCCATACGGGAAGGATATCCACCCATATACTTACCGAAGAGAGCTTCGTCGAAGTAGTCGTGACCGGCAGGAACCGGTGTGTGTACGGTGTAGAGGGAAGAAGCGCGTACCAGCTCGATGGCCTGGTTGTAGGTCAGTCCTTCGGCCACGTAATCGCAAATGCGTTGTACGTTAATCAGCGCCGCATGGCCTTCGTTGCAATGGTATACATCCTTCTTGATACCCAACTTCTTCAGAGTAAGCATACCGCCGATGCCAAGCAGGATTTCCTGCTTCAGACGGTTCTCCCAGTCACCGCCATAAAGTTGGTGAGTGATGGAACGGTCGAACTCGCTGTTCATCTCGTTGTCCGTGTCGAGCAGATAGAGCGATACACGACCCACGTTGACTCTCCACAGGAAAGCGTGTACGTAATAATCCAGGTAGGGAACGTCCACAATCACCTGGTTGCCGTCTTTGTCCAGCACACGGTCGATAGGCAACTGGCCGAAGTTCTGGGCTTCGTAGTTGGCAATCTGCTGTCCGTCCATAGAGAGTGTTTGGGTAAAATAACCGTAACGGTACAGGAAACCGACTGCACACAGGTCTACGTTGCTGTCGGAGGCCTCTTTCAAATAGTCGCCGGCAAGCACACCCAAGCCACCGGAATATATCTTAAGTACATGATTCAAACCATACTCCATGCTGAAATAGGCAACGGACGGACGACTGCTGTCGGGTTTCACATCCATATATTTGCGGAATTTGGAATATACATCTTCCATTCTGCGCAAAATCACCTTATCTTTAGCCAGTGCCTCAAGTTTAGCATAGCTCATACGTTCCAACAGCAGGACAGGATTCTGTCCCACTTCTTTCCAAAGAGTAGGGTCAAGGTCTCTGAATAATTCGGTGGCTTCATAATTCCACGACCACCAAATGTTACGTGCAAGTTCGGATAATTTCTCCAGTTCGGCGGGAATGTGAGATTTTACATTCACATCTTTCCAGTTCGGAGTGTTTACATTACTAACTTTAATCTTCATTGTATGATTACTTGATTGATTAATAATTTCGTTGTTTCTTGTCTCAGCCCAGCTGGCGCTTCATCGCATTGCGTAATGCAAGGTCGTAGGCTTCATAATAATACTGTATGAAATGTTTCCACAGAGCCTGCTCCGCCACCCGGGCGGCACGCTTGCGGATGTCTTTCACTTCTTCGTCCGTCTTTGTGGAGAACAGGGCGATGGTGTCCTTGATGCCGTCCGCCACTTCGGAATAGTTATAGTCCGAACGGTGCAGCACTTCCACTCCGTCGGCAATGCCGTGCTGGTGCTTCAGGCTGTTCACCCAAAGCCCGAAACCGGCAAGGTCGGTCGTAATGGTCGGCACATGGAAAGCCACACTTTCAAGTGGGGTATATCCCCACGGCTCGTAATAGGAAGGATAGACACTGAGGTCCTCTCCCAGTATCAGGTCATAATAGTGCTTGTTGAGAATGCCGTCTTTACCGTCCAGATAGCAAGGAACGAAGATTACCTTCACTTTGTCTTCGGGGCGGTTACCCATACCGAGATACTTCAACATATCCAACACCTGGTCGTGCGTCATGTTGTGCAGCCAGTGGGTAATGAAAGGACACGCCAGAGGTTCGGTAAACTTACCTTTGCTCTTGAGGCGTTTCTGCAAGTCCTCGCGGGGGTCTCCCACCCAACCGGGGACGTTGACGAAAGCCAGCACCTTTTTCTGCAGGTTCTTGTCGCGGTTCAAGCGGTTCAACGACTCCAGGAAAACATCAATACCTTTGTTCTTGAACTCATAACGGCCGCTGGTTCCGATGATGAGCGTGTCATCATCAAACTCTTGTCCCAAAAGACTGCTTGCCACACGCAACATCGTAGAACGCGCGCGCTTGCGCTTACCGGCAAACGTAGAACCCTTCGGAACGAAATCGTCTTCGAAACCGTTCATAAGAATTACATCGGCAGGCTTGTCGAGCAACTCTTTACATTCGTTATTGGTGATTTCGCTTACGGTAGTGAAGCAATCTACGTAGTGGGCGGACTGCTTTTCAATGGAATGCTTGGACTGCATATTCAGTTCCTGCGCCATTTGGTCGCCGTTGTAGGCGAAAAGATAATCGTAGAGCGGTTTGTTATTACCTGCGATAGAGCGGCCTATTGAAGTGGCATGAGTGGTAAATATCGTGGCAATCTCCGGAACAGCAGTCTGCAGATAGAGTGCAGCCATACCCGTCATCCATTCATGTGCCTGAAACACAACTTTATCGGTTTCCGTCAGATTATATCGGTAGAAACTTTCCACCACCTTTCCTGTGGCATACGCAAACATCGAAGCTTCATCATAGTCACCGTATGCGTGCAGTGAATCCACTTGATAGCGTTCCCACATCTCCGTATAAATCTCATTCTTCCGGACAAAGAAAGGCTTGAAGTCAACCAATATGACGATAGGTTCACCCGGAATGTTCCAGCGACCTACACGGACCGAGAGGTTATCCTTCTCAACAGCATATTTCTTCCATGCGGCACAAAGATTATCGGACTCGATAAATAAAGGGTTCTCTTTCCCTTGCCAGAAGTCCGGACCAATAAAAAATACCCTATCGCGAAACTTTGTCTGCAAAGTATTCGCTCTGGTAGACAAAACAGTATAGATACCGCCTACTTTATTACATACTTCCCAGCTCGCTTCGAAGATGTAATCGGGGGTAAGTAGATCTTTAACCATAGTTATGCAATAATCTCTTTATTGTAATTCGGCTGCAAAAGTACACATTATTCTTTGAAAAATAGCCTTTTAATCGAAAAAACTGATGAAAAGTGCATAAACAATCGTTTGCGCAAATAGTGCCGGACAGCGGTAAAAGCCCGCCAATACTGGAATAGAAGAGGATTGCCGCCGATTAAAAAAAAGTATCCGTCCGAAAAGATCCGACTTGCAGTTCTGTTCTAATTTTTGAAGTTGTATGGGAGTAATAGGCTCAGGTCGTGGTCGTCCATGTCGGTCCGGATGTATTGCAGAGTGTGTTTAAGCCATTTGATAGGGTTTACGCCAAGGTTTTCACATGAGACGATGAAGGTGTAGAAGATGGCGTTGTCTTCGGCCCCTCGGTCGTTCTGGCTGAAGAGGTAATTTTTGCGTCCCAGCACAGATGGGCGCTGCCCTTGTTCGACGGGATTGCTGTCTATAAGATAATCCCCGTTTTCAGTATATCGCTTTACCCTTGGCCATAGGGCCAGGGCGTATTTGATGGCTACGGCGAGGGGTTCTTTGGGCGTGCAGGTCTGCAGGGCCGTCCGCATCCAGACCTCAAGCCCTTCCAGTAAGGGCATGGCGAGACGTTGCCGTTCGGCGCGGATTTCCTCAGAGGTAGCGCCGGCAGCCTTCAGATTTTCTTCAAGTGTGTATAATGTGGCGATATATTTCACGGCTTCGCCAGCCAGCGGGTTCGATTTCTGCGCGTCTACAAATTTACGGCGTATGTGGGCCATGCACGCCAGAACCGTTATTCCGGGCACATTCTCAAATTCGTTGTAAACCTTGT
>ERZ808041.105-NODE-105-length-99691-cov-4.360662_pt1 | contig 99691 bp, 76 predicted proteins | sample MGYA00380192_ERZ808041 | MGnify/ENA primary metagenome ERZ808041 (study PRJEB31490, sample SAMN06133412) | mouse gut metagenome | isolation source: Z1_1 | host: mice | place: China: Chengdu | collected 2015-05 ...
ATATTCCACTTTCTTCCCCTCCTTCCGTTTTAATTCTCCATACAGGCATAAGCGTCATATCACCGTGCCCCCTTATCCACTGTCCTCTGTCCCTCCGGGGCGGGGCGGGCTGCAACCTCCTTCGCGGCATTCTGCAAGGCTCCGCGCAGGGACGGCTTCTCCACCGCTTTCTCATATTCCCCCAGGACTGCCGTATTTATGGCTTTGCGCATTTCCGCCGTAGTCGGGCAGCAGATATCATGGTATTTCCCATCGCCGCCTTTGCTGCTGGGCATGGCGACAAATTTCCCTTTTTCGCCGTCCATGATGCGGATTCCGTTGACCGCAAAACAGCCGCCGATCGTTGCACTGGCAAAGGCAAGCAGGTTCCCTTTGTCCTCCTTCATGGGATAGACTTTTACGTTAATTTCCAATGTGTTGTTCTGGTTCTCCATAGCATCCTCCTTTTGATGTTCCATTTCCTGTAAGGGCATAAGCGCCCCGTTTTCGTAGCTGTAGCCTGCTTTCCTGGCCGCATTAAGCGTTTCATCCGACACGCGCCCATACAGTGCAAGGTCGGTATCTGCCGCAAACAGCAGCATATCCCGCTCATTAAATTCCTCCGGCAGTTTGCCGTTCCATGTACGGCGCATCTGCCCGGCTTCATCCATGCGGTATCTGGCAGGCATCCTTCTTCCTTCCATATACATCCGTCCCCCTTAGTGTGCATTGAAGATTGAGCGCGAGATTGAACTTGTCTTAAAAAGCGAGAAGCATAAAAGCAGCGTATACCCGGCGCACTTCCAGATTGCCCCGTGGATATTCGCCGCGCTCCCGATATTTGACACAAGGACAGAATAAATGGCTATACATACCATGATAAAAAAGCCCTGCAATCCAAGCGCCACAAGCCCCCTCAGGTAGTTGTTCCCCATCTGTCCCCACTCCCGGTTGGTCATGGTGGCAAAAGGGATTGCGCCCACGGAACAGTAAATATAGATTTCCACCATGCGCCCCACCAGCACCAGCATGACGCAGACAGACAGGATCGGGGTGGTAATCCGGATTAACACCGTTTCCACCAAAAGCCCGAACAGTTCCCCGTTCCCCATTGTCTCAAGCTGTGCCGTCAGGCTCCCCATGACGGCATCAAACTGGATGCTCGTATTCCCGGTGATCACCCCGGCGCTCTGGCGCACCACGTTCTGCGAAAGTTCAAAGATCGCCATTGTGATGTCAAAAGTGTGTGAGACAAGGTAGGTCGCAACAAATACCTTGAAAATCCACTTGAAAATATTGAAAGTGTCAAAATCGTGCATGTTATTTTTTTCAGTAATCATACTGATCAGTTCATAGCACAGGACGAATGTTAAAATAATTCCGGCTATGGGGACGATCACGTTATCCGATAAGGAGCGGATCATGGAAAACACCCCGGCATTCCAGTCCTGGGGTGTTTTTCCTACATCCGCCGCCACGTCCCCGACCGCTTCGTTTACCTGGTCGAACAGCCCGGAAAGGTTCCCTGTGATGCACTCAATCAGGAACTCTTTTATCCACTGCCCGATCTGGTCGAGGATATTCAGCATAGGCGCTCACCTGCCTTAGTTGAACAGGTTCGCAAGCAGGGGGATAAGCTGCATCCCGATCAGTGCCACGCCGCCGCCCGCCATGAGCTGCTTCATGCCCTGTGATTTTGCACCCGGATTATCATTTCCATATCCCTCAAGCAGGTTGATCACGCCCCATACGCCCAGGCCAGCGCCCAGCGCGATTACAAGTACCTTCAAAGTGTCGATTGCTGCTGTAAAAAATGCCATAAATGTTGTTGAAACCCAAACCCCCGGAACGCTTTTTTGTTGTTCCACCACAATTCAGACAAAGCACAGTCCATATATTCCAACAGCCCTGCCATTCCGAATCTGTGTATCTCAGGAGCCGGGTTTCTCTCCTTTCCCTATTTTTGTTTTCTTTGAGATAAGAAAAGGGAGCCTCCACAGCCGAAACCGCCTATAAAAGCGGGTTTCCATACGAAGGCTCCCTGTTTTCAGGTTCCATATTCAGTTGTCAGCGGAATTTATCCCTGTTTGGTGGGCGCGCGTATCCTGCACCTCATTACTGTCTCACTTCCTTTCATTTTTGCTTGCAGACCATATAAAAACACCGCCGGAACAAAAGATTCAGGCGGCAGGGCTGCCAGGGTCGGCCGGTGCTTCCAGTTCGCACACTTCATAGGTATCCTCCGGCTTCACTTTCAGCCGGCGTTTCACAAATTTTGCCACATCAAAAGTGTTTTTCGGGTCGGCATCAGACAGATACCTGTACTGCGGGTGTTTTGTAATGTCGAACTTGTCGCTGAAAAATGGCCTTACCCCCTGTACCTGTAAAATACATTTGCCGCCGTCCATAACGGCAAGTTCATCGGGCGTCATAAGTTCCTTACCGAGTTTCTGATAATTCAGCCCATAGCTGCGTTGGCTTCCCCGCGTATCGGACGTGTTAAATGTGTCTATGGTCTCCTTTCCGAGCATGGCGGAAATCTCTTTTAAAGTGCTTTGCTCCTTGCCGCCCAAAAACAGGACGCAGGAGCAGTTGCCGATAATGGTTTCCGCATGGTCTTTGTATACCGCCTTTAACTGGCTCTGCGTCTGGACGATCACATGGGCGGATATTTCCCGGCTCCTGATCACCGAAATCAGGTGTTCAAAGTTGGGGATTTTCTGGTTCGCAAATTCATCCAGCAGGCAGGTCACATGGGTTTTCAGCGCACCGCCGTTTTCCAGCGCCTTATCGCAGAGGGTATTGAACATCTGCGTATAAACCATAGACGCAATGAAATTAAAGGTCGTATCCGTATCGGACACGATGCAGAACAGGGCTGTCTTTCTGTCTCCCAATTTATCCAGTTCCAGCTCGTCATCCATCATCATGTCCCGGACTTCCTTAATGTCAAACGGGGCCATCCTTGCACCGCAGCTAATAAGTATGCTTTTCGCCGTTTTGCCCGCCGCCATTTTGTATTTTTTATACTGACGGACGGCAAAATGCTCCGGATTGCGCTTTTCCAGGCGGTCAAACATCATATCCACGGCATTTTTAAAGTTTTCATCATCTTCACGGACTTCGGAAGCGTTCAGCATCTCCAGCAGGGTATTTAAGTTTTTCTCATCCTCCGGGGCCTCATACCAGATATAAGCGATCAGCGCCTGGTAATAAAGCGCTTCCGCTTTTGCCCAGAAATCCTCCCCGCCTTTGCTGTCCTCCCCCTTTGTATTTTCCATGATGCAGTTGACCAGCTTCAGTATGTCATTCTCGCAGCGGATATAGCGGAACGGGTTGTATTTCATGGATTCCTTAAAATTGATGGTATTGAGGATTTTTATCTCATATCCGCCCTCTTGCAGCATTTTCCCGCACTCCAGAACAACGGTGCCTTTTGGGTCCGTGACAACATAACTTGCGTTCATCTGCATTAAATTGGGCTTAACGTGGAAGCGTGTCTTGCCGGAGCCGGAACCGCCGATAATCAGCACGTTCTTGTTAATGTTGTATTTTGGTATCTTATTCCTCCCAAGCATGATCCGCTCCGTCTGTGTCAGGAGGATATTGCTGTCAAACTTCGGGTCGATAAAAGGCTTGATGTCCTCCTGTGTCCCCCACCGTGCAGAACCATACTCCACGCCATGACGGTATTTTTTTGCGTTTTTCCCCTTAAAGTACACCACCGCCCGGACTGCCGCCGCGCCTGCAATGCCTATGAGCAGGTCGCGGGGATGGAAACTCGGAAGCGGGTTTGCGGTAATCGTCGCCCCAAGGCCGGACACTGCCGCCATAGCCTTTGTTACCGCGTCCGTGCCCGCACTGAGCCGGTAGCCCTCCGCGATCTTCGAGAAAAACCAGAACATCATTACATAGGGCAGGTTTGGGACAAGGTATTTTTTTATGTCAATATTGCCTTTCAATGCTCAATCCCTCCTTTCCCGCGGTGTTTCTCCCTGTCCACGGACTGCCCCATAACAAGCTGTTTAAAATGGGAAAGCTGCTTTTTAATAGAAGACTTTCCCTTCTCCCGGTTCAGTGTTTTCGCGGTATATTCCGCAAAGGCGGCATTTAAAGCGTCCGCATCACGGGCCTTGAAAAATACAAGATACCTGCCCTGTGCCGGGTCTTTTTTCAGCGCAAAGTCCACGCCGTACTTTCTCGCAACCCGCTCAAAGGATTTGATATTCTTATCCGTGATCTCGATATTCTGTACGCCGTCCCCCTGCCCCACAAGGCTTTTTACGCTCTGTTTCCCATGCTGCGGCTCGTTTGCCTGCCTCTGGTACTGGCGTATCGCCCATTTCAAAAGGTCTGCCGTCAGCTTCCCTCCGTTCTTTCCCATCCGGATCACAAGCGCGACAGACTTATCCCTGACTTCATCCTGCATCCGACAACCTCCCTTCTTCTAATTTTCTGTCAGCTTCCCATGCACCACATAACGGGCATTTTCAAAAGAATAGGCACAGGTGGAGAGCGTCACGATATGGTCGCCCTCCCCTACCTGCACATCCGAGGAAAAATCCGATCTCCCCTTTATGCGCACAAGCCATGCGGCAAAATCCTCTTTGGAAGCAAAGCGCAGGGTATAAGCGTCCGAATCCACCGCCGCCGTATACCCCGCAAACAGTTCCAGCCGGTAGTCTTTTTCTTCCGTAACCAGATATACCACTGGATGGGCCTCATAATATTCCTGCCCTGCATAAAAGACCAGGCTGGCAAACATCTTCCCGCTTGCCATGTGATGCCCATAGATCAGGGTATTCTCATCCGACAAATCCCTCCGGTTTTCGCAGTCCATAAACAGACAGCCGTTCCGGTTTCCGCTCCCGTCCGCCAGATGGGACAGGTAATAGGAATTATCCTGCCCCTGCACCAGCGGGTAGCTGACAGCCGTATCCGGGCAGTAAAGCCAGCCCACAAGGTCAGGGCTGGCTTCCTTCAAAGCAGCAAAATCAATATCGAGGATACGCGGCGCATCCTCCTGTAACCCTCCGCCCGGCGACGGTGTTTCCGGCACAGCAGCCTCCCCCGGTTCTTTTTTGCAGGGCGCCACATACTGCGCCATCTTCCCGTATGCCCTTTCACTCTCCGCATCCTGCCTGCATGTGTCATAAATCCGCAGGCCAAAAAAGGCGGCTGCACCGATACATGCCACCGCCAGTAATGCCGGGAAGAACACCGCAAGCGCCTTACGCATCTTCATCATCTTTCTTCCGGGCTTTATAGATTGCATAGCCGGCAGACGCGCCTCCGGCAAGGAGCGCAAGGACGGCGATCACCGCCCACAGGCCGATATTGGAATCATCACCGGTTTTTGGTGCATTTGCAGACAGGGAAGTCCCCCCTGCTTTTGCGGATGTATTCCCGGCAGCGCCCGTCTTTTCCGCACTGCCCCCGGATGAATCTTTCTTCGATGAATCCTTTAAAGGCGTGTTCTCCCCGGAAGCATTTCCTCCCGCCGCCTCGTTCTTATTGGAGTTATCCACATTTACCGTCACACTTCCGGAATTGTCAGGGAGGCCGTCAATCAGCCCTTTTATGTCCTCAAGCAGGGTGTCCGGCTTTTCCACATAAGTCCTCACACGGTTGCTTGTGAGCGTCACGTCATTTCCCGAAACGCTGGCAACGTTCTGGATGCAGCCCCCTTCCGCTTCTTTCAGAACCTGCACCAGGAAAGTGACTGTCCGGGACTGCCCGCCCGCAAGCGTGACCGTCCATGTGACAGTCCCATTCTCACAGGAGCCGCCATTTCCCGCAGACACAAAGCTGCATCCTTCCGGCACTTCATCCGTAACTTTAAATACCCTTTCTTCCACTGCTGTATTCTTTACGGTGATCTGGTATTGCAGTTTGGTTCCGCTCCCCACCGTCTCCCCGTTCAAATCTTTTTTCCCGTTTTCACTTTTTACGGATTTTAACAGTTCCTCCAGCACATAATTGATGACCTGGTTGGTTTCTGCCATTTTGGACTGCCCCGTTTTCCTGTCGCTTACTGTGACGGCGGCATTATTGACAAAGGCTTTGCCGGACAGTTCTGCGCCGGCTTTCACACGGACAGTCACAAAACCCTCCGTGTCCGGTTCCACATCAAAGCGCCAGCGCACGTTATCACCCTTGACAACGCTGTATACCCTGCCGTCATTGGAAGCGTCCACAAAAGACACACCTGCGGGGAGAATATCATTGACCTCCACGGTACGGACTGTATAGCCGTCATTCTTATAGGTAATCTTATAAGTCACAATATCCCCGGCAGCCACGTTCTCACCGTTGATATCCCTGCCGTCCGCATCCAGCACATATTTCGCAGGCACATAATTTCTGGTATGCTCATCTTTTTTATCACCGTTCTCCGCTTCCGTGCCGATATGTGCCTCATCCATATCCACATAAGCCTGATTTTCCACCGTCTTTCCGGCCGCGGATTCCAGGACTTTCACTTCCACAAATACCATCCCTTCCTCATGCGCCCCGGTTTCCATTGACCACCTGACCGTATGGGTTCCCTCATCATACACACCGCCGTCACTCGCAGAAACAAAGCCCACATCTTCCGGCAGGCTGTCCGTAATCACTGCTGTCTTTGCATAATCCGAAGGGTTCTTATAGGAGATGGTATAAATGATGTTCTCCCCGGCCTGCACCGGATAAGTGTTAATGGACGGCTCCCCAAGTTTGGAAAACACATCTTTTTCAGGGGTCGGGATAACCGGCGTCTCCACCTCATTTGTCTCTTTCCGGGCAAAATCAACCGACACGGCGGCACGGTTTTTCAGGATGGTGTCCTCCGCCTCTTTCCGTATCTTAACCTTTACCGATACGGTTTCCTGTGTATTCTCTTTTACTGCCACTTTCCATGTAACCGTATGGGTGCCCGTCTCATAGCTTCCCTCATGGTCTGCCGCGATAAATTCCACGTTTTCCGGCAGTGCATCCGTAATGGTAAACTCACGCGCATCATCAGCAGGATTCTGGAATGTGATCCGGTACTCCAGAATATCCCCGGCCTGCTTTACGGTCTGTATGCTGCCTCCTTCACTGTCCGTCCCTATATCGTGGCCGTCCACGCATAAGACCGCCTTGAAAGGCTGATCCAGAACATAAACCGGCGTTGTATCATCCAGCACGGAATCAGAGGAAATGGAAACCTTCTGCGTCCAGTCCACAAAAACGAAAGCCTGATTGTATATTTTGGTATATTCCGTGTCAAAAGACGGCACATATGCGTCAAAGGAGACTGTCTTTTCCTCTCCCGCCGCCAGTGCCATCTTCCAGGTGATTTTCTTCCCGTCCACCGTGCCGCCGTCTGATACCGTCCCCTCCACAAGGGAAACCTCCGCAGGGATTTCATCTGTTACGGTAAATGCCTTTTCTTCCTCTGCCGGGTTCCTGAAAGCAATGGTATAGGTAACTGTTTCCTCCCCGTTTATCACTTTGTTTGTAATATCCGCCCCTTCCGTATTCCATACGGATTTTACCGGGTCTTCCAGAATGGGGGAGCTTGTCACATCAGACAGGGGCACATCCTTTTCCGAACTGTCCGGGATTGCCTTAAAGCACACTGTCCCTGTATTTTTCAGGACTTCCCCCTGCGCCGCAGCTTCCACCTTGCAGTGAAAGGACACTTCCCCCCTGCCGTAAGCGACCACTGTGCCCTTCCATGCCACCGTATGGCTTTCCGCATCATACACGCCGCCGCTGCCGATGGAATTTGTAATTACCTCCATCCCCACAGGCACCCTGTCCGTAATCTCCACTTCCCGCGCTGTCCCGGTCGGGTTTTCAAAACTGATGGTGTATGCCACCACATCGCCGTCCTTAATCACAGCCCTGTCGATTGCCTGTCCGTCACTGTAATTGTGCAGGCAGGCGCTGTCCTCTATCGCTACTTCCTTATCCATAGAGGGCTTCACATAGGACACGATAATCTTATGGTTCTGTGTCACATCGCTGAATGTGTAGGAAGAAGGGTACTGTGTAATATCCACTTTCTTTCCGTCCACTGTAACGGTATCCAGAAGATACCCCTCGTCCGGCTCATAGCGTACAGTGCGGTCATGGTGGAATTTCACGCGGTCATCCACCTTGATATCTTCCTCTCCCTTTACGGTCTCATTCCCGTCCGCGTCATAAATACCGATCCTGCCGTTTATGACCTGTGCCTCCACCGTCCTGTAAGGGGAAGCCGCCTTCACCTCATTGCTTTCCACCGACATACTGTTGAAATATACCTTGCAGCTATTGTAAAAATAATCGGCCTCTGCTGTCCCGTTCACGGCAGTGTTGACAACAAGCGTATACGTCTCACCCTGATACGCCATAGAACTGGCAAGATAGGAAGATGAAAAGGCGTATTCCACCTTATGGCTGTCTTTGTCATAGGAAACCGTACCGGCGTTCAGCCTGTTCCCCGCTGCATCCTCCAGCCATGCGGACACATAATCAACCTCTACCGGAAGTTTATCAACAAACCGCAGTGCCGAATATCTGCTGACCGTCTCCACGCCCAGCGTATGCACCTTCTGGCTGATACGATAGGTGATCTGCTGTCCTTCCTCTGTTTCCTCCAGAAATGTCACCCCGTTTTCTGTTTTACAGGGATTCTCCGGCCTGGGGATTGCTATGGATGCGGAACTCGGAGAAATCCAGTACCCCGTATGGGTGTTGCACCCAAGATAAAAAGTGTTGCCTGTCGCATACAGCGGTATGGAAACACTATTTTTATAAAAAGTGGAGCCGCCCAGGTAATCAGTAAAGTTATTGTCGCTGCCCCGGAAAGACGGCACACCGCTGACCTTCGTAACGGCCACATTGGTGGAACTTGCCGTGTACCCGGTGGTAGTCCCGCTCAAAGGCGAAGCGTATTCACCGGTATTCAGGCTGTTGAATGTCATAAAGGAATTTCCGTCAAAGCGTATCGGCTCCTGTGTATCCACATAGAAATAATCTACTTTGACCTGCGCCCTCGATGCGCTCTCATTGCCTATGAACCACCACCCGTTATAAAAACTGGTTTCACAATAGTAAAGCGCCGAGAGGGAGCCAAGTTCTGTAAACGTCACCCTTGCCCCCACTGCCCTATCGTTGTATGTGCCGATATTTGCATAGGTGATCTGCACTACGCTTGAATTGCTCAGGTTCGTGAAACGGGCGGTGCTTGCCCCTGTGTCCGCGCCGCCGTAAGAGGCTTTCCCCCAGGAAGCACCCGACACGCTGTAACTTGACGTGGTATTCTGCCGCCTGATCTTCAGCCCGTTCCCCTCCGTAAACTGCCCCAGGTCAATCTTTGAGATTTCCAGCGTCCTGGGGACAGAGGGGGATGTATCGGGGTAATAAACTTCGATCTCCTCCTGCAAAAGCGTCACATAAAACTGCTTCTTCATGGTGGAATCCGTCCCTTCCGCACGGTAGGTCACTTCATAGGTGATGCGGTCTTTTAAGGAGCCATAAGCAATACATACTCCCTGCCGGCCGTCCTCGACCAGCCTGATTTCTTCCGGTTCCCCGCTCACCCGGCTGACATCCTCCACAAGGACATCCACCTCGTCCCCGTCAGCCGCAGCCTGTATGCCGAATACTTCCGGGTCGATAGACATACCTATGCTCCCGTATTCCACAAACATCTCTACGGGGGATTTTAAGGAATCCACCTCTGCCCCGTCCTCATACCAGACCACAACAGCGGGCGTTTCCGGTTCTGTCCCTGTTTCCCCTTCTGTACCGCCTTCCGGCGTTTCTTCCTGCCCGGAGCCAGTGCCGGAACCGGCATCATCCCACACCTCCGGCTCCGTTTCTGTTTCCTCAGTTTCCGCCGCATCAGCGGCCGGTATATCCTCTGTCCCTTCCGTGCCCATCTCCGCCGCATAGACGGCCATTCCCCCGATACTGCCGGAGCCGATGAGCGTTGCCGCTGCCACCGCCGCCGCAAGCAGGCGGGGCAGGAATTTACTCAGTTTCTTTTTTCGTGCCATAGTCCTCTCCTTTCCCGGATAAACAAAAGCCGGCATCCTCTCCGACACCGGCCCATTCTATACACTCTCCTTTTCCGGCACAGGCTGCTTCCGCAATTTGCCGTGCCCTTTTATCCTGTCATACAGCCATGCCCCGATCCTGGCCGCCCCATTTTGTCAGCACCACGGTCTCCCCGTTTTTCAGGGTGTCCCACAGGCTGTAAACCTTGTCCGCCACATCATCCGGATCAGCGTAAGTTTCACTGCCGACCATCATAAACTCCCCCGGCCTTGCAAAAAGTTCCTGAAACTCTTTCTGCTGTCCGGGGGTAAGGGAATCGAAAAGGCATCCTTCCTCCGGTATGCCGCACAAAAGGAAAGTGCCGTTTACAAACCCTTTCCCTCCCGGCATACAGCGGTTGGGGGCAAGCCCGCCCGTATCCTCCCGGCTGATCAGCAACACCCTCTGCGGCAGGAAACACCCCACCTGTGCCGCGCCCCCTAACACTGCTTCCACAGCTTCCAGCGTGTTGTCCGGCAGTGCGGCAGGACGCGGGGCCTTCCCCGGCTCCACGATCAGAATGTCCATTTTTTGCTTCATGTTTTGTCCTCCTTTAAAATTTTTTGTCTATGTGCAGCCCATAAAGGGCTTCACAGCTATGAAAAAATAACCAGCGGAAAGAAAAATACCCAAAGGCTTAACCGCTTCCAAAACCTGCGGCCATATCGTGGCTCACAAGGCTTGCATAATACTGGCTGATGGTCACAGGCGCATTGAACAGCGCCGACAGGGTATAAGCCCGGATATTGCCTATCAGTGTTGTGTTCCTGTCAAGACAGTCCATGACATACTGGATATGCCCGCTGTCCAGCTTCAAAAAGCGGCTCTTTACCACCTCCGTACTCATATCCCCCTGGTTGATGCGAATGCTTTTCCGGCTGCTGCAACAGGTTTCCGCCATCAATTCCACAAAGCCGTCCAGTCGCTCCCTGTCATAGGGGTGGTCATGCAAAAGATAAGCATAATCAATGTTCTCTTTTATCAGTTCACGGTAAGCCTCCATCTGATCTATCCCATCCCCCACAGGAGAAGCGTTATCCACAGGAAAAGCCCCGGCCTTTGCCGGATAGATGGATGGATCAGTATCACTAAAATCAGTATTATTTAAGTCAGTATTATTAGTTTGTGATTTCCGCATTTCTTGAATTGTGATTTTCACATCCCCTGATTTGTGATTTTCACAATTCTTGATTTGTGATTCCGGCTGTCCCGGTTTTGCCCTGCAAATGAAGTTCTTGACATATATGACATTGGGTTTCCCCAGGCCGCGCCGGACACGCTCGATCAGCCCAACGCCCTTTGAACAGTCCAGTTCATTCAGGAGCTTGTTTGCCTTCTGCTCCGCGCATCCAAGCGTCTCCATCACATCGGCAATCGTGAAGATGATATACACGCGCCCCTCCCCGTCAAGCCAGTTGTTCTTTACCGAAAGCCCCATGCGGTCAAGCAAAAGCCCGTAAAGCACCTTTGCCTCTACCGATACCCCCTTAAAGAGCGGATCTGTAAACAATATTTTCGGGATGCGGTAAAAGCTGTACTGTTCCGCTTCGTTCCCATAGTAATAATCCAGTTGTAACGGCATCGCTGCTGCCTCCTTTTCCTGCAATTTTGACAATAAAAAAAGCCCCGGCATGGTAATAGTCGCCGGGGCATGATCTGTCTGGTAAACGCAAAAAAGCCGCCCGGTGGCTGTCAGTCAGTCGCCGGACGGCTCTCTGCGTTTTATGTGTTTTGTGTCTTCCACGTTTCCAGGAGGGAGAAAATAACTTCCTCCATCTGCTTCGTGGTATAGGTCTGGGGGAAATACTGCTTCAGCCTGTCATTTTTAAGCGTCACCTGCACAGGTGTTGGCCTTTCCTCTGTCAGAATGGCATCCATCACATTCCTGTCAAGTTTCCCCTCCTGGCTGTACTTTTTCAGGCGTTTCGCCTGCTCCAGTGAGGGCACAGACTGTAATTCCCCCATAATGCCCATAAGTTCCCCCTGCTGCTCCCGCGTCAGATAGGACAGTTCCACGGCAGGGTTAAAGGACAGCTTTTTATCATCCACCATCTGGAGCAGTTCAGGGAGAAGTTCTGTCAGACGGATAAACCGGTGGATATTGCGGGCGCTGTCATTGGAATTTTCACTCAGCGCATCCACGCTGTACTTCTCGCCAAGTTGTCGAGAAGTGTCCTTCACGCCCTGATGCTTCAATGCGTCCAGCTTCATCTTATACGCCCATGCCTTTTCGCTGGGGAACAGGTTTTCCCGCTGGATGTTGCTGTCCACCATGAACAGTACCGCTTCATCATCATCCAGTTCCCGCACGATCACCGGCATCGTAGTTTTCCCGGCCAGTTCCGAAGCATGTCTGCGCCTGTGCCCGGCAATCAGTTCATAGCCGCCCTCCGCACGGGGCCTTGCAATGCCGGGGACAAGGACGCCATGTATCTTTATGCTTTCCACCGTGTCCTGCATGGTTTCATCATCCAGCACCTTAAATGGGTGGTCTTTAAAGGGAAACAGTTCTGTAAGCGGAATTTCCTGCACGTTCCCGCTCCCTCCTGCCTCCGCTGGATTCCCAGCGGAGAACAGGTCATCAAATTTAGTCATCTGGATATTTTTTGCGCTGCTTTTCATCCCATCATCACCTCTTTCGTCAGTGCGGCATAAGCGGCTGACACTTTACCGGCGGGGTCATGGAGATAGATGCTCTTGCCCTCCGCACTGGTTTCCGCCGCCCGCACGGAGAGAGGGATAATGCTGTCGAATATCCGCAGCTTCCCGTCATAGTTCATGTGCAGAAGCTCCACAATATCCCTTGCGTAGTTGGTACGCATATCCGCCATTGTGACCACTATCCCTGCTATGGAAAGGCGCGGGTTAATCTGCCGCCTGACTTTCGCAATCGTGCGGATAAGCTGCTCCAGCCCTTTTATGGAAAGGTACTGTGCCTGCACCGGGATAATGACCTGATCCGCCGCCGCAAGCGCATTGATAGTCAACATACCAAGCGAAGGCATACAATCCAGAATGATCGCATCGTATTCCTCACGCACCGTATTCAGGTACTGCCGCAGGATTGTCTCCCGGCTCATGGTGTTGACCAGAGTAACCTCCATGCCGGCCAGTTCAATGTTTGCCGGGAGCAGGTCAACGCCCTCCGCATGGTGGAGAATCCCGCTTCCGGGCGGAAGCGGCTTGTCCGTGATTATCCCGCCCAGGATAGCCGAAAGCGTGGTTTCCATCTGGTCGGGCTGCTGGTATCCCAGGCTGGCGGTCATGGAACCCTGCGAATCCACGTCCACCAGAAGGACGCGCCTGCCCTCACGGGCAAGGCCGATCCCGATGCTGATGGAACTGACTGTTTTTGCACAGCCCCCTTTTTGATTACATAAACAGTAGATTGTTGCACCCATACTCACACCGCCTCTCTCACCCGGACAGTCAGGCCGTCCAGCCGTATATTTTTATGGCCTACCAGATAGTAGTCCTTTCCGTCATGCTCCACGCTTGTCCACACCCAATAAGGCACTTCCTGATAATCGTCTTTTATCAGCGCCTCAATGCCGCTCCCACTGGTATAATAATGACCGCCTTTTGTCTCATACCTTCCGCTCTGGTTCTTATGCAGGCGGCTTGTTTCTTTTACCGGGCGGGAAAGATATGCAATCCTGCCCGTCACGTCCGAAAGTTTCTCCATGATCTCCCTAAGTTCGGTCTGAAGAAAAAGCTGTTGCCCGTCCTCATAGTCAATATGCAGCCCGCTCAGATCATCGTAATCGTCATATGTAGACAGCCTCAGCAGGCTCCTGATACTCCCATTCAGCTTTTGGGTTTCCTTTAATACCATGTTTAAATCTGCCATATTTATACCGCCTTCTTATTGCATATCCCGGCTTCCTCTTTCACTGCCGTAATCCCTTTCAGGTCAGACCATACCCGGCCTGTCCTCTCTACCACAAGTTTTCCATCCTGCAAGGTTACGGATACCCTGTCTCCAACGGCAAACCCCATATCACGCAGCCACTTTCCCTGCATCATAATCATTGGAACCGTGAGGTCTTTACCGTTTCCCCTTGCTCTGTAAACCGTCATTTCTCTTGATTTCATTCGTACCTCCTGTTAATATGATTCAATAAAAATAGGACTAAATCAGCCACGCAGACACGATACTTGTCCGCATGAAAAGCTAATTTAGTCCTACCTAAACTTAAAAATATTCAGTTATCACCCCTTTTTGGCACACGTTTTACAACACCAAACGGCTTGATGGTATATTAGTGTCAAGTTGCTTGATTTTCGGTTTTCTGGTTAAAAACAGGCCCGTCCTTATCCAATTTTGCTGTTTGCACAGCAGTTTTTTCATAGGACTAAATCAGCGGAAGCCCTTGATTTTACTGGCTCCTTGCTAACTTGACACTATATTACCATACGCCCCCCACCGATTATCCGGATACACGATATTCTCCGACCGGTCAGCCCCTCTTATGAGGAAGCTCTTGATGCCTCTGCTCTCCACCGTCGGCGTATTGCCCTCCACCACCGCCCATTCCATGAACTGGGCCACGCAGCCTGCCGCCAGGGCCGCCGACATGCTGGATCCAGTCACCGGTCCCAGGACTGTTGGCACCTGCACGCCGGGCGCCGCCAGATCCGGCTTGATCACGCCGCTCTTGGTATATCCCCGTCCGGATTCCGTAAACCAGCTGCCGGTCAACCCGTTATAAGCGGATATGGTAATGATACGCTCCGCATTGGAAGGCTCGGTCAGGGTCACATCCGGGCTTGGCGCCAGAAAGGTCACGTTTTGTTCCATAAACTCCGTGATCGGCAGCCAGATATGGAAGGTTCCCGTCCCTTTCTGCCCCTCCATCAAATACACCTGCAGATTCCAGATGCCCGGCGTAGGATCCTCAAACCGAAAAAAGACGAGCTGCTCTCCCGCATCCCGTTCCACGATCAGGTTGCTCACCGTGACCACGGTACTTTCAAAAATAAAATCGATCACCCGGTCTTCCCTGCTTCTGAAATCAATCTCCGGGGACGTCTCCCCGCCCGGAGACCGCAGTCTGACTGTGTAGATATCCGGAAGCGTGCCCCACAGTTCCATACAGAACCCGTTCGTATTCTCCGGCACACGGATCTCCACCGTATCCGGTACGGTATGTTCGTAATGATGTTCCTTGTCACCTTCGTTGCCGCCGCAGACCACCACTGCCCGGCTTCTGCGCCTCGCTACGCTGTTCAGATAGGAGGCCAGCGGCGAAGTGCCGTTGTGACTGCCCAGATTGGTGCCGAGGCCCAGTACAATGACCACCGGCCTGTGCAGTGCGATCGCCATCCGCTCCAGATACCTGACCGCCTCCATCACATCATTCTCCTGATAAGCCGGCACCCCGTCGGCCACCAGATAATAGTCCCGCAGATACTGCTTGGCAGGTTTTAACTTGACCACTGCAATATCCGCCTGGGGCGCTGCCCCGCGAAAAGTCAGCCCCTGATCCAGAATACTGCCCGCCGCCACGGAAGCCATCTGTGTGCCATGTCCGTTGGTATCGGCAGAGGGTACGAGAAGCGCCGGTTCTTCCGTCTGCAGCGCCCGGTCGATCTGTGCTCTGGTATACTCTGTACCGTACAGAAAGCCTTCCGGCGGCTCCCCGTCCTGAATCGTCTGATCCCACAGCGCCATGATACGGCTGCTGCCGTCTTCCCTGCGGAACACGTCCAGTTCGTAGCGGATACCCGTGTCGATAAATCCCAGCACCACACCGGCCCCCTGCAGGGACAGCGGCGGATTCTGCACCCGGATGCTGCCTGTCTGTGCCAGATTCTCCGGATCAAAAACAATCTCCCCCGTCTGCATCAGCCCATACAGTACCGGAATCGCCGAATAGCCGTAATAACCGATAGACATCGGCGGAAACATGCTGCGCCTGACATTCGCCACACCGTAACCGTCGTCGATACCGTGAAAGCAGAAGTCGATCGGGGACGTACCCGACAGCTCCTCCGCCACCACATAATCCGTAATCAGGTCGGCATAGTCGTTTGATAAGATCTTTTCCCTGCAAGTCATCTTCTAAAACGCTTTTCAACTTTCCTGTTATGCTATGCCTTATACTATGCCTGCGGCATTTGTCCCGTGACCAGCAGTCTGTCAGGATGTTCCGCCGAACTGCTGCGGATATCAATGATCGGTCCGCCGGTTCCTTCGATATATTCTCTGGTGATGATCACCCGGCCGATGTTGTCATCCTTCGGCACTTCATACATGATATCCAGCATGAATTCCTCGATGATCGCACGCAGCGCCCGGGCGCCGGTATCCTTCTCCATGGCCTTATCCGCGATCGCCTCCAGCGCTCCCTGCTCAAATTCCAGCTTTACCTCGTCCAGCTCCAGCAGCTTCTGATACTGCTTCAGGATCGCATTCCTCGGCTCATTCAAAATCTTGACCAGCATCTCCTTCCCCAGTCCTTCCAGGGTAAAGATCACCGGCAGGCGCCCGATAAACTCGGGAATCATGCCGAATTTCTTGATATCCTCCACCGTGACCCTGCTCAGGATATTCTTCTCTTTATCGTATTTGTCCCGAAGCTCCGCCCCGTAACCGATGGAAGTCTTCTTGTTCAATCGCTGCTTGATGATCTCTTCCAGATCCGGAAAAGCGCCGCCGCAGATAAACAGGATGTTCTTCGTATTGACCGTGGCAAGCGGCACCATGGCATTCTTGGAATTGGCACCCACCGGCACCTCCACCTCGGCGCCTTCCAGCAGTTTCAGCATCCCCTGCTGCACGGATTCCCCGCTGACATCCCGGGAGTTGGTATTTTTCTTCTTGGCGATCTTATCGATCTCGTCTATGAAAATAATGCCATGCTCCGCCCGCTCCACATCATTCTCGGCCGCCGCCAGAAGTTTGGAGACCACGCTCTCGATATCGTCACCGATATAGCCCGCCTCCGTCAAAGAAGTGGCATCCGTGATAGCCAGCGGCACATCCAGAAGCCTGGCCAGCGTTTTTACAAGGTACGTCTTGCCGCACCCTGTAGGCCCGATCATCAGCATGTTGGATTTCTCGATCTCGATCTCTTCCATCATGCCCGTGGCAACGCGCTTATAGTGATTGTAGACCGCCACGGACATGACCTTCTTGGCGTACTCCTGCCCCACCACATACTCATCCAGCTTGGCCTTGATCTTATGAGGCGGCATGATATTCCGTATATCAATCTCCGGTTTTGCATCTTTCTTCTTTTTTTTGAGTTTCTGCTTATTGGGGATGCCGCCGTCTCCCTGCAGATCCGCCAGATTGACGAAACTGATCTTCGGAAAACCTTTACCGTTGTTGAAGTCGGTCATGGCAGGATGATTCAACATCCCCTGATAGTCAAACTGGCTGACCGTATCCATGGTCTTGTGCATACAGTCGTCACAGACGCAGATATGATTCGGCAGCCGGAACATCTTACCCGTCCTGCTCTCCGGCCGGCGGCAGATAAAACAGACATCTTCATATTCCCTGCCCGGATCATCCTCTTTATTCTTCTCCGTTTCCGCTCCGTCTTCTGCATAACTGCTCACCGCCAGCTCTTCTTTCTCCTCAGTCGGATCCGGATCCTGCGCACTCCGGCGCGTGTCCGGATCTGCTGCCGCCGGTTCTTTTCCCGCATCGCTTTCGGCCTGTGCAGGTGCCGTCTGTCTTTCCTGCCCGTCCTGCTTATTCTGCGCGCTTTCTTCCTTTCGTTCACTCCTCTGCCGGCGCAGGCTCTCCCGCAGCGCTTCGCCGTCCTCAAGCTCCCGGAAATCCCATGACCGTGAATCTTTGTTCTCATCCATTCCGTCAAATTTGTCGTCTCTCATATCCGCTCCCGTCTATCTTTCATCTGTTCCCATTCTCATTCCAACAGTGTCTTTACCATGCATACCGATATCCGTTTTATAGTATTACCGGACAGGTGAAAAACCGGCATCTGCTTCTATCATAGTATAAAACCCCATTCCTCACAAGTAAACAATTTCTAAAGTACAGACAAAAAAGCACAGAGCAGAGGAGGACAGCCGTCCGGCCGTCTTTCTCTGTCCTGCACTTTCGTTATGCTGTCCTTACTGCGCTTTGTTTCCCAGCGTCAGTTCTACCGTCCTGCTCTCGTAGCCGCCTACACCCGGTGACATGACCGTGACGTCCACTACATCGCCTTTGGCATAGAATTCCAGTTCCTTCTGCAGGATATCCATTGACGAAATCTTGTCTCCGCCAAACTCTACGATAATATCACCCTTGCGCAGCCCTGCTGCCGCTGCCGCCGTATTCTCATACACCTGAGAGATATATACGCCTTCCGGCATACCGTATGCCGCCGATACTTCCTGTGTAACACTGATACCGGAAATACCCAGATAGCCTCTTTCCTCCTCGGCCACTTTATTCTTCGTCTCCTTCAGCATCAGCTCTGCGATGATCGGGCTTGCCGCCGAGATAGGGATCGCGTATCCCATGCCTTCCACGGCGCTGCCGCCGATCTTATTGGAATTGATGCCCACCACTTCGCCCTTCATGTTCAAAAGCGCACCGCCGGAGTTACCCGGATTGATCGCCGCATCAGTCTGTATAAAAGTACCGTCCGTGCCGTCCGAAAGTTGAATACTTCTGTTCAGTGCACTGATCACGCCGGTCGTTACCGACTGTCCGTATCCCAGAGAATTACCGATAGCGATCGCCGGCTCGCCTACCGTCAGCGTATCAGAGTTGCCCAGCGTAGCCACCGCGATCTCCTGCAGCGTGCTGCTGTTAACATCGCCGATCGGAACCGCGATCACCGCCAGATCCATATCCGGGTCTGTTCCCTTGATCGAAGCCCTGGCCTCGCTGCCTTCCACAAACTGTACCGTCAGCTCATCCGAATCCGCGATCACGTGATAGTTGGACACGATCAGAAGCTCCGTATCGTTCTGCCCGACTATGATGCCGGAGCCGCTGGCATCCGCTTCGCTCGTCATCGTCTGCCCGAAGTATGACATTTTCTCGGTATAATGATTGTTGATGGACACGATGGCCGGCATAACTTCTTTTACCACCTGGGACACATCCGCAACGATCGTGCTGATATTGTCCGTTTCACGAATACCGCTCTGCACCGTCTTTCCCCCGGCTTTTGCCGTATCGTCCGTCTGGGTTCCGGCTGTATTGCCCTCATCTTCGTCTTCCAGAATGACCCGGTCGCTCTCCGTGACCTCCACTGTTTTATTACCGATCACTGCTCCTGTCACGGCCTGTACCGCGAATATCCCGGCCCCCGCAAAGATACCGAAGATAAGCCCCAGGGAAAGACAGACCGCCGCCTTCTTTAAGAAACTGTTCGGCTTCTTTTCTTTCTTTTTCTTATCTTTGTGCTTTCCCTGCTCCACACCCGCATAGTGCGGATACGTATTGCCATACTGATAATTTCCATTCGTGCCGTTTGCACCGCCGGCGCTCTGGTAATATCCCGACTGGTTCGTCCCGTAAAGATTCTGCCCTGTGTTCTGGGCGTAGCTCCCGCCGTAACCGCCGTAGCCGTTCTGATACCGGGATGCACCGTTCGGGCTCTGCGCCCCCTGGCTGTATGCTGTCTGGTTCTGTGTACCTGCACTCTGGCCGTGCACCGTCTGGTTCTGTGTACCTGTGCTCTGGCTGTGCACTGTCTGGCTCTGTGTCCCTGCACTCTGGCTCTGTCCCTGCATCGTATCCTGTGCGCTTGTGTTTTTGTCACTAAAATGATTATCAAACATAATTCCTGCCCCTTTCTTTGCTGTATATTTCTTTCGGCCGGCACTGCCTGCACCGTTCTTTTCTCTGTTTCTGAGGACAGTATATCTGCTAATTGTGTTCAAACTGTGACAAAATTTTATAAAAATTGTGTTTTACTCAACTGTCACCGATTTCGCCAGATTCCTGGGCTTATCCACATCACACCCTTTGCCGACGGCCACATAATACCCGAACAGCTGCAGCGGTATGATCGCCAGCGAATTGGCGAAGAAAGGATTGGTCTCCGGAATGTAGATCACATAGTCCGCCGCCTTCTCGATCTCCTTGTTCTCCTCGCAGGTAACTGCCAGCACGAAGGCACCTCTGGCTTTTACTTCCACCATGTTGCTGATGGTTTTCGCGTACAGCTCCGGCTGTGTGGACACCGCCGCCACCAGCGTGCCCTCCTCGATCAGGGAGATCGTGCCGTGTTTTAATTCACCGGCCGCGTAAGCCTCGGAATGAATATAGGAGATTTCCTTCAGTTTCAGGGAACCTTCCAACGAGATCGCATGATCGATCCCCCGCCCGATAAAGAACACATCCTTGGCGCCTATGTACCGGTTGGCAAATTTCTGTATCTTCAGTTTGTTATTCAGCAAAAGTTCTATCTGATCCGGCAGACACCGCAGGTCTCCGAGCATGGACGCAAATTCCTGATCCCGGATCTGCCCCCGCACCCGGCCCAGCTTCATGGCCAGCAGATAAAGCGCCACCAGCTGGGCACTGTAGGCCTTGGTGGTAGCCACCGCAATTTCCGGCCCGGCCCAGGTATACATCACATTGTCCGCCTCTCTGGCGATGGAGCTGCCCACTACATTGACGATGCCCAGCACCTTGAACCCGCGCGCCCTGGCTTCCCGCAGCGCTGCCAGCGTATCCGCCGTCTCACCGGACTGGCTGATCACCACCACCATGCCGCCCTCTTCCAGGATCGGATTACGGTAGCGGAACTCGGACGCCAGATCCACCTCCACCGGAATGCGGGCCAGCCCCTCGATCACATACTTGCCCGTCATGCCCGCATGGTAGGCCGACCCGCAGGCCACGATATGAATCTTGCGGATGCTCTTAAGCTCTTCATCGGTCATGTTCAGCTCTTCGATCACGATATCATGATCCTTGATCCTGGGCAAAAGGGTGTCCGTTACAGTTTTTGGCTGCTCATACATCTCTTTTAACATAAAATGCTCATAGCCGGCCTTCTCCGCCGCGTTGGCATCCCAGTCGATGGTCACGGGTTCCTTGTGGATCTCCTCCTCGTCCACCGTATAGAAATGCATATGATCCGCGCGCAGCCGCACGATTTCCTGATTGTCCACGTAATATATTTTCCGCGTGTATTTTAAGATTGCCGGCACATCGGACGCGATAAAACATCCGTCCCTGTTCTGTCCCACCACCAGCGGCGAGTCCTTCCTCGCCGCAAAAATCTGATCCGGGCAGTCCGCGAACAGGATGCCCAGCGCATAGGAGCCCTCCACGCGGTGCAGCACCTTCGTGATCGTCTCCATCGGATTGCCTTTATCATAATAGTCCAGCAGGTGCGCCAGCACTTCCGTATCCGTCTCGGAGACAAACTGATAGCCCTTTTCCGTCAGCATCTGCCTGAGCTGGATATAATTCTCGATGATGCCGTTATGCACCACCGTGATCGTTCCTTCCGTGTTAAAATGCGGATGCGCATTCACATTACTGGGCACGCCGTGGGTGGCCCATCTCGTGTGCCCGATCCCGCAGATCCCCTGCATCGTCTCCCCGTCATGGGTCAGGTTCTCCAGAATCTTCAATCTGCCCACGGACTTGGTAATATTGATCTTCTCCCCGTCGTAGATCGCCATCCCCGCCGAATCATATCCGCGGTACTCCAGCCTGGACAGCCCGTCCAGAATGATCGGCGCCGCCTGTTTCGTTCCGATATAGCCCACAATTCCACACATACTCTAAATCCTCCTGTCCCGGAAACTGCTGCACACACCTTCCTTAACCCCAGTACTCCTTGTTATTTGACATCCTGACCACCATTTTATCCGGCAGCGCACGATAATGCCGGCCAAGCTGATACCCTATGTACCTGGCTCCGCTCTGCATCATCACATGCGGGATCTGACTCCTGTGACCGCTCTCGCGCAGGTGTCTGATCAACTGTCGTACAAGACGGATTCCCTCCGATTCCGAAGGATAAGCCGCGAAGACCTCCGGATGCTGCGCCTGGGAAACCCCCAGGTCAAAATTCCGCTGGAACTGCTTCCTGTTCGAATAATCATGAGAGTGGACCACCCTGGCCTCCGCCGTATACGCGATCCCGTAACCGGCTTCCACTGCCCTGGCGGCATAGATCATATCTTCGTTAAATATTGTATGTTTTACAAAACCACCTAATTCATCGAAAATTTTCCTGTTATACGCGGCGCACACATTGGAGCAGAAAAATGTCTTGATGCCCAGTGTCTCAAGGTCCGCCTTCGTCTTAATCTTCGACTGCTCCGGATAATTGAAATTCCGTGTATATTTCTCAATCTCGCTGCTGTCCCCGTCCGCCAGCTGTCTGGCATAGGCCACCGCCACATTCTCTTTGCCCAACTGCTCTAAAAGTCTTTCCACCAGATATTCGTCAGCCGGAACGGCATCCTGCGTCATCATGATAAAAAAGTCCGTATCCGAATACTGCACACCGCGGTTTCTTGTCCTGCCGTGATCAAATTCCCGTCTTGATAAATGTTTTACGACCATATCCCGGTGCTCTTTCTGAAAAGACGTCCCGTAGATCAGACGGTCATAATATTTCTGCTCTGTATTCATGATGATGATCCGGTTCGGCAAAACACTCTGCTTCCCCAGCTTCTCGATCAATGTCAGGAATTTGCCATCCGGCTTGTAGACAGGGATGATGATATCTGCCTTTTCCACACTGTTCTCCTCCGTTGCCCTACCTGTTTTATTTCCGCTTTCCGCGCCAAAAGAGGCCGCTCTGTATAAGACCGGCCCCTTTGCTCTGCTTATTTCTTGATATATCCGTTCGTCTCGTTATAAATCTGTTCACTGCATCTCTTCACGTCATCGGAAGGCTCATAGCTGCTGTCATCAAACAGGAACTGATGCAGCCACTTGACATTGTCCTCCAGGCTGAGCGGAATGACACAGTCACCCTTGGAACCGATCCTCGCATTCACACGGTTCGACTCCTGCGGGAATCCTGACGTCTCTGAAATATAATAGGTGTTGACATTCCCCAAAAGATTAATGATCTCCGTCAGATCCAGTGAAGTATATACCTCATTGAACACGGCGTTCGCTGTCTCTGTCAGCTGCGGCAGAGATGCCTTCTTGGCCTGGTCCGCTATCGCGCTGAGCACTTCACGCTGTCTTTCTGCACGCCTGAAATCGTCACCGGCCGTATAACGGATACGGCAGTAACCCGTAGCCTGCAGGCCGTCCAGCATCTGCCTTCCTGCGGATTTGACCGGCGTATAGGTACGTTTCAGATCCTCGGCGATACACAGCTGGTAGTTGTTCAAATGGCTGATCTCTACATCGTCCACTTCAATGCTGACACCGCCCAGGGCATCGACCGTATCTGTCAGACCGGCAAAGCCGACGGTAACGAAATCCGTAATATTCAGGTCAAGGTTGAGATTGAGCATACTGATTGCCATCTCGGGACCGCCCTTCGCATACGCCGCATTACACTTGTTGTAAGAGTCGTTGCTCAGATTCAGATACGTATCACGATATACGGATACCAGTTTGCATTCTCCCGTATCCTGATTGATGGAAGCGATCATGACCGTATCGCTTCGCGTATTCTTCGTCAATGCACCCGTGGTGGAATCCACACCGAACAACGCGATGTTCCTGAAGCCCTTCATCGTCGTCTCCTGTGCCTCCACGACCTGCTCATTGATGATGATATCATCTTCATTCAGATCGAGCTTACCGCTCTTCGTCCCCGACATAACGCTGTACAGAACGAATACCGCGATGATCAGAATGATGATTTCTATAATAAAAATAATGATCCTTCTGCGCTGTTTCTTGGCCTGTGCTTTCTTGCTGCTCTTCTTGCCGGAAGATTTCTTACCAGATCCCTTACGGGCGGATGAGGAAGTACTCCCCGAAGACTTCTTACTGCTGCTTTTCTTACCACTCTTGCTGCCAGAACCGGATCCGGAAGATTTCTTCTTCTTCGGCGCTACCCGCTCCTCTTCATATTCATAATCTTCATCTCTGTATTTAGCCATACAATGTACTCCTTAACATGATCGATTTTTCCTTTTGCATGCTCATATTACCGTTCTACAAAAAACTTCCAGCAAATATTCTCTCACAAACTACAACAAAAAGCAAGCCATAGCGTAAGCACGTCTAATATTATACGGCATCTTCCTGAATTTGCAATAAAATAATTTATTTTTCCGAAAATCTTAAGAATTTATCTTCGGATTAGTATTTCACTAATAAGCGTTTTTATTTATAAAGCCTTTAAAGATCGTTAAAAACATGATCTTAATATCAAAGGACATGGTCCAGTTCTCGATATAGAAAATATCGTACTCGATGCGCCTTTTGATGGAGGTGTCGCCCCGGTAGCCGTTGATCTGCGCCCAGCCGGTAAGGCCCGGCCTCACCTGATGCTTCACCATATACCGCGGGATCTCTTCTTTAAACTTGTCAACAAACTGCGGACGCTCAGGCCTTGGCCCAACCACGCTCATGTCGCCCATCAGGATATTGAACAGCTGCGGCAGTTCATCAATGCTTGTCCGCCGCAGGAATCTGCCTACTCTGGTCACACGGGGATCGTCCTTCGTCGTCCACCCCTGGGCCTCCCTGGAAGGCTTCTGCACTTCCATCGTCCTGAATTTATACATCCGAAAAGGCTTATTGTGCAGGCCGATCCGCTCCTGCTTGAAAATAACAGGACCTCTCGAAGTACAGCCTACCGCTATGGCCGCCGCCAGCATGACCGGTGAAGAAATCACAAGCCCCACCAGCGCCGTGATCACATCCACGATCCGCTTGGCGATCCAGTTGAGCGTATTGGACAAAGGTACATGACGTATATTGATCACGGGCAGCCCCATCAGATCTTCCGTGTAGGGCCTGCTCGGGAACAGACTGTTGTAATCCGGGATAAACTTCGTGTGAACACCCGATTTCTCGCACATGTCCACGATTTGCTCCAGATGGTCATAATCTTTCAGGGAAAGGGTTATCGCGATCTCATCCAGCTTGCTCTGGGGCAGGATATAGGACAGATTCCCGATGCGGCCCAGCACCTTGACCCCCTTGTAAAGAGTGCCGCTCGGCACACTGTCGTCAAGAATCCCTCTCACCACATATCCCCACTGCGGGTTGCCGTTGATGCGGTTGATATACTCTTCCGCCGCACGGGAATACCCCACCAGCAGGATATATTTGAGATTATAGCCTTTTTCACGGAAATACTGCAGCAGAATGCGGATCAGAGACCGGCCCAGGGTCGTGAATATGATGTTGAGCACATAGAAATAGCCCATCATCAACCGGGAAAAATGAATCTGGGAAACCATATACCAGCCGGCCATCAGGATGATCAGGCCTACAGTGTTGGCCTGAAAGATATTGAGGATCTCGTACTTATGGACTGTCGCACGCTTCGCCGTATACAGGTTAAAGGCATAATAGAGCATCAGACAGCCGGGCACGATCACGATCAGCATCTCAAAATAGGTGCCCATGGAAAGTGCCCCAACACTGGGGTCGCTGTTGGAAAAAGGACTGGCAAACTTCAAATACCAGGCCAGCATATAGGACGCCGCTACCACCACAGCGTCCAACACTAAGTGCAGTCTGTTAAAGTATTTCTGGTTATCTTTGATCATGTTCCATTATGTCCTGCATTTCTGAATATAGTTTTCTTCACCGCACTGCATGGTCTGAAAAAAGCTGACGTTTTGTACAGTAAAATCTCACAGAATATATAGATTTAATATTACATTATTTCAGCAAAAAGCACAAGCCGTTATATGAAAGCGCCGAGAAATCCGTTACAGAAATCTATAACAAATGTTACGCCACAATTCCAGCTGGATCACGATATAATGACGGAGATTCTTTCGCTGAAAGGGAACCCTGTGCCGCCTCCCTTCCGCGGAAACGCACAGCCTGAATCCTTTGCACAGCCCCCGCACATAATCCGCGCCGAGTCCCTTTCGAAGAAAGAACAGTGTTTTGACCGCAAACCCGGCAGACAGCAGGGGCAGATTCAGGAGAATCTGCAATAACGGCATATTTTTATAGATCAGATATACACTGTTTTTCGACGTTAAATCCACTTTAAATTTATTGTATCGGGAGCCGGAAGCCCCGCTGCCTGCGTGATAGACAACCGCCTGCGGAACATAGATATTCACATATCCGTGAATCCTGGCGCGATACCCCAGGTCGATATCCTCCAGATAGGCAAAATGATTCTCGTCCAGACCGCCAAGCCTCTCCAGCACACTTCTGCGAAAGATCGCCGCGCCCCCGCAGGATGCAAAGATCCGGCATCCTTTCCGGTATCCGGCCGCCGGCCTGTCCTTACCTCTGGCAAAGGCCCAGCCGAGAGCACAGTAATAATCCCCCGCATCGTCGATCAGCTCCGGCTGTCGGAGATTCCGCATCTGCGCCGCCCCGGAGAAGACACGACTGTCCTCATCCATCGCCCGCTCCAGCGCCGCCACAAAGCCGGTCTCTACCTCGGTATCGTTGTTCAGCAGGATAACATACGTTGTTCTGCTCCTGTCGATACCACAGTTTACAGCTTTACAGAAACCGTAATTTCTGTCCAGGCACAGAAGCCCGGTCTCCGGAAATTTCTCCCGCACCAGCTCTCTGCTGCCGTCCGTCGAGCCATTGTCCACCACGATGACGTGTGCCTGCTCTCCCGCCAGAGAACGCAGACAGTTCTCTATATATTTAATCCCGTTATAATTTGGGATAATAACAGTCGATCTTATTTTCTTTGTATTTTCTTCCATTGGCCCTCAATCCCGCAATATCAGCACAATTCACTTTTTTTCGGCTTCCATTCCACATCCGCTTATCATTTCCTTCTATATCTAATCCTGATTTAGCATTTATTCATTTCGCATGTTATCGCAGGATCCCACAAAACCAGATATCCCATCTGCCGGGCTGCCCTGCCAAGCTCCATACTCAGCTTGCGATACCCGGCCTCATCACAGCAAAGTCCCGAAACATCCGCAATCTGCTGCTCTGCTTCGCCGCTTCGATTCTTACAGCGGATGGTCTTCTCCCGGTAGGGCAGTCCCGTGATCTCCTCAAACACCGGCCGCAGTGCAGAGCCAACCTGCATACAGCGGATATCCACCGCAGACACATCCTGCTTTAGCACCGCGCGGTGTGTCCTGCCGCCGCTGTATTCTTTATGCAGCCCTTCATACATACAGGCCCCGTCTTCCCGATAGGCTCCCGCACAGATCCGGCGCTGCCTGTCTAACAGCCTGCCGCCCACGATCCCCACCTCCGGCCTGACCTTCATCAGCGCCGGCTTGTAACTGATCTCATAGAAGCCCAGATGCAGGCTGTGCGCCACTTCCACATCCCAGCCCCGGCCGGCACAGAAATCCGCCAGCGCCGCTTTCCCTGCCTCGTAGGCATAAGTCTTGCTGGCCGTATTCCCTGCCGTGGATTCCTCATGAACGCGCCAGTGATAGAGCACCTTCGGTATATGCACTACAAAATTTTCCAGCGCCGATACCGGTACACGTTTCCACAGGGAATCCACCACCCGCAGCACCAGGTCATAGTCCTGGGCGCCGTCGTATCTTCCGCGTAAATACAGGCTTTTCATCAGATTTGCTTCCACTGCCGTAAAGTGGCATATATAGTTATTGGATAAGATCAAATCCAGATTAAATCCGCATTTTCTATGCAGATCCGTATAATAACGCCCGCTGTTTTCATATTTGTCTTCGTCTGAATAAAGCAGTGCCGGCACCGTCCCCTGCCGCTTCTTATCCTGCACTGCCTGCGCCATATGATACAGGGCATCCGGCGTCAGGAAATCATCGTGATCCAGCAGCGCGATGTAATCCCCTGTGGCCATTCCGATTCCTTCATTCGTGTTCCCGGCGATCCCTTTATTGTCCCGCAGATGCCTGTATCTGATGCGCTTCTCTTCTGTCTCCGTAAGAATCTGCTCCACGATCCGCTCCACTGCGTCGCTGCTGCCCGCATCCACGATCACAAGCTCCCAATTTGTGTAGCTCTGCCTGCGCACGGAATCAATCATCTCCCGCAGGAATTCCTCTTTCGTCTCATAAGCCGGCACCACAATGCTGAACAGATATGGGCAGGCCGCCGATTCCCTGCGCTGTGCCTCCAGCACGGTGCCGGAAGGCTCCACATAATGATAATGCTCCTTTTTCTCCTCCTCGATCCGTTCTCTGGCCGCATAATAAGCATGACTGATGCCGTTCTTTTTCAAATAACGCACGGTTTTCTTCAAATTGTTTATACTGCAGATCCCTTTTCCCATAGCCATGCCCTCTTGAAACAACCGTCGCCCTGCATTTCGCAGGGCGACGGTACTCTTCTTTCTATAGTAAACGACATTAGAAATTTCGTTTACTATCATAACAGTTTACCCGTTTATTACAGATATGCCTTCAAATCCTCTGTCAGCTTCTCCAGTCTCGCCTGCGCATCTTCCAGGCTCGTTCCCTTCACACCCATATAGAACTTGATCTTGGGCTCCGTGCCGGACGGACGTGCACAGCACCAGGAATCATTGGTCAGATCAAAATACAACACATTAGACTGCGGCAGACCCGTCTCGCCGGCCTCACCGGTCTCCAGATTCAGTGTCTTACCTGTATTGTAATCTCTGAACTCCTTCACCTTCAGCTCTCCGAAATTCTTCGGCGGATCATTCCTGAGCTTATCCATGATCTCCGCGATCTGCTTCGCGCCGTCGATTCCCTTCATGGTGATCGCATACTGGCTCTCTTTGAAGTAGCCGTACTTCTCATATAAGGTGATCATCTGATCCCACACGGTCTTACCATTCTTCTTGCACCATGCCGCCATCTCGCACAGGCACATAACCGCAACGATGGCGTCCTTATCTCTCGCATGGGTGCCCGCCAGACAGCCGTAGCTCTCCTCCAGACCGAATACGTAGTTGTTGGAACCGTTCTGCTCAAACAGCTTGATCTGCTCACCGATATATTTAAAGCCTGTCAGCACTTCGATAAACTTCACTTTATAATCATCGGCAATGGCACGGGCCATATTTGTGGTCACGATGGTGGTCACGAGAGCCGGATTCTCAGGCATCTTACCGGTAGCCGTCCGCTCTCTTAAGATATACTCCGCAATCAGCATACCGGACATATTACCGGTAAAAGGCACATACTCGCCGGACTTCGTATCCAGTGCGTAGATACCCAGTCTGTCCGCATCCGGGTCTGTCGCCAGCACGATATCTGCATTCTTCTCCTTCGCCAGCTTGAGCGCCAGTGTAAATGCCTTGGGATCTTCCGGATTCGGATAATCCAGGGTGGTAAAGTCGGGATCCGGCATCTCCTGCTCGGGCACTACGAACACATTCTTGAAGCCAAGCTCGGAAAGGATTCTTCTCACCGGTACATTACCTGTGCCGTTGAACGGAGAGTAAACAATCTTCATATCCTCAGCCATCTCCTGAATCACTTCCGGATGGATGATCTGCTTCTTCAACTCAACCATGTACTTGTCGTCGATCTCTTTGCCGATCACCACATAGAGGCCGGCTTTCATCGCCTCCTCCTTGTCCATCGTCTTCACCGCATGGTAGTCGGTCACATTGTTCACTTCCGTGATGATCTCCTTGTCTCTGGGAGCCGCAACCTGCGCGCCATCCTCCCAATAACACTTGTAACCGTTGTACTCCGGCGGGTTATGACTGGCCGTGATCACGATACCGGAGATACAGCCCAGCTCCCGCAGTGCAAAGGACAGTTCCGGTGTGGGACGCAGTGCATCAAACACATAAGCCCTGATCCCGTTGGCCGCCAGACAAAGCGCCGCCTCGTCCGCAAATTCGGGAGACATCCTTCTGGAATCGTAAGCGATCGCAACACCCTTCTCTTCGCCGCCCTGTTTCTTTATGTAATTCGCAAGTCCCTGGGTCGCTTTCCGAACCGTATAGATGTTCATGCGGTTCGTGCCCGCGCCGATCACACCGCGCAGACCGCCTGTTCCGAACTCAAGATCCTTGTAAAAACGCTCTTCAATCTCCTTCTCGTCATTCCTGATCGCCAGAAGCTCCTGCTTCGTCGCATCGTCGAAATAAGAGTCCTCCACCCAAAAATTAAACTGTTCCTGATATCCCATGTTTTCCTCCATTTCCGAAGCGTTCCCGTTCTTGTTTTTACGCTCCTACACAAATAAATCAACATCTATATTTTAACACAAGGTTGTTCTATCAGTAAACCTCTTTTGGAAATCTATCCCGCAGCAAATTGATATTGCACTGAATCTATATACATAGTACAATATAATCATCACAACGCCTGCTGCATTCTGACAGTATTGTTTTCTCAGGCTCGATGATATTTCTATACCATATTTTCAGATTCACAATTTTTATTTTCTTACACAAATCCATTGGCATACGTATAAATAAGGCGTATAATAAATCATGCAGGGAGAATACTATATGACAGTTCGCGAAATACTGAAAGTGCTTCGCAAAGACGGATGGTACATCGTCAATCAGGAAGGATCACATATAAGCCTGAAGCACCCGGCAAAACCCGGTAAAGTCACAGTTACAAATCATGGCGGAGACTTGAAACCCGGAACTTTGAACAGTATCTACAAACAGGCCGGTCTTAAGCAGCAATGAACGCTGCAATTCTCTGAGAAAGGAACAAGATTTATGCAGAACTTAACTTTTCTTGCAGTTTTTGAGCCCTCTGCGGACGGCTCTTACAGTATCTATTTTCCCGATCTGCCGGGATGCATCAGCTTCGGAAAGAATCTTGAAGAGGCCGCACGCATGGCAGCAGAAGCCGCCAGTCTCCATGTATACAGTATGGAATGTGATCATGAAGAAATCCCCGTTCCATCCGTAAACCTGCCGAAAGAAGATACCGAAGGCAATGTTATAATGCCTGTTACCATCCATCCGGATTTATTCCGCATCAAAAAGGACAACGAACGCATTAAGACAAACATCACACTGCCGGCATGGTTAAAAAGAATCGCCGAAGAGCAAAAGGTCAACTATTCCCGTCTGATGGAGAATGCTCTGATCGACTACCTGCAGATTCCCATGTCGGGCAGACAATAGCCCTGTTGCCCCTGTGCAGACAGGGCCGGAATGCTCCATCTCCCGAAGCGCATCCCGGCCCTGTCTCTTTAAATCTTCAACGCAAAATCACTCCGATCCAGCGAGAAGTTCACATTATAATACGGATCTCCCTTCTCCAGCACTTCCTTCCACTTCGTCCGGAATGCCTCCGACTCCCTGTCATACCGCGCGGCTTTCTCCCCGGTATTATCCAGACCGCGGGAAATAGACTCGAAATGGTACAGCTCCGCAAAAGGCGTAAACACATTGACATAACCGGCCTTCCATGCCCGCACGCACAGATCCACATCGTTCAGGGAGACGGCAAAGCTCTCGTCCAGCCCGCCAAGCTCTGTAAACAGCGCCTTTTTCATCATCAGGCAGGCGCCCGTCACCGCCATCACGTTCTGTGCATAGCAGAGTCTTCCCATATAACCCAGATTGTTGCTGCTGACACGGTAATGGCTGTGTCCCGCCGTCCTGTGTGCGCCCAGGCCCAGCACCACGCCCGCGTGCTGGATCGTCTTGTCCTCATAGTAGAGCTTCGCGCCCACCGCGCCCACATCTTTGCGCTGCGCATACATGAGCAGCTCTTCGATCCAGTCCAGCGTGATCACCTTCGTGTCGTTGTTGAGCAGCAGGATATACTCGCCCCGCGCCTGCGCTGCCCCCAGATTATTGATCCTTGAATAGTTAAACTCACCCTCGTAAGTGATCACCCTGATATTGGCATGTTCCTGTATCTTCTTATAATATTCATAGATCTCGTCGCTGGTGCTGTTGTTCTCCACCACGATGATCTCATAATTGTCATAGGTACTCTTGTCCATGATCGAAGTGATGCACCGCTGCAGATCCTCCAGATGATCCTTGTTGGCGATCACGATACTCACCATCGGATTTCCCAGAATCTCATACTTGATCCGGAAAATAGTCTCAAAGGCCCTGGTTGAGGTGATCTCGAAATTGTCGAATCCCTGCTGTCTTAAGCTGGCCGCCACCGCGCCTCTGGCCGCCTCGATCGCGTAACTCTTTGCACTTATATCCGACGCCACGCTGCCCGCATGAGAGCGCCAGTAATAGAGCAGCTTCGGCACATGAACCACACATCTGGCCTTCGCGGTCAGCCGCAGGATCATGTCGTGGTCCTGACTGCCGTCGAATTCCGAGCGGAACAGGGGCATACATTCCAGCAGTTTTCTGTCAAAAGCGCTGAAATGACAGATGTAATTATTCGCCCGCAGATTATCCGGCGCAAAATCCGGTTTAAAATGCAGGGTGATCATGTCGTCGATGGTCTTATTGCCCTGAAAAGTAGTCTCATCGCAGTAAATATAGTCGGCTCCCTTTTCACAGATTACTTTCATATATTCATAAAGCACACTGGGATGCAGCACATCGTCGTGGTCAAACAGGGCAATGTAATCACCGGTAGCCATATCCAGACAGGCATTGGTATTGCCTGAAATCCCCTCGTTCTTGACCAGTTTCCGGTATCGTATCCGTGCATCTTTTGCCGCATATTCCTTACAGATCTGCCCTACCGCATCATGTTCTGCGTCGGAACCGTCCGCCAGGCACAGCTCCCATCCCGGATACGTCTGAGCCGTCACAGACTCCACGGCCTGCCTTAAGAATTTCTCCGGTGTATTATACAGCGGCATTAGAATACTAAACCTGACATTCCTGTCAAATTTCGTCTGTCGCTGCCGTCCGGCCTCCTCCGCGCTCGGAAAACTGGCCGTTCCATGCTGTGTCCGCGCCTTCCGCTCGATTCCCTTGGCATTTAACTTGCGCAGGATCCCTTTCAGATCCCCGTACCGGTCCACCCGCTCCTTCGTGCGGTGTACCCAGTGCACAAGGCTCCGCAGCGGTTTGGACAGACGCCACAGAAGCGTCCCCTTGATATCTGCCAGCTTCTTTTCCAGCTCCCTGTTCTTATATTCCTCGTCCGCCAGCCTGCCGCTTAAGAAACGGTTCTTCTTCTGCTCCCGCATATAAGCGTCCCGGTAAAACCGCAGGGCCTCTTCCTCCGTCATTCTGGCCTGTTCCCTTTGTTCCATATTATAACGTTTCCTTTCCGGACATCATCCGCTCACCAGTCTGTCACTGAACCATGCCGTCGCACGGCCTCCGGCATTACACCGCTATCTAAAGCACCGCTATCTCCTTCTCACTCCATGATAACGCCTTTTCCCCCGTCACCTGGTTCGTACAAAGCATCCCGATCCGATAGCTTCCGGCCTCCAGATCCTTTTTCAGAACCCGCAGTACGAATCCTGCCAGTTCGATATGTTCCTCTCCCCGCAGGCTCTCCACCACATCCTTACGATGCCAGTCCGCAGGCACTGCCACATAGCCGGGGCCGTCCGCCCGCCGCAGCAGCATCTTTTTATCATAAAAGGCGTTATCCTCCCCGGGCACATAGCACCAGCCCATGATCCAGACGATATCCGGCTCCTCCTCGTGAATCTTGTGCTGCATCTCGGCCCGGTCCACCATCAGCTTAAGCCGCTCTTCCCTGATCCCCCGCAGCTCCGCTTCCTGTAGCGGCTTCACCCCCACCGTATGCAGCGGATCCTCGTAAGGAAACTTATAATTACACCTGTAATCAGAGGCATTGTCAATAAGCGCTTCATGATAAAAAGGATCTTTGCCGTCCAGCTGCGGATGTCTGGCATATAGATTTCGCTTCTCCGTCAGCAGTCTCTCCCACTTATTCTCGTCATGCTCATCCAGTCCGCGGCTTAAGGATTCGTGATGATAGAGCACCACATCGTTGCGCAGTACATTGTAATAGCCGGCCTCCCATAGTTTAAAACAAAAGTCCACGTCATTGTAGGAAACCGCCATGGTTTCGTCCAGTCCGCCCACTTCCTCGTACTTTTTCTTCGTCACCATCAGGCAGGCCGCCGTCACACCGATCATATCATAAGCCACACGGCTGCGGCCGTAATAATAATCCTGATCATCCTGAAAAGTCACCAGCTTATGAGACGGGCCGATCTGCAGATTCGTGATGCCCACATGCTGGATCAGCCTGCCGCCCGCATACCACAGCCTGGCTCCCACCGCGCCCACATACGGCAGAAGCGCCTGCCCCACCATGCGCCCCAGCCAGTTTTTCTCGATGATCTCAATATCGTCGTTCAACAGCAGGATCATGTCCCCATGTGCCCGCGCCACGCCCATATTGCACATTTTGGAAAAGTTAAAAGGCATTTCTTCATATAAATAAAGGAATTTATATTCCTTCTGCAGCTTCTTTATCCGGCCGCGGTTTTCCCCGCTGCTGCCGTTGTCCACCACGATCCATTCATAGCAGTCATAAAGCGTCTTCTTCCGAAAAGACCGCAGGCATTGTTCCAGCACTTCCGGATGATCTTTGGAGGGAATCACCACGGACACAAGAGGATGGGGGTGGATATGCCCCTCGGCGCTCTGGGCGCGGGCACAGCGATCCCGGCCGGATATCGAAGTATCATAGACGATATGGTAAATATCCGGCTCCGGCCCCACCTGCAGACTGCCTCTTCTGCCGCGCCTGTACAGCGCCGCCTCCCGTACCGCCACATATTCCGCTCCGGCGCCCGTCAGATGAAGCCCCTCTTCCAGCTCCCGGCAAAGACACTGCTCCGCCAAAAGAAACCGCTCCGGTGCGCTCCCACACGCCGCGATCTTCTCCTTCTCTTTGGCCTCCGGCTCGTAGGGCCTGTGAAAAAACACTCCCGGAATATGGCAGATACTTTCCGCAACAGGCGTTCCCTTCATCTCGCAGTGCCGGATCACCGCCTCTTCCAGATACAGACACAGATTATAGAACCTGACCTCCGGTGAATCCACTCCCTCCGCATTCCGGCCGTGCATATTCTCATATGCCAGATTACGCACCCCTTCTTCCTTCAGCACTTCCGTCAGCAGCTTCTCCCGTACCGCCACCAGATGTCCCCAGTAATTGTAAGATAACAGGGTGTCCGGTGAATAGCAGGGCTTGAACCAGGGCTGCATACGCTGTGAGAGTTCTTCCCAGTAAAAATCCTCGTCCGTATAGGCTATAACACACGTTTTCTTTTCATTAAAGTAAGATTTAATTTTTTCAAAAACAGCCGGAGAAAGCAGGCCTCCGCCGTATGTGAGCAGCATGATCTCGGATTCCGGCACCCGTACCGCCTGCCATCCGCTGACGGCCAGACTGTCTCCGGCCTCTTTTTCATATCGGCCGTTATTTTCTTCTGTCTCCTGACGAAGCCACTCCTGATAGGGCTGTTTCTGCCGCTGTACCTCTTTCGTATAACGCAGAAGACAGGCGTTCTTCTCAGAACACCTGTCCTTATCCCTATGCTGCTGCAGACGCTCCCTGATCTTGTCATGAAACCGCCGGAAAGGCACCGTCATCTTCCAAAACGGCGTCGCACAGATCCGGTCCAGGTTATCCTGCAGATCGGCCTGTCTTCTCTCCGCGTCGGCAATCCTCTCTGCCAGCACGATATTCTCTTTGCGCGCCTTCTCATAAACCGCCGCATAATAAGCGGCCCAGTTATACTGCTCTGCTCCTCTGCTCATACGCTAAAACAGTCCCCTTTTCTGCATATGCTTTGCCGTCTCCTCCGGCAATCTCGTCACGGCCATCACCACCTGCAGCAGATTCCTCTCTCCTCCCGGCAGGCCCGACAGCGAAACCGTGATATTCGGGTCCCTGGTCGGAAAGACGTAAGTATTCTCCCCTGCCTTGAAGCCGTTGACCTGTACCTGCCGGCCCTTCACGGACAGGCCGGTGCCGTTCCACTTCAATTCCTTAAGATACACCATACAGAAGTCACTGCACGGGTCGATCCGCAGCGCACTCCTGCCGCCCGCGATCACTACCGAAAGCTCCGTCATCCCCTCCGGTGTGACATAGACCTGCTCCTCCGCCGTGTCATCCAGGAAAAACGACTGTTCTTCCTGAAACCCTCTGCCGGTATCCTCATAGATCTGTATCCGGTCTCTGTCATCCGCCTTCTCCTGTCCCCGCAGAAAATCTTCCACTGTATAGACAGGATTGCCGATTGCCTCCCGGATCTGTCCCATAGACAGATGTTTGCCGGTCACGTACTGCTGAAAAGCCATCTCCTGTCTCCGGTACTGCTCTGCATCTGCCTGCGTGACATCCAGTTTTTTCATCACCAAATCAAGATTTAATTTATTTCGTTTCTCATTCTCCAACAGATAGCAGTAGACCGCCCGGAACGCAATCTCCTTTATATCAATATCTTTCTCAAAACTCCACTCATAATCTATAACATTCCACTTGTTGTTTTTATCCTCAGCATCTTCCGGAATGATAAGATTTGCAAATATCAAATCATAATTTGATATCTTCACTTCTTTTCCGTAAGAAATCCGCTCCAAATACTCCCCAAACAGCCTCTGGAATCCATCTATGTCATTCCGCTCCAGACAGTCGTCCAACAACTCTTCCAGTCTCCTGCCCTCCACATACTCCAGACGCAGCAGCGGGCTGTTATCCGCCCCTGTCCGCTCCAGACAGCACCGGTTAACGGCCAGGCCGCCGCCCATATACCGCTCCGTCAACTTCCTGTAAACCTCCGCCGTATGCTCGATGTGTTTCCATGCCTCTTTCGATAACGGATGCTTTTCTATGATCTTCCCCGTTTTCTCCTGCGCATCCGCCCGCTGCACGGTCTTAATGCGAAATTCCGCCTTCCTGTCGTTGGAATACTTCACATACTGCACATCCAGCCTGGGCCCCAGCAGCAGCATATAAGAATTGGAGAACAGCGGAAACTGTCCCTCCTGTATGATCGTATCGAATACTTTCTTCTCATCGAACAGTAACAGCCTGTCTCTGTCAAAGTTCTGCAGATTTGACGACAGCTCTCCCACCTTCGGCAGCCTTTCGTCCGAAAAAAGACAGGTCATGAATTTGTAATCCGGATAGGGATAATACATCTGCGCCTGCCCGAAACCGCACTGCTTCGCGATGCCAAGCAGTCCGTCCCGCGTAAACGTCCTCACCACACCGCCGTCCGGATAATTCTCAAGCCCTGAAAAATACGTCCCCAGATGGTCTTCCCTGCACCCGGCCCAGTATTTCAGTCCGAATTTATTCTCTATGGCGATGGCGATATGTCCTTCCGGCTTCAAATGCTTCTTGATAATATTCAAAAAGCTCTCGTAAGGCTTCCCGGATTCAATATAGGCCTGCGCATACTCAAATACCCCGATCAGGCAGATATAGTCATAATCACAGGGCAGATCCGGCTCAACATCCTGAAAATTCCCTACATGAATCGTTACATTGCCGGCCTCCATATGGCGGTATGCATTGATTCTGCTCCGCTTCCCGGACAGATCGATGCAGGTCACTTCCCCGGCCTTACGCGACAAAGCCCCCGTGATCGCACCGCAGCCCGCCCCGATTTCCAGCACCTTGTCATTGCTGCCAATCGGCAGCCACTCCACGATATTCTCCCGCAGCCCCGACAAATGATACAGCACCGGCCAGCTCCTGCGCTCCTCGATGATCCGCTGATACTCCACCTCGGCATAATCACGCGTAATCTTTAGCAGCTCATCCTCCACATCCCCGTCGCAATAAAGATCCTCTCCGGGATAATGCGTCAGATCCAGCCTGATCTTACCAATCTCCTCTATCTTACCCTCTGCCATCCTCTTCCATCCCCAACCATCAACGTCTTCCCCAATTCCAGCCGGAACCGCCTGTTGTCTATGCATCCGCCTGTCAATGCATCGCCGTACTTACACCCTCTTAACCTCAATCTGCGAATTCATATCATAAAACCCGACTGTATTCTTATCCGAGATCACCGTCACGTTCAGCACATCATACAGCCTGTGGTACACCGTGAACTCGTCTTCCTCATACCCGGTCACGCCCAGAGAGAGCAGATATTCTCCGCCCTGCAGATTCATCTCCTGGCTGAAGGCGATCTCATACGTCTCCCCCGCCTGCACCGGCTCCAGAAACGCCTTCTCAAACATCGTATTCGTACCCGTAATCTCCGTACCGCGCACATTCTTGATCGTAAAGGCAAATATAGGCGCATGCAGATCTTCCATCATCTGCACCTTCATATGGATTGTAAACGGATTCCCTTTTAGGATCGCCGACGTAACCGTTCCCTTGTCGTCACTGATATAGTATTCCTTGATCACGGCTTTCTTAGAACCATATTCCAGAAGTTCCGGATTCTCGGCAATTCCGCCGGACGCCGAACCTCCTGACGGGCCATCCCCGCCGGACACCTGACTTCCTGCCGTGCCGTTCCCGCCGGCCGTCCCGACATCTTTTCCCGGTTCTCCCGCCGAACTCTGTCCGCCTTTCTTAATCTTCGCCGCATCCCGGATCTGTTCGTCGTCAAGCAGCCGCCCCTGTTCGTTCTCCGGCGGCACGTACTGCCCCACCAGCACCTGCTTATAGGTATCGATCATCTCCTTCGCCGATCCCTCACCCAGCTTGGTGCCCTGATTCAGCAGGATCACCCTGTCACAGTACTTGCTGATGCTGCTCAGATCATGGCTGACGAAGACGATCGTCTTGCCCATCTCTTTAAACTCTTCAAATTTATGATAGCATTTCGCCTGAAAAAAGACATCCCCTACAGACAGCGCTTCATCCACGATCAGAATCTCCGGATCGATATTGATCGCCACCGCGAAAGCCAGACGCACAAACATACCGCTGGAATAGGTTTTTACCGGCTGATACACATAGTCCCCGATATCTGCAAACTCCAGGATCGACTCCAGTTTCTCGTCAATCTCCTTCTCGCTGAAACCGATCATGGTGCCGTTTAAGTAGACATTCTCGATCCCGTTATATTCACTGTTAAATCCGGCGCCCAACTCCAGCAGCGCGGAAATACGTCCATTGACCTCCACGTTTCCTCTGGTCGGATTCAGAACACCCGTTATGATCTTCAGGATCGTGGATTTCCCGGAACCATTTGTGCCGATGATCCCCACACATTCCCCCTGCCGGATCGTCATATTGATCCCTTTCAGGGCATGATGCTCCTTATGATGCTTTCCGCGCCCGATTCCCAGCGCCTCCCGCAGCCGGTCCGAGGGCTTATCATACAATTTATAAACTTTTTCGACATCCGTTACCTGAATCGCTATCTTATCCATCGTTACCCCTATGTCGTTTCCTGTCATTACAAAACATCCGCAAAATGTGCCCGCATCCGCCTGAAAATGAGCGTCCCGATACAGAACAGGCTGATGGTAAAAATCCAGAAATACGTGGAAGAATAAAAGTGCTCCCAGAACCATACTTCCTCATAAATCGCGCTTCTGTAACCGTTGACGATATAGACGAGCGGATTGAGTTTGAAGAGCATCTTCATATTATCCGTTTTTAACATCGAAATACTCCAGAGGATCGGCGTCGCCCACATACCGATCTGCAGGGCGATGGAGATGACCTGCTGCAGATCCCTGATAAACACCACCAGCGCGCAGGTCAGATAACTCATGCCCAGCACCAGAAGAAACATACAGAAGCTGTAGTAGAGCAGCTGCAGCGTATAGACATTAGGATAATATCCGTATCCGACCGAAACACACAACAGCACCACCATAAAAAAGACATGAATGAACGTAGCCGAAATCACCTTGATGATCGGCAGGATGCTGACATTGAACACCACTTTCTTCACCAGATAATTGTACTCCAAAAGCGCCATCGTTCCCTGTGTGATCGCCTCACTGAAATAGAACCAGGGCACCAGACCGGCCGTCAGATAGAGCACATAAGGCACTTCCAGCCCGCTGGCCACCATCTGGCTTCTCGTATCGAATACCTTGTCGAAGACGATCCAGTACATGACTACCGTGACGATGGGCTGCGCCGTCGCCCAGATGATCCCCAGATAGGAGCCGGCATATCTGTTCTTGAAATCGTTCTTCGCCAGCTTCCAGATCATCTTCCTGCTCTGAAAAAGCTCTGCCGGGATCGTCAGGATCCTTTCATAGTAGATCGTAAAAATAATGCACGTAAAAGTGATCAGCACGCAACCGCTGACTTTTTTCATCTGCTCTGTCACCTGATCCGCCAGCGGATTGTGATGATGAACGAGCACTGCCGCCAAAATCACACCAAGTCCCCAGAAAATGGCAACTCCTGCGGACTTTTTGGGTGTCTTTATTTTTTTATCGGAATGATTCGTATATTCTGTCTTTTCCACGTTCCTGCTTTCCTGAATTACTGTTCTTAGATTTTCTGCTGTCCGTCCGATCCGGCTGCCGGCCGTCTACGATCTGCGATACTTCTCTGTGTATGCCGCAAGGCCTTCCCATTTCGTATCTTTTTCAGACATGATCGGCTGCGTTCCTGCCGGGATCGGCCAGTCGATACCGATCTTGGGATCGTTCCAGATAATGCCGCCCTCATCGTTTGGATGATAAAAATCCGTGCACTTATACGCAAATTCCGCATAATCGGACAACACGAAGAAACCGTGCGCAAAATTCTTAGGGATAAAAAACTGTTTCTTATTCTCCGCCGAGAGCACCACGCCGAACCACTTGCCATAAGTCGCCGAACCCGGCCGCAGATCTACGGCCACATCGAAGACCTCCCCGCTCACTACACGCACCAGCTTATCCTGCGGATACTGAATCTGGAAATGCAGCCCCCGGAGCACATTCTTCACGGAAGCCGACTGGTTGTCCTGCACAAAAACCTGATCAATCCCCGCCTCCTTGAAATCATTATAATTATAGGTCTCCATAAAGTAGCCTCTGGCATCTCCGAAAACAGTCGGCGTGATCACCTTAAGCCCTTCTATCCCGCATGTCTCTACCGTTATCTTACCCATGTTCCTGTCCTTCCCGTTCCTGATTTCTGTTCGCTCTTCCCTGCTTTTATTCGTCATCACTGCCCACCGGCACATTCCCGCTGTCACCGTCGATCACACCGGAATAGCCTTCCGCACCTTTTGCATGGTTGATGGACGTGTCAATATTCATATAGCTAAGATTCAGATCCACATCCGTATCAATACCGTCCACCGTACCTTTGGAGGTATACTGCCACATATGATAATACGCGTCGTACTGAGGAACCTCTGCATACTCGGCCAGCCAGGTCTTATAGTCTGACAGATCTTTCATGTTGACCTGCTCGTTGAGCCAGTTCCTGGAACCGTAAACACCGGTCTCATACCCTGCCGCAGAGATCGTTTCCAGAAAGGCCTTATGTACCTTCGTCCTCTCATCCGCCTCCAGCCAGTCCGCACGGCCCGAACCGCCCGCACTCTCACTGTCCAGAAAGACCGGATAATCCACGTCATACTTCTCGATCAGGCTGATCACCATACTGGCTTCTTCCACGGCCTCCACTTCGTCGATTGCCTGTGTAAAGAAGTAGACACCCACCGGAATGTCCGCATCGATCGCCCCTTTGATATTCCGCTCATACATCGGATCCAGAATCAGCGCCCCGCTTGACGCACCCCGGTAGCCGCAGCGGATGATCGCAAACTCCACACCTGCGTCTTTCACGTCCTCCCAGTCGATCGTCTTATTCCATTTCGAAACGTCTATACCGATCTTCTCACTGCCTTTTGCAGCCAGCAGATCCGTATTCTCACTGCCGTCGGCGTCTTCCTCCGCGCCTTTTACTTCCTTGTCTTCCTTATCCGCGTCAATCTCATCCTCTGTCAGGATCAGATACTCGATATCGTCCAGCACGCGGTATTCGATTTCCTGTTTGACCTGGATCGACGTGATCGTGTTCGGCACCCGGTAGCCTTCCGCTTCCTCCAGTGAGACGCTGTACTCCCCGGCACGCAGATTGTCAATATAGATGATACCGTCCTCATCACTATCTGTATATTTCCCGGCGCCCTGTACCGTCACCTGAAAAGGGGTGCCGGTCACCAGCTGCCCCACACTGTCCACGATCATGATCCGCAGATCCTTCGCCACGGAACTCATCATCAGGGATACGGTCCTGCCGGAATAAGTCTCGATGCTCTTAAACTGCACCTCCGGATCAAAAAAGGTTTCGTCCCGCAGAAAAGCAGACAGATCATCCCCTCTCTGTCCGTCGCCTCTACCGGCCTCTGCCTCTTCTGTCTCCTCTTCCGTTCCTCCCTGCCCGCCAAGGCCGAGTTTCTGTTTCACCTGATCCAGATTCGCTGCCGCGATCACACCCACCAGAAGCAGAAACAGGAAGATCATAATAAACAGCATTCTTCTGATTTTCCTAGAGCCCATTTGCAACCTCGATCATATACTGTCCGTAGTTCGTCTTCATCAGCGGCTCCGCCAGCTTCAGCAGCTGTTCCTTCGATATGAAGCCTCTCTTGTAGGCGATCTCCTCGATACAGGAAATATACAGCCCCTGCCGCTTCTGAAAAGCAGCCACGAAATCCGCCGCATCCAGCAGGGAATCATGATTGCCCGTATCCAGCCAGGCAAAACCGCGCCCCAGCGTCTCCACACGCAGGTCGCCCCGGCGCAGATATTCGTTGTTGATACTCGTGATCTCAATCTCCCCGCGCGCGGAGGGCTTCACATTGGCCGCGATACTGACCACATCATTGTCATAGAAATAAAGCCCCGGCACGGCATAATTGCTCTTCGGCTGTGCAGGCTTCTCCTCGATGGAAAGCGCTTTGCCGTTCTCATCAAACTCCACTACGCCGTATTCTCTGGGATCCCGCACATAGTAGCCGAAGATCGTCGCCCCTTTTTCTCTGGAAGCCACCTCCCGGAGCACCCTGGAAAAACTCTGCCCGTAGAAAATATTGTCGCCCAGCACGAGCGCAACCCTGTCATCTCCGATAAAATCCGCCCCGATGATAAAAGCGTCCGCCAGCCCTCTCGGGTGTTCCTGCACGGCATATTCCATCCGCAGGCCGAGCTGTTCGCCCGTTCCGAACAGTTCCCGAAAGGACGGAAGGTCTCTCGGTGTGGATATGATCAGGATCTCCCTGATCCCTGCCAGCATAAGTATGGACAGCGGATAGTAGATCATCGGTTTATCGTAAATAGGCATAATCTGCTTGGAGACTGCCTTTGTCAGCGGATACAGCCTTGTGCCCGAGCCGCCCGCAAGAATAATTCCCTTCATGAAAGTCACCCGATCCCTTTATGATTTCCTTTTACATTTTATACATGTCTGTGTAATACTTCTGGTAGTCGCCGCTTGTGACATTCTTCATCCAGTCTTCGTTCTCAAAGAACCACGCGATCGTGCGGCGGATTCCTTCCTCGAACATCGTCTCCGGCTCCCAGCCGATCTCTTCTTTGATCTTGTCCGGCGCAATGGCATATCTTCTGTCATGGCCTTTGCGGTCCTCCACATAAGTGATCAGGTCTTCACTGACAAGCGCCCGGCGCGGGTCATCCTCCGCCAGCATCTCCTGCAGTGTCTTAATGATGATCTTGATGATCTCGATATTCTGCTTCTCGTTGTGGCCGCCTACATTGTACGTCTCAAACAGCCTGCCCTTCTCCTGCACCATGTCGATGGCCTTGGCATGATCCTCCACATAGAGCCAGTCGCGCACATTCTTACCGTCGCCGTATACCGGCAGCTTCTTCCCCTGCAGCGCATTGTTGATGATCAGCGGGATCAGCTTCTCCGGGAACTGATAAGCGCCGTAGTTGTTGGAACAGTTGGTGATATTCGCCGGAAAATGATAGGTGTCCATATAGGCTTTCACCAGCATATCCGCGCCCGCCTTGCTGGCCGAATAAGGGCTGTGGGGCGCATAAGGCGTCGTCTCATAGAAATAACCGCCGTCCTCCTCCAGAGAACCGTACACTTCATCCGTGGACACATGCAAAAACTTCTTGTCCGCCCTGTAACTGCCGTCGGGCAGCTCCCACGCGGCCTTTGCACAGTTTAACATCACCGCCGTACCCAGCACGTTGGTCTGCACGAACACCTCCGGGTTCTTAATGCTCCTGTCCACATGGGACTCCGCCGCAAAGTGTACCACCCGGTCAATCTCATTCTCTGCAAAAATGGCCGCGATCGCCTCCTTGTCACAGATATCCGCCTTCACAAACGTATAGTTGTCCCACCCTTCGAATTCTTTCAGGTTCTCCAGATTGCCCGCATAGGTCAGGGCATCCACATTGATGATCCGGATCTCCCCGCCGTATTTGCGGAACATATAATGAATATAATTGGATCCGATAAAGCCGGCTCCTCCTGTAACGAGATAAGTTCTCATAAGTTTCCTCCGTCTTCTCAAAAAATCTCTTCCCTAATGATACCGCCACTCTACCCTAAAATGCAACCCTTAATAGTTCAGATAACTGATATTCATATCCACATTGCCATTGATACCGCTGACCTTACCCTTGGAAGAGTACTGCCACATGTCATATCTGGTCGCCGTATAGGTGGGCGCGCTGGCGTACTGTGCCAGCCAGATCTTATAGCCTGTCAGGCTGCCTGTATTGATCTTCTCCGTAAACCATGTCTTATTCGCATAGATTCCTGCGGATACGCCGGAGTTCTGTACGGTACTGCAGAAAGCCTTACAAACCGCTGTCCTCGTCTCTTTACTGATGCCGTCCCCGCGGCCGCCGCTGGATTCCACATCCAGGAAGATCGGGTAATTAAGGCCGTATCCGCTGGCCAGCGACAACGCCATGGATGCCTCTTCGACTGCTTCCACCTCATTGACCGCCTGACTGAAGAAATACACGCCCACTTTCAGTCCCGCCGCCTTGGCGCCCTTGATATTGCTCCGGAATTTCGGATCTTCGATCAGTGCTCCCGTGGAAGAACCTCTGTAACCGCAGCGGATGATCGCGTAGGAAACACCGGAATTTTTTACCGCGTTCCAGTCAATATTGCCGTTCCACTTGGAAACGTCGATTCCCATGCTGCCCGAGCCGGTTGCCATCTTACCGTCGCTGCCGAAATTATACTTGGCGCCCTGGATGACCTGCTCACCTGTCACGAAGTTACCTTCTTTGTCGAAAAAGAATACGCTGCCGTCAATGGTCTGCCATCCCGTATACTTGTAGGCCGACGCCTGCTTGTCCATCTTGTAGAACTTCTCATACTTGCTGTAATCGTCATAGGTCGCTTCCTTGTACGCGCCGGAAGCGTCCAGATAGTACATCTGATTGCCGTCCTTGTCTTTCAGCTTGGTCGTACCGTCTGCCACGGTCTTCTTAACGGCCAGCTTATGGACTGCATATACCGCCGTGTTATCCGTGCAGGCCGCCTTGATCTCCACCTGACCTTCCGCCACGCCGGTCACAACACCCTTGTCATCCACTTTGGCGATCTTGTCGTTGCTGCTAGTCCATGTGATCTTGCCGTCCTTCGGTTCCGTCACCGCCGTAAGCGTAGTCGTCTTCCCGATCGCCAGCTGCGCGGCTCCGGTGACCGTAACCTTCGTATAGTTACCCTTAACTGCCACCTTGCAGTACAGTTTGGTCTCTTTGTTCTCTGTTGTGGTAATGCTGACCGTCAGCGTCGCATTTCCTTCCTTCACGCCGGTCACCCGCCCGGTCGCCCCGTTTTGTCCGGTGCCGCTGACCGTTACGGAAGCCGGGTTGTCCGTGCCCCATGCCACCGACTTGATCTGCACATTGGAGACTACGGCGATGTCCTTTGCTTCGCCCTTTTTCAGTTCCAGACTGGCCGGATTCAGGCTGAATGCGGCCTGCTCGTCCGTGACCGTAACCGTACAGGATGCCGAAACCCCTTCTGCCGTAGCCGTGATCGTGGTACTGCCGGCTGCCACAGCCGTTACGGTACCGTTCATATCAACGGTCGCCACGTTCTTGTTCCCGGACGTCCATACGGGTGTGGCACCCGTACTTACAGTCGCCTTTAAAGCCCTGCTTTCCCCTTTTTTCAGGGTGATGGCTTGGGTATCCAGAGAGATTGTCGCGGAGGGCTTCGGATTCTCTGTAACAGTAACTACGCAGGATACGCTGTCACCGTCCACCCCATTCAGTGTAGGCGTGGCCGTGATCGTGGCCTGACCTGCACCTGTTGCAGACACATTGACTGTATTGCCGCTTTCTGATACCGCTATCACTCCGTTGGTGTTATAAGTCCATTTAACTGACGCACCGGCGCTCACATTAGTTGCCGTTAAAGACCCTGCCCCGCCCACTTGCAGTGAAAGGCTGGTTGTCAGCGAAAGTGACGGTTTGGTCTGTTCTGGTGGTACGTCCGGCTTATCTGGTTCCGGTGGCGTTACCGGATTATCCGGGTCAGTCGGTTTATCCGGAGTTTGACCTGGATCTGTACCCGGATCGGGAGTTTGATCCGGATCTGTTGAATCTGGAGGCATTACCGGATCTGTTGAATCTGGAGGCGTTACCGGATCTGTCAGATCACCCGGTGTATCAACACCTTCGGTAGTCGGCTGCACTCCGTCATTCACCATCTTCATGAATGTGCCGCCAATACCGGCAATCTTCCACGGATCGGGTATATCCTTCTTATTCACTTCTGTATAAGTCGCCTTTTCCTCGCCGATAGGTGTCTTGGTAGATTCCACCCACTCCACCGTATCCTTCAGGACAGACTCCACGACCGTATTCTGCTGGGCAGTGTCCTCTGCTGCTGCGTTGACTTCCGCCTCAGTCTTGACCTCGTCCACCACATCCACTTTCTTATAGGTGATGGTATCCTTGACCGTAACGCTGCCGGCCGAAGACGGCAGTTTATAGTCCGCATACTTATTATCTGCAAAAGGTTTGATCTTTACACTATAATCTCCGGCAGCTATACCGGTCTGGTAAATAATACCGTCCTTATCGTCATCCTTCATTTCGAACGACTTTTTACCGGAAACCTCTACCTCAAAAGGCACACCGCCGATCAGCTTGCCGGTGGCCTTATTTACAAATTTGACTTTTAAGTCGGACTGGATCGAGGTCAGATTGAGTGTAACTTCCACGCCTTTCTTCTGGTCCTCCTGTATCTCCTCCTGCACTTCTTCTTCCGGAGTCTCTTCCTCGAGATCGATCATATTGGACAGCTTTGCCGACTCCGACACAGCGACCAGACCGCTCTCCCCGATCACGGAAATACCTGCCAGCTCTTCTCCCACCGATGCAAAAGCGTCTACCTGTCTGGCTACAGATCTGGCATTGAGATACAATCCGCCGCTGAGAAAAACACCTGCCAGCACGACGATACCCAGCATCGCCACTACCACGTCCAGTGTACTCATATGCGTCATGAAATCTCTTATGCGTACAATAACACCGTCCCGCTCTTCCTCATCATACTCATAGTCTTCGTCGTCATCATACTCGCCATACTCGTACTCATCATCTTCGTCGTCGTACTCTTCATCTTCCTCATCATACTCTTCGTCGTACCCGTCGTCTTCCTCATCGTACTCTTCGTCGCCGTACCCGTCGTCCTCTTCCTCTTCGTACTCTTCGCCGTCGTACCCGTCGTCCTCTTCATCCTCGTACACAGCAGCATACTCTTCTTCGTCTTCATATATTTCTTCAATGTCTTCGTATACTTTGCCTTTTCTGGAGGCTTTGGGCACGGAGGTCCTGCGGCCGGATTCTTTGCGTTTGTGCCCACGGTTATAGGCTTCTATCATCTCATCATCAAGACTCAGAAATTCCAGTGTGTCGTCTGTCACGTTGTCCGCATCTTCCTCATCAAAGTCCCCGTCTTCCTCCCGGAAAAAATCTTCTGCGAAAATATCTCTGCGGTTTGTCTTCCGTGCCGTCTTCTTTCCGTTACTCTTTCTGTTATTTTTTCTTCTCTGCATCATTACCTCCATAACCGGATCTTAACAACAAAAATGTACCTCACACGTCTTCCTGTGAAGCAAAAAAGGTATCCATCTTATGTAAACTTTTTTGTTAACAAATCTGTAACATTATAGCATAAAACCTCATGCTATTCAAGATTTTTTGGCTTTCTGTCTTTTTTGCCGGAAAAAAGAAGAGATTTACATAATGTTATTGAAATCCGCGATAGTTTACACCCAAAAATGCACATTTTTACGGTATATCCGCTTGACTTTATCTACCATAACTGACACAATACAAGTACAGCCTTACAATTTCAACATACAGCTTCAATATTTACCACATTCACCATGTTTATTTTACTCTAATAGAAGGGAAGTTTGATTATGATGTATATGCACTACTGCAAAAGTTGCCGCCGGGTCTATATGTTGAACGGACATAAGCAGCAATGTCCAAAATGTCATAAAGTGTTTCTCGAATTGAAAATCTCTTATATGGATTACGTCACCATGAATCAGGAAGAAAGAATCCGGTTCTGTAACTGCTGTGCAGACGAAGAACAATTACAGACATTGAGCACTACATACCGAATGTACAAATACAGCAAGTGGTACAAAGAACTGCAGGCTCAAGTGCCTCAGACCACGCTTCTCACCTATCCGTTAAAAGACAGGACAGACAGGCTTTCACCTGCCAAAAGTCTGGATATAAATTTAAACGAGAAACATTTTCAGATCTTGAATTGATCCTATAATCTTACTATGCAGTCAGTTCAGGCGACCAGTCCGGGAGCGCTGCCAGAACCCCTTCGGTTCTGGCAGCGCTCCTTTTCGTTATGTAAGCGAAAAATATAAGATTTTATTAAAAAAAACAGAAAACATGGATTTTTATAATATTTCATAGTAAACTGACAATATAAACACACAAAACAAACTCTTTTGAGAGCGTTATAAGAAAGTTATAAGAAATAAGAAAGAGGTAAGAAACCATGAATCAGAACAAAGAAAAAGACAGACCCCAAAAGGCGCCGGCGAAGAAAGAGAAACAGTTCCGGTTGAATATCCATCTCATTCTTCTGGCTGTCATCGTATTGATCGTGATCTTCTGCGCCGTCAAACTCTATATATGGAACAAAGGAGTCCCTTCCGACTATGACCCGAACCGGCAGACTACCGATTTCGACACGGAAGCGATGGACTATATCATTCCGCTGGCGCCGGACAAGCTGGAAGGCCGCGAGGACGACGGTGTGACCACGATCCTGTGTCTCGGCGACGATCCTTTTTCCCTGGATCAGGGACCGGGCGGTCTGGCGGAGCAGATTGCCGCCAAAACAGGCGCCACCGTCTACAACGGTTCCTTCACGGGTACTACCATGGCCGTCCAGTTTGAAGATTACAACGACGGCTATATTCTGGATGCCTTTGCTTTCGTCAACGTGGCGAAGAGCCTGGCATCAGGCAATTTCGACCTGCTGAGCACGGCGGCCTCCTACAGCTTCGACCAGGCTTTTCCTCAGACCGTCAGCACGCTGGAGTCGATCGATATGAACACTCTGGATATGATCTGCATCATGTACGACGGCAGCGACTATATCAACAAGCGCCCCTGTGAAGACCCGAATCATCCGAATAATCCGCAGACTTACACAGGCGCCCTCCGGTCAGGCATACAGGCAATTCAGGAAGCCTGGCCCCATATCCGCATCGTGGTGATGTCCCACACTTTCTGCCACAACGTCAATGCGGAAGGCAACTTCGAGAACGGCGACCGGGTAGATCTCGGCCACGGCACATTAAGCCATTATCTGCAGAAGGAACTGGATACCACCAGTGAACTGGGCGTTTCTTTTATTGATAATTTCTACGGCTCCATCAATGAGGACAACTATCTGGACTATATGACAGATTATATTCACTTCAACGATGCCGGACGCGAACTGCTGGCAACCAGATTCGCGGAATGCATCTTTCCGAAAGAAAAAACCGCCGGGGAATAAACCTCCCCGGCGTCTGCCCTCAATATTCCACAGAAAACAATTCTTCGAAATCAAACCGCTCGATCACACCGCGCATCTCACGAAGCGCCTGCGCCATATCAGCGCTGTCTTTTACTTCACATTCCCCGTTTGCAAAGCATTCTGTCATATAATAGTTGATATCCCTGTGATAGTGGCTGTAATCCGCATAGTTATTCAGATCCGTCACGATCGCTTCCTGATCGGGGAAGAAAAAGACTCTCACATTCTCATAGGCCAGCATCGTATCCGCAATATGCTGATATTCCGCCATGGTCGCCTCCAGATGATTCTCCCTTATCACATCGTTCCAGTACAGAATACTGTAGGGCGGGAAGAAGATGTAGAAGACCGTATCCGGATTGCGCTCAATATACGGACAGATGTTCACCTCCAGATTTGCGGCCACGCTCTCCAGATAGGCATCCGCCGGCGTCTCTGTCTCCACCGCTTCCGGCTGTTCGTAATTGTGCATCACCCACTGGATATTATAATATTCATCCGTCCACCAGCTCTGATAGACCGTGGCGAGGTCGGTCTTATCCGGATCCGCCAGCGGCCGCAGGATGTAATTCAGCAGCACATCTTTATTGAAAAGATACTGCACATCATTCAGCAGATTTTTGTCATACAGGTAAGAAGGTATGGGGTACTTCGTCTCTTCCACCCCGCCGGTATAAGTCATCACATCCACGCCCAGAAAGACCGCCTTCACCTGGTTGCCGCTGTCGAAGATGATCTGCATGATATTAGACTGATCCTTCGGATAGGCGCCGCTGTAATTGAGCTTGACCGTATCAAGCCCCAGCAGTTCTCCGAACCAGTTCGTATTGAAATTCACCGTCATCGAAGAACCCAGGATCACACTGTCGTAATCCATATTTTTCGCCATTCCCGGGTTCTGGCTCAACTGGTTATCCACCAGATAAGGAAAATCCGGCAGCGGTTCATGATATTGAAAAAAAGGATCCACCCAGACCACCAGCGCCCCCACAGACACCAGGCCTGCAAGGACGATGCCCAGTATGGAAAGAAGCCATTTCTTGTATCGATTCATCGCAACAAAGCCTTTCTCAAAAATCCGCTCAAAATCAGAAGTTGAAATACAGGAACGTGCTCACCTCGGAGAACGTCAGCACACACCAGAGCGTCAAAACCGCAAGCACCACCGCGGAGCCGGCCCCAAAGCGCAGGCGCTCCACCCGTCCGGCCGCATTTTTGCCGACCATGGACAGATACAGCCCTGCCGCCAGCAGCAGCCACATCAGGATATATCTGCTGTAAGCCATATTGTCCAGATGCAGTACCTTTAACACATACCAGAACTCGTCCAGCCTGAAACAGTCCGCCAGCTCCATGGAGAGCTTCTGCACCGGCCCCCGAAGTGCCGTAAGCAGCATCCGGTTGGCCTGGGCGATGCTCTCCGCCCGGAAATACACCCACGCCACTGCCACATACAGAAATACCGATATTTGTGACACAATCGTCATAAATCTATGTTTTGCTTCACGCCGCATGCCGCCTCTGCCCGCCCTGTATTTCTGCCAGAATCTGGTCGCCACATAGAGGACACCGTGCATGGCGCCCCACACAAGATAGTGCCACCCGGCGCCGTGCCAGAGACCGCTTAAGAGGAAGACGACAAGCAGATTCAAGTACATTCTGGCCGGCCCTCTGCGGTTGCCGCCCAGCGGAATATACACGTATTTCGTAAAAAAACGGTTCAGCGTAATATGCCATCGTTTCCAGAAATCAATGATGTTAACGGCCTTGTAAGGCGAATCGAAGTTGACCGGGATCTCGATTCCAAGCATCCTGCCGATCCCCCTGGCCATGTCGCAGTATCCGCTGAAATCAAAATACAACTGCAGCGCATAGCTCAGAATGACCACCACCGCATCCGCCCGGCCAAGCGCCGACAGGCCGGCATAGCCGAAATCCACACCCGCCCCGAAAGTGTCCGCCAGCAGCACCTTTTTCGCCAGCCCGAGGATAAAAAGGCCAAAACCCCCGGCAATCTTCTCCCACTGCACCGGTTTCTTCCCCAGACTTTCAAACTGCGGCAGCATCTCGGAATGATTGACGATCGGCCCCGCGATCAGCTGCGGAAAGAAGGACACAAACAGCGCATATGCGACGAAAGGACAGTCCTTCACCTCTCCCCGGTACGTGTCCACAACAAAGGAAATCTGCTGGAAGGTGAAAAAGCTTATCCCCAGCGGCAGCAGAATCCCCCGCAGCGCCGCCGACGTGCCAAACACCGTATTGACGGTAGACAGGAAAAAATCGAAATACTTGAAATAGAACAGCACGCCCAAGTTGGCCGCCACTGCCGCTGTCACCAGCGCTTTTGACTGCCTGCGCGACAAAAGCCTGTGAAACAGGTAATTCCCCGCGATGCTGCAGACCATGATCAGCAGATAGGAAACATTGAAATAGCCGTAGAACCAAAATGACATAGCTGTCAGAAAAATCCCGGCAGCCTCCTTTTTCTGCAGGTGCAGCAGACCATAATAACCGGCCAGACATATGGGGAAAAACAAAAATACAAAAATATAGGAATTAAATAACATCGCTTCACTCCATACCGGTCTCCAAATCCCGATAGATCACAAACTCGTCTACCTGCCCGTACACTTCATAGCCGTATGCCGTCAGCGGCTCCGTCGTCTCCCTGTCCTCTTTCAGGATGATGTAGGCGCAGGGATATTCCCGTGCCAGCTCCACGAAAGTCTCCGTCTCGATCACCTCCGCCTCTTCCATCGCCTCATACATGGGATGATGGTAGGCCCATCTCGAGATCAGCATCTCCCGCCCGTAAGGCAGTTCGATGTTCGAGCTGTACTGCCGGATATAATAGATCAGGTCTGCCGGCACAAGCACCGTGATCCGCCCTTCCTGCGGCTCGATCATCTCTGCGATATCCACCGTCTCCTGCGGAAGATGGTAGGCATTCTCCGCCTTCGAAATATGTTCGCTGTCATACACATAGTCGCCGCCAAACAGGATCAGCAGGCAAGCAAGCGCCGTCCCGATCCTGCGGTGAGCGGCGCACAGCCTGATCACACCGTAGGCGCTGACCAGACTCATCTGCAGCAGCCACAGCAGCCTGTAGTAAGTCTCGGAATCGTCCAGCAGCCGCACAAACAGCTTACGGAACAGCGGACAGAAAAACATCACCAAAAGCAATGTCGGCGCATAGACGAATACCGCCCGCCGGTGCCTGTCCTTCTCCGCAAACCACAGATACAGCAGAATCCCCAGATAGAGGAACGCCAGATATCTGTGCTGGTGAAATCCCATATAATTTTTAAAAATCACAACACTCTCTAAAAAAATGCCCCACATAGATGCTTTTCTCTACCCTTTCTTTATAGGAAACCGCTGCCAGTCTCCCGCTACTGCTTGAACAGATAACCGTATCCGACGATCAGATAGGTCAGTACATAGAACGCGTTCGGGATACATGCCGCTCCCATTTTGAACAGCACTTTATAATCCCGCTCCACAATGGCCAGACAAAACGCCGCGACAGCCATCAGAATGGACACCAGAAAGACGGCGATCGAACTGCAGATGCCGGCCGTGATATTGACGCAGACAAGCAGCAGCCAGATCCCTGCGCGCTCTGCTGCAGCCCCCTTCTTCCGGCCGCCGTATAACAGCAGAAACAGCCACAGCAGCGCAGGGATCACCAGACTGCCCGCCACGGCCTTGCCCTGCCAGGTCCTGGTCAGGAAAAAGGTTTCGTTCGTATAGATCGACACATTGCCGAATATCTGAAACACCGCCATCAATATCATAAAAAGCGGCAGATTCTCACCGCTTCTCTCCGACTTCGCCGGTCTGTCCGGCCTGCCAAAGAGGATCCTGCCTATTTCATAATATACAAGATAAGTAAGGGGAATCAGTACCAGCGGTATAATGGTATGGGACAGGATCGTGGCATGGATATGGCTTTTCTGTGCCACAAAAGCGATCCACATAGGGAAGACCGCCAGCGCGTGCCGGATATCCAGTCCCGTATGCCGCCCCGTCAAAGGCAGGATCGTGTACATGGTGTCCGCCTGCTGCGCGATCAGCGACGCCGCCACATAATAGGCATCGTCCCCGTCAAAAGAAGCATAAGCCACCGCCTTATACAGCTGAAATCCCAGCAGCAGCAAAAACAGCAGCCATTCGATCCGCTCCGCCACAGACATTTCCCTGATACAGTCCGCAAAGGACATCCACTCCCGCAGCCTGCCAAAACGCCTGCGGCGGTACGTAAGCCACACGCCTGCGACCGCACCCAAAATGGCAAGGGCCATAAAGCAGCGGGAAGCCAAAATAAAATTATCGTATCTTACAAATACTACCACCGGAATCGTCACCAGCCCGAACACCGCCCACATGGTAAAATAGCCCGCCAGAAAGACAATGCCCGGCTTCCTCTTATCTTCCGGCATGAAACCGGCCGGAAGAAGCCCGATACAAAACGGTATGATGACAAGCCAAAAAAGGATACCTGCTATCTGAATCATCTGCCAACTCTCCATTCACTTACACGTTGTACTGCACCCTGGTATAACCCGCAAAAATGCTCTTAAGCTATACCAGTATATCATTTCACAGGAAACGGGGCAAGGTGTCGCTGTACAATCATTCCTGAATATGGTAAACTTAAATAATAATTTTTCCAGGTCTGCGTATTTTCTGCACCGGCCGGAAATTTTTCATACAATGTGAGGTATTCCATGAAAAAAGTGTACGTCATTGGCGCCGGTCCCGCAGGACTGACAGCCGCTTACGAATTATTAAAACAAAGCAGCGATCACGAGGTTACCGTCCTGGAAGAGAGTGAGTCCATGGGCGGTATCTCCAAGACCGTCAACTATAAGGGCAACCGCATGGATATGGGCGGCCACCGCTTTTTCTCCAAGGTGCCCGAGGTAAATGCATGGTGGAACAACATGCTCCCCCTGCAGGGTGCGCCGACTTATGACGACATCGTACTGCACCGCGAGATGACGCTTACCCCCGGCGGCCCGGATCCGGAGAAGGAAGACCGGGTGATGCTGCGGCGCCACCGGGTTTCCCGTATTTATTTTAAACAGAAATTTTTTGATTATCCCATATCCTTTAAGCCGGAAACCTTTATCAATATGGGATTTGTCAATACGATCCAGGCGGGCTGCAGTTATCTGGCTTCCGTGATCCACAAGCGCAGGGAAGACTCTCTGGAAGATTTCTACATCAACCGCTTTGGCCGCAAACTGTATTCCATGTTTTTTGAATACTACACCGAGAATCTCTGGGGACGCCATCCCCGCGAGATCGCGCCGGACTGGGGCGCCCAGCGCGCCAAGGGTCTGTCGATCGCTGCCATCGTAAAGGATATCTTCTCCAAGATGATACCCGGCCGGAAGAACCGGGCGGTGGAGACGTCCCTGATCGAAGAATTCAGTTATCCGAAGCTGGGTCCCGGGCAGCTGTGGGACGTGACCGCGGATGAGATCCGGAAGATGGGCGGTACCATCCTCACCGGCTGTCTCGTGACCGGACTGCACAAAGATGCCAATGACCATATCACTGCCCTGACCTACCGCAGAGACGGCCGGGAGATCACTGTGGAAGGCGATATCTTCATCTCCTCCATGCCTGTCAAGGATCTGGTGGGCGGCATGAACGACGTGCCCGCAGAACCGGCCAGAATTGCCGCCGGCCTGCCCTACCGTGATTATATGACCGTCGGCCTCCTGCTGCCGAAGCTGAACCTGAAAAATAAGACGAAACTAAAGACCATCGGCAATATCGTTCCCGACTGCTGGGTCTATGTGCATGACCGCGATGTCATGCTGGGACGTTTCCAGATCTACAACAACTGGTCCCCCTATATGATCCGGGATCTGGAACACACCGTCTGGATCGGTCTGGAATACTTCTGTTTCGAGGGCGATAAGTACTGGAATATGCCGGATGAAGATTTCACCCGGTTTGCCGTGGACGAGATCGTCCGCATGGGCCTGATCGACTCGCCGGCCGATGTGATGGATTCCCACGTAGAACGTGTCAAGAAGGCTTACCCGGCCTATTTCGACACCTACAAGGACATCGACACCCTTGTGGATTACTTAAAGACCATCGACAACCTCTACTGTGTCGGACGTAACGGCCAGCACCGCTACAACAACATCGACCACTCCATGGTCACCTCCTTCGAGACCGTGAAGAACATCGTAAACGGCGTCAAGTCCAAAGATAATATATGGAACGTCAACACGGAGAAGGTTTACCACGAGGCGAAGTCCTGAACCGGCTGCCCTTAAAACAACTTTAAAAATACCTTCCGCGGGAAATCCAGGACTTCGGCTTTCCCGCGGAAGGTATTTTCTCATTCCTTATCATTTTTGCACAACAGTTCATACTTCTTTGTCAATTCCTGGTAATCTTCAAGCGTCCTGCACTCTCTCAGATCGTTCAAAATTCGTACCCGTTCAAGTTTCCGTGCCAGATTCTCGATTGTCTCCGCACTGTTCGGCATATGATCACCCACTTTCTATGTGCCATGCTTACGGTGGCTTTATTATATCAAAAAGGGCGATTTGTGTAAAGCCCGCCGCATTTCCTGCGACGCACATACAGGTGGTTCAGCACCACCACCGCCAGACTGACCACCAGCACAAAATAGAAATTGATCCCTCTCGTCACATACAGCGACGGCATCAGATATTCCCCCGTAAAGATCCCGCCAAACACCCCTCTGTACATAACTTCCGTGATTCCCTGCGCGCCCGGCACCGGCAGCATGTCCACGGCAATGTAGACGGATGCCTGCAGCAGCATGATCGTCAGCCCGTCCTTTCCCTCCAGCGAAAAACCGAGATAGATGATCCAAGTCAGTACAAAAACGCTGGCCCGCTGTACAAACGTAAAAAGGCATACCGCAAGCACTTTGCCCTTATGCGCCAGCAGAAAACGCACCGCCCCCTGGTAACCGTCTATAAACTGCGCTGTCTTCTCCTGTCTTGTCCCGGACTCCGGCAAAATCCTCACGCGCACAAGCAGCCTTTCGATTCCGGAAATAATTCTTTTCATGGTCGCCGGCGCCAGCATCACCGCCAGCAGAATGGCTACCAGCAGCGTATTCAGTGCCAGCCCCAGCAAAAAGAGCGGAAAATATTCCTCCAGATAGACCCGCAGCGGTTTCTGCCAGAATACCAGCGCCGCTATGCCGATCAACACCAGCACCAGCTTATAGATCAGCGCTACCGTCATCAGCACCACCGAGGATTCCGACAGGCGGTTGTCATCCCTGCTCATATAATAGAGCTGCATCGGCTGTCCGCCCGTAGCAGAAGGCGTGATGCCCGAGTAGAAAAACCCGATGAAGGAATAGCAGATGCACCTGCCAAGACTGCTGCGCCCGTTCAGAGAACGCAACAGATAATAGATCATGATCCCCTCCGCACTGACAAAAAACAGCGCCACAGCCATGGCCGCACACAGAGAAAGCGGCGACAGCCTGCCCAGCGCGTGGCGGATCTTCTCCATATCCTGTCCATGAAAGATCGTATAGAAGGACAACACCATCACAAGCAGGAAAAAAGCCCCCTCCAGGACTCTTTTCCGGTTTATGGCAATCCCTTTTACCCGATTCCGGCTAACTTCCATATGCCACCACCCTTTCCGACGCTCCCGTCCCGTATGGTTTTGGCATCCTTCTCTCCCTGTCTTTGTCCTTCCACGTTCCGGACGCAGCCTCCACACCTGCTGCCGCGGCTGCACCGGCACCCATAAAGCCGGCCAGACTTCCCTCAAAGACCACCCTTTGATACGGATACAGATAAAAGTCCTTCGGCGTCACCAGCGAAAAATGCTTTTCCGAAATCCGGATCTGATGCTCCTCCAGAAGCCGCGCGATATAAGAAGAACAGGTATATTGATTCTTCAGATAAAAGGGACACCCGAGCGCAATGAACGGCAGGCCCGGCACCGCATAATGATACCGCAGTCTCTTCTTATAATCCTGACGCAACCTCTCCCGGATCTCCTCCTTCTGCTCCCTGCTGCACGCCAGCTCGCAGACCCTGTACGCCGCCGTCGGAAAAGCCCGCAGGATCTTCTCCTTATCCTCCCTCTCGAATCCCGCAAAAAAAGGAATACGCGGATTGCGCCGCCCGAAACTGTACGCCTCCTGCAGTTCGGCATCCAGCCCGATCACCACATGAATATATCTCTGCTTCAAGAATCCCCGTATCACCGCCGCAAAAATCCCCGGCGTATCCACCATGGCAATATAAATATGCTCCATACCCTTACCTCATTCACCTCTTATCTCCCGGCATTCCTCCCACTCCTTCTCAGCCCGGGAAGAATGCCTGCTTTTGGCATTCTTCCGAACATGATTTAGATATACTTAGGCAGCGTTCTTTGCTGCCTTAGTATATCTTCATGTTCTTTTATTGGAATTGATAGATCTTCCTTGCCGCCCGATAGCCGCTCTTCGTCAGCATGCCGCCCACTTTGCCCGGCAGGTAGGTAAGTCCGCTCAGCGTCGTATATTTCAAGCGGAAATACAGCCTGCTGTTCTCTTCCTTAATGCCCTTCCAGAGCTGTCTGCGCTTACTGTAGGCCTCCCGGGAATCGATCAGAAGCAGATGGATCGAAGAGATCGCCATCATGATCGAGATATTCCGGCACATATATTCCGCCAGTTTCGGATAGATCTCTCTCACTTCATTCAGATCAACACACTTGGAAACGATCTCCGTCACCAGGATCTGCTGGTCGATCCGGCTCATCAGCACCTTTTCATTGACGGACTGGTCTTCCCTGCCGATGTAGTAATGATACAGGTCGATGTTCATATAAAAAATATGCCCGACGAACGGCAGCGGCTGATAAGCAAAAATATTGTCCACGTAAAAAGTGTGTTCCGGCAGAACCACCCCGCTGCGACGCAGCACCTCTGTCCGGAAGACCAGCGCATGCATGATCAAATACTGCGACGCATGAAATCTCCCGATATCGTTCCAGTCACACATTTCTTCAGTCGGGAAAACATTGCCGTACTTCATGACACGGCTCGTTCCTTCTTCCAGATGGTCGTAAATATAATTGCAGACAAACAGATCCGGCACCTCACCGATCAGACGGGTTTCTTTTCTCACACAAAATCCCCTGATCCTCGCAAGCAGTCTGGCATATGCCGTCTCGTCCAGCCAGTCATCCGAATCCACCACCTTAAAATAGGCCCCTGTCGCCAGCTCCAGGCCCTTGTTGACGCCGGATCCATGACCGCCGTTCTTCTTGTGGACCGCCCTGACAATGCCCGGATACCGCGCCGCATAGTCGTCTGCGATCTGTGCCGTGGCATCTGTGGAACCGTCATTTACAATAATGATCTCCACATCCTCTCCGCCGGGGAGCAGAGAATTAATGCACCTCTCCATATAATCCTGTGAATTGTAACAGGGAACCGTAAATGTTATGTACTTCATAGCTTACCTCCATAGTATTGTATTCATCTTTGCATCGTAAACTTTCACTGTTTTTCTTTCTATAGTTAACGACATGAGAACTTTCGTTTACTATATCTATCATAACGATAAAAACTTCCGGTTTTCTTCAAGTTTTTATTAAGATATTCTTAAAAAGGCTTTCTGTTTCCTTAAAAAGTTTCCTGCATAAAAAACTCCGGCGTATCCCGAAAAGATTACTTTTTTCACAAAGTTCTTTCCAAAATACGCCGGAGCAGCTCCGGTGGTATCCTGTTTATCCTGATTATCCTGTTTATTCTGTCAGACATTTCTTGACCGTGTCGGCGATCAGGCGCATCCCCTCCGCTGTGGGGTGGACACCGTCTGCGGTCATTTCCGCCATATTATCTATGGTAATACCGCACTTTTCCAAATCTATGATCGGCAGACCTCTGTTCCCGGCGATCAGACGGATCCGCTCAGAATACGCCTCCGATGTTACATTCTGTCCATTGACAAACGGGACGAATGGCTGCGCTTCTGTAGTCCCCCAGTCTCCCATCGGCAACAGCGTACAGCAATAGACCTGCGCCTGCGGATACTGCCTTTTTATCTTATCCAGGATCATGGTATAGCCATCGCTTAAACTCCCCACCAATCCCTCCCCGACAGCCTGCAGTCCGTCATTATCCCCGATCGCTGCGCTCATCAGCACATCATTGGTTCCCATATAGACGATGATGATATCCGGCGCCTCCCCGTCTGCTCCCGCCAGCTGGGAAATCCTGTGATCGCTGCAGCCATACATCGGATCTGCCTCCTGCGAATATCCGAAACTTGCACTGCCGGAACTGGAACCATTCGCACACAGCGTAAGCCCCAACTCGTCCAACACGATCTTCCACCAGGTCTGCGCTACGTCCTTCACCGCGCCATTTTCCGGGTAGAAAACAAGGTTTCCTTCCGGAATCCATCCTTTGAAAGTGGAGATACTGTCTCCCAAAATCGAAAGCTTCATCCCTGTCTCTGGTTCCTCCGGGGCTCCGGCCGCTGCATCCGCACTTTCTTCCGCTGTCTGTTCTTCTCCGTCAGCCACAGCGTCCGTCTCCGATTGCCCCGTACCGTCACCCGGCTGACCACCCGCCACTCCCGTCTGGCCGCTGCTGTCGGCAGCACCTGTGCTCTCTGTCCTGTTCACGTCGCTGTCAACCGGCCCGGTTTCGGCCGTTTCCTCCGTTTCATTAGCATCTCCGGTTTCCATAGCCATATCCGCAGCGTCATTTTCGGCTGTCTGTCCGGCAACGCCGCAGGCCGTCAGCAACCCCAGCACAATACACAGTGCCGCCCCTGTCCACTTTTTTCTTTTCATACGATTTCCCCATCCAATCCGTCATCCAAAATCTTATTTCCGAAACATGGACTGGCGCGCCCCATGCATCTTATCATGATGTTTCAGCACATCGTTCACCGCATCCATACGCAGTCCGGCGTCTATAAAGTCGCAGTATTTACAGAACGGATAGTTCTGCCGCCCGTCCTTCACCGCATCCCTCAGTTCCCAGTATTTGGCGCTGTTCCACCCTTCCTGCAGGGAAACCTTATTCAGATCCGCCAGCTCCGTCGTCTCGAAATTATCGCAACAGCAGATACCCATTTTGCCGTTTGGCATGATCCACATATCTGTATAAGGCATCAGGCACGTCTCCTTGATCACCTTCCCTTTGGACTGCTTGTTCGGCGCGCTGCCGGCCCGGTTCGTCAACACCTCTTTCAGATACCGGATCTGGATCAGGATATCCACCCCTTTGAACTCCTGCGGGTGCGCTTTTACATATTCATAGATGACCTGCACATTGTCATGCATCTTCATGTTCAGGCAGTAGTTGTTGATGATCAGCTGATCCAGATATGGCACGATCGCTTTTACTTTATCCACATCCAGCAAAAGCCCGTTGGTGGACATGAAGATAAAGGCCTCCGGCAGCTGCTTTCTGGCATACTTATGAAATTCCACAATACGCTTGTCCAGCCACGGTTCATTGTTGCCGTACAGCGTCAGATGCCCTTTGTAACCCCAGTCGCGCAGCTGGTCGATAATGGAATAATACAGATTCTCATCAATCTTCATATAGGGGCGCTTCTCCGCGTTGATATTGGCGGTACAGAACTCGCACGTACTGTTGCAGCGGTTCACCGTCTCCAGGTTGACCACCACCGGATGCGGCGTCTCCTTCTGGCTGTAGAAATAGTCGATATATTTCTTCTGCTGCCGCCTTCTCGCCACAAACTGCAGCTTCAGATAGCTTTCACTGGATAATCTGGGCAGATACTTTCTGGCATTCCACCCCAACACGCCTGCAAAATTGTGTACTCTTATTGACATAATTTACTCCGTTTCCGCGCCACTTCTTCTGCGCCTTTTTCCTCTTTATTCCATACCGTCAGCTCATGCATAAATATTACAAACAGACGGCATTTAAATAATACAAAAATCTGCCATCCGATTCTTCCGAAATATGCTTTTCAATCTCAACTATATCTTTTCCAATTTCCATGCGATCATTTTGGAATGCTGTAAGCACCTTAAGTCTGGCCTCTTCCCTCAATAGTCTCCGGCGGACGTCCATCCCGATCAGCTTCGGCATACGCTTTGCATTCTCTTTCTCTTTTTCCAGATAAGAGCGTTTTCTCAGAATCGTCTCCTGAATTCTATCACGCTGCAGGCATCTGGTGATATATCCTACGTGCGCTTCTTCCTCATACTCTTCCAGATAGGTTGTGATCGCTTTTTTATGTTTTACCGATTCGATCAGTTGTTCTACCAGATGACATATGACATCTTCCCCGCCTATCGTCTTTTTGACATCAAACACCCAGGAGCTGTACCGCCTGTGTTTATCGTCTATGACCAGTGCCAGGATATCCGCCCTTTTACTGCCATGATCCTCTACAAAGGAAGGTTTGTATTCGTTTCCATAGATTCCGTACTGACCGTCGTTAATATGAAAATTGATATGAACCACATCATCCGTGTCCTTCTCTTCAAAAACAATCGTCCTGCTTATATCAATCCTGTATAAGCGGCCTGAAAGCAGCCTTTTGTTATCCTTGACCGTATCTCCTTTAATTTTCATCATCTATCCTCATGGCTATCTTCGCTTCTTCAAACAAATTCATCGTACTGTCATTGAACAGACTGAAATCATATCCCGTACATGGAACCTTTTTAAATTCCAACTCTTCTACGATGCTTTTTCCCTGCATGTCATTCACAAACTGGTACACGTGTATATCGGCAGAGCTCAGCAGATCATCCTGTTCTATCAGGATTTTGTTTTTTTCCAGTTCTTCTTTGACCGACTCAAAATCGAGTTCTCCATGAGACAACAAAAGCAGATTGTTGATCTTGGTCGCCATAGTATCACTATGTGTGCTGACGATCAAACGAAATCCTTTGTTATTAAGGCGGTTCAGCAGCTTTACCATCTCAATCTGTTTGAGCGGGTGCATACTGGTCTCCACCTCATCATAGAATATAAAATCTATCTTGTCGGAGTCTGTCAGCGCTTTCACTACCGGCACTACTTCATTGACCATAGAGGATGCCACAAAAATAGGAATTTCCCTGTTCTGATCATTCGGCGTATACACAGTCGCTTCGCCCTTTTCGCTGATCCTGCCGTCGATCAGATGCTGAAATATAAAATCTGTTAATGCCTCATTCTGTTTTGCAACACGATCCGTATAACTGTATTTTAATAAAAATGACAGAAAATCTAATACTGGTTTTGTAATACCTTTTGAATTCTGATTTCTATCACGGATCATTTCTTCTTTATCCCGGCCTGCACTTCCAAAATAGTGTTTATACAGCAGCATTAAACCCATACGCGATGCCGGGAGAAACAAGACATTTGATGAGACCGGGGAACCGCCCCCCATGATCCCTGACAGTATAGCGCCTGTTTCTATTTTCCTCGCAGTTTCAATCGGAATACTGTTCGAAAATCCTGTACTCGACTTAAAGTTCTCCACATTCTGGGCAGTTTTCTTTAAGACCAGTGCATTATAATACCTTTCCTTATTCAAAAGCATTTCCATCAACTCTTCCTGGTTGATCAGGCCTTTTGCCAACAGATATTCTATTGTTTTATCTGTAAGGAAGTATATTTCATAGCTGCTTTCATTTCCCAGAAATTCTACTGATACCTCATCGATCGGTATAGGCGCATTAAATGTATCTTCAATGATCTTCTGTATATGTCGTGACAAATATTCATTTACCCATTCGTTTAAATGTCTGATCTCCTTATCGCCTATTGAAAAAGCATCAATATCACCGATCTGAGGAGTCATAATATCCGGCCCAAGTGCCGACACATGCTTTACAATAGCATATATCAACTCCATCAGTTGTGTTTTTCCACTGTTATTGTTACCCACAAATACAGTAAAATGACTGATATTCACTCTTGCTTCTTTGATCTTGCCGAAATTTTTAATGCAGATATACACTTCCATGTTTATTTCCCGCTTTCTTACTTATGCGCCCTGTACACATAAACCGTACAGCTCCCATCCCGGGCCGTGAAGCTGTCCACCGGCACCAGTCCCGCTTCCGCAGCATTGGTCAGCTCCAGCCGGGAAAAGATATAAGTTCCGCCCAGTTCCCGGAATGCATCCACATCTATATAAATATCATTGTCCGTCGCATACACCGTCTTCGTCGCCTGGACAATGCTTAGATCCGTTCCTGAATACAGATAAGCTCTGGCGCCCCAGTCGTCGTAATAGATCCGCGTCTGCTCCACCCGCTCCAGCGCCGGCGCGATGATCCTGCGGAAATCCTCCTTGTACTGCTGGCTGTAAAATCCCAGATAACCGTCCAGCGTGGCGATCCCGTTATATTCAAGCACTGCAGGATGAAGACCGTAAGCCGCCGACCACTCCCCCTGATAACCGATCGCTTCCCTGATCTCCTCAAAAAGCGCCTGCGCGTAGAACTGTTCATAATCCAGTTCATCCACTTCCGTCCCGTGGAAATGCTCATAGGCCCTGTTATAACAGGTAAAATACAGATCGTTATATCTGTTCGGCGTCAAGATGACCGCCAGCGCTGCGGCGCAGACAATGCCGTTTGCAAGCCACATCGTCCAGATTCCCCTGTCATAGAGCCTGATCAGTACAAGAAACAGCGCTCCGTACCAGAGAAAAGGATTGAAAAAGATCGTCCTGTTAAACTGCCATCCCTCCAGCGGCGGCACAAGCGCCTCCACCAGCCTGCGCAGCGGCCCGCAATCATACAACCCGTAAACCACACTGTTAAACAAAAGAAATGCCATCACAAAATTAAAGGGATCGTGAAATATCTTCTTCCACTGTCTTTGATACAGATACCTGCCGTTTAAAAGCAGAAAATATATCACACAGACAGGCAGTACCACTTTTGCGTGTACCCCGTCCGCATGAAAGATCCCATCCTTCCAGACCGTCCCGATCTCCTGCAGGATCTGTGCAAAGGACAGATCCGCGTTGACAATGCTGGAACGGATCGTCTCCTCCCCGCCAAGAAGCATCTGCCCGAACAGCCGGTACTCGCATCCCACATAGCCGGCCGCCAGCACCACAAGCGCCGCCATAAGCCGCCAGACCGGCTTCCTGTCCCGTATCGACAACCACACAATGGCGATGACCAGATATCCCAGAAGAAAAAGCCCGTGATAGGAAAAATAGGACACCATCGGATACACAAACAGCGCCAGATACCACCTTTTCCCGCCGTCTCTGTAGATCTTGATCAGGAAATAGACACAGAGCGGAATGGATGCGAACGCAAACCCGAAAGCCGGAAAAAACCACACGATCCCATATACAAATCCCGTCATATAAATGACCGGCCTGTATATGACATACTTGTCAGCAAAAAGCTCTCCCGCCAACAGGCGGAAAGAAAACATCCCCAGCAGTATTTTGCCCAAAATACCGAGCACATACGCCGTATACGTAGGAAAAAACATATACAGCACCGTATACAACGACATCTCGGAAGGCAGATTATCCCTGCTGATCCCGCCCAGAAACGGAATCTCCACCCCATGGGCCAGAAAGCTGTTGGTATTTTTCAGCATCTGAAACTGGGCCAGAAACAGATCCATATTGTCGTGAACCGCTATATAACTGCGCTCCCCGTACCCGAAAAACACACCAGCTGCCAGCAGAAGAAACCCCGCCACCGGGAACAGAAACCAGTATGCAGTTAGCCACACAAACCATTTGCGCCGCGTCAGATCCTTCATCTTTTCCTCCATTCCGAAGCGCTTTGCGCTGAGAACGCGGGCAGAACTCCGGCTTCTGCCCTGCATCCGCCTTCAGGCGCTTTACATGCCGGCCTGGTGCTTTTTCGTCTTCCGGAATACAAACAGCTTCTGCCCGAAAAAGTTCAGCACGATAAACATGCACATGCCAAGGAACATGGCCACGTTATCCACGATCACCTGCGGCTGTGACGCCAGCACCTTCCTCACCAGCGGCTGTGCCACACTGAATGCCGCCAGATAGCAGACGATGATATTGACCGCAAACCGCCAGGGCAGCCACTTGTCCTTATTTTCCACCTTAAAGGTCAGTTTGGCATTGGCATGATACGAGAAAACGCTCCCGATAAAATAAGAAATCCCGCTGGACAGCCAGTAATTCAGATGGATCAGGTTATAGAGCACCGCCATGATGACCCATCCCATCAGTGTATTGATCACCCCCACCATGCCGAAGTGGATCACCTCCATGATGAAGTCTTTGTTTTTCAAATAAAAATCTTTCATTTTACGTAAAATCACCTTTTCAATTTACATTTCCGTTTTTTATGTTAAAATTTTATTGTATGAAACAGCCGAAAGGAGGCGCCCATGTCAGCCTTAAGTGTACACCATATCGGATATTTAGTCAAAAAAATAGAAAAAGCCACCCGGACTTTCCTCGCACTCGGTTACCGGATGGAACAGGAGATCGTCTATGATGCTTTCCGCAAAGTCAACATCTGCTTCCTTCTCAAGGACGGCTGCCGCATTGAACTGGTATCCCCGGCCGCCGAAGACTCCGTGGTCTCCGGCCTGATGAAGAAGTACAAGAACAGCCCCTATCATATCTGCTACCAGACTGAGGCCTTTGACGCGGCCTTCACAGAACTGACCGCAGGCGGGTTTATCGCCATCGACACACCGACCCCCGCACCCGCGCTGGGCGGCCGCGACGTAGTGTTTTTGACAAACGCCGACATCGGCATGATCGAGCTCATCCGCTGAGCCTTTCCGGCCGCCCTTCGGCCGACAATCCTGACTTTTTTTCATCACTCTCTGACATACATGGTGATCGTCCCGCACACCTTCTCGGTGAAACCGCTCAGATCCAGACTCGGCTCATAGCACCAGTGGCGGTCCTCCCGGTTGTACATCACGATCACATCAATCTCCTCAAACGCCGCCTGTTCGTCCTCTCTGGGACCAAACGAGCGGTTTATCCTGTTCTCCTCTTCTTCCCAGTAGAAAACTTCGTCGTATCCCTGCAGACGAAACCAGTAATACATTGTCCTGTTGCCTTCCAGATTCGGGGCAAAACAGGACAGCACCTTTTTATCCGTTCCCTTTACCAGTGCAAGCGTCGATTCCATCATGGTGCGGATACTCTCGCCCCGGTAAGTGAAATAAGCCGCTTCCCGCAGCACCACTCTGCCGTGGGCCGCCAGCATCAAAAACAGGCACAGCACGTACGCGATCCTTCTCTTACCGCTCAGCGGCCGGAAATTGCAGCCCACGATCACGAAGAAAAAAGCAAATCCCAGCACTGCCGGAAGCAGATAACGCTCCGTCATGGCTGTCTTACTATAGCTGACACACTGCGGCAGGATGATCGAAAGCGCCAGCAGAATCTCCCAGCCCAGCTTTTTCACATGCTCCCAGTAAGTCAGAAAGAGCAGGATGAACAGCCAACCGAACCGCACATACCATTTCAGGTCCGTATGCGCCGCCAGCGCCCACGCCTGTGCATACTGTTCCAGCGTGACACTCTCATCCAGGCCCACATAGGAGTAATTGTTGGTGCCGATCACAAACACGATCAAAAACATCTCCGCCGCAAACATCAGGCCGAGGGCCATAAGATAGGGAAGCCTGCGCCTGACCGCCGCCCACAGCGCAGACAGCGTCACCTTCTTACCCGTCATCTCTTCATACAATACATACAGCCCCACAAACGGCAGCAGCAGGATAAAAGGCTCCTTGTAGATTGACATCAGGAAGAAAGCGCCCACACTGGCAGCGGCATACCACCGCCTGCCTGTCCGCAGCCACTTGAGCATCAACCAGAAGCCCAGCGCAAACATCATGATATCGTAGGACTCCTGCGGCCCCAGCTTCCACCAGACCGCCGACTGGTATCCTGTCAGCACCGTCAGGGAAAAGAGCGCCGCATAGACCATATTGCAGCGCATGTGCCTTGCGCAGTAATAGAGCAGCACCAAGGCCGCCACGATCTCCGCCGCCTTGATTACTGACATTGCTGTCAGATTAATGCCAAACACCGCCGCCATCAACACGCGGTTGATATAATACAGCGGCCGAAACCGCATGGTCAAATCGTAGCCCACCGCTTCCCGCAGGCAGTCCGCAACGCTTCTGCCTTCCAGTGTCATCCAGTCCACATACTTGGCAAACTCCCAGTCATCCACCAGATGGAAACCGGAAGTGAGCGTCCCCATCCCCAGCACCACGCCGAATACGAGTACCGAAAAGAAACCCCACACCAGGAGCGCTTCCGCCCTGCCGTCGAGTTTCTCCAGACGCTTATAAAATCCCTGCACTCTGCCGATCAGTCTATCCGCCATAGCCGCTTTATCCGATCTGGCTGATGATGATATCCGCCATTTCGCCTACGTTCTTCATGGACACCACCTGGCCCATATTGAACTTCATGCCAAACTCCTGCTCCACAGCCGCCAGCAGATTGATGTGCTCCAGAGAATCCCAGTCCTCAATATCGTCCGCCGTCGTCGCATCCGTCACGGTGATCTCCTCATCATCGAATACGTCCCTGAAAACCTCATTTAACTTCTCAAATACTTCTTCTCTGCTCATGTCTTTCTCTCCATTTCCTGTTCTGATTTCCTGCCAAACCGCCAAAACTCATTTATAGTTAACGACATTAGAAATTTCGTTTACTATATATACTGTACTTCTCAATTAGTACTATAATATTTTTCCGGTGATTTGACAACCTCTGTCTTAACACAGCCATACTTTACTTTTACATACCTTACTTACCAATTTGCCAGGAAAAATTATACACTGATCTTACACTGTGATCACTTTATTCTTCCGCTCGTATGCCTCCGGAATGTCAAACTGCCATACACTGCTGCCGTCTTCGTCCTCCCTGATCTTCGTAAACCCCAGCAGCCCGTAGAATTCTTTTACCATCCCGTTCTTGGCCGTGGGATAATAATAACCCAGAATCGTATGAATGCCGCACGCCTGACAGGCTTCCACCACGCTGTCCATCATGGCAAGCTCCATGTCCCGCTTCAAGACGCGGCAGCTCATCAGCCACAATTCGAGATGCAATACCGCCCTGTCTGCAGGGCCTGCAGTCTCCTCCATGCTTCCTTTGCGCCCGATCACGACAGAAACGACACCATTGTCACCAAACTTGTCTTCCAGTTTGCCATACCTTGTGACATAAGTGTTATCATTTGCAAACCGTTCGATATCGCCCTGCGTGTAACGTCTTGTGGTCAGGTTAAACTGATTGCTCTTATTGGTAAGCTGGGCAATCCGCGCCATATACATCGGTTCAAAAGCCCTGATCGTCCCTTTCATCGCCAGCGAGCGAAGATACTCCCCATAATCGCCGAAATTCATCTGCTGTCTCTGTCTGGCCATATTGGCCTTGTACATCTCATTGCGCTTCCGGTCGTCTTCCGACAGGTCTGTCACTTCGAAGTATCCGGCATGATCCAGCCTGCGGATATACTGCTCCGGCGTACCGATATCAGGCACCGCCACACCGGACACCTGCGCCGCCACGATCTCCCGCTCCGCCGGGTTGTCATCCACGAACACCAGACTGTCAGGCAGAATATTCAGCTCTTCGGCGATCGCTGCGATATTCCTGCTCTTCGGCTCCCAGTTCGCCTTGATCACAATAAAATCATCGGGTTTTAAGATGCCCTCCGGATGCTCCAGTCCTGCCATGGCATTCTCCTGCTCATTCTTGGAGTTGACGTTGAGCATCACGCCGATCTCTTTCTGCGCCTTGAGGTAATGCTGAAACTCCGCATAGACCTGTCCCATCGGGGTTTCCTGTCCGATCTCCAGATTCTCCACGCCGTCGTCCCCCACGATGCCGCCCCAGAGCGTATTGTCCAGATCAAGCACTAGCGACTTTTTGTTTTTGCCGAAAACGGCCTTGATGATATTGGACAGATTAAAAGCAAACTCCGGAATGGCCTGCATACAGAGGGCATATTTGTACATATGCCAGTAAAACGGGTCGGCCCACCTGTCCAGCCCGTAGGCCGCCGCCATATAATTGATATCATGAATGTAAAAACCGGTGTGCTCTCTCGCATACTGATAGAACTTCTCATTCAGCCCGTTTAAGAAGCTGATCCGCCCCTGCCGGTACACCGCTTCCTGATTGCCCAGCACCCGGTAAAAAGGATACTCAAAGTTATTCTGTATCACCGGACACTGATACTTGTCCGCGATCTTCTCCCACATGACGCGAAAATGCTCATACTGCTCTTCCAGCAGCGCATCGATCTGCTCCGCAGAGTCCGTCACCGCCGGATATGCCGTCACGTTCCGACCGCTCGTATGGATAAAGATCAGATCCGGGTGAAACGCCTCCAGCTCCGGATTGTCAAACATCACATCCTGCCAGTACTGCGCATACTCCGACTCATAGAACTGCGGGCGGATCCCCTGCTGCAGCAGAAACACCTCCAACACCCTGATGATGTCATGAGTCGTGCTGCCGCCGAGTACCGCGATCTTTTTATCCAGAAATCCCGCCCCGGACTCTAAAAGCTGTCGTCTGATCTTCTTCGATTTCTTCAAAATATATTCACTGTCAAAAGGGTATTCCAGTTCTTTCATCTCTTCCTCCAAACCTTCCCGAAATTGTAACCTTCCATATCATACCATATTCCACCGCAGCCGCGCAATAATGGCCTGCCGTATGTGGCAGGCCATTGTACCCACTTTATCAAAAAAACACGTTATTCCTGCGGATAGAAATCCCCTTTGATGATCCGGATCAGATAATCCGCATACTGGATCCGGCCTTCCGTGGTCAGATGTATGCCGTCCTCCAGATATTTATCTGCGTTATATCCGTCGATCCCGCTCTCTTCCATGGCATTGTAGATCAGAACGTTATTTTTCTTATTCTGTTCATATACATACCCCACGCATCTGGAAAACTCCACCAGAGTTCCGTACCCATGGTTCAGACTGTAGGCGTCTCCTATAAATTTATCTGCGTCAAAGAACTGACAGTAATGCGGAGAAACGAGCAGGATCTTGGCATTCGGGAATCTGTCCTGCAGCAGGGTCACCGCTGTCTGCAGCGCTCCCGAGAAGGTGTTAGAATCCAGTACATTCAGCGTACTGCCGTCTGCCAGATACTTACTCTGCGGGATCTTCTGCGACAGGAAATCATTGATGCCGTATTCGATCACAAAATAATCCGTCTTACTGAAATCGCATTCCTTCAAAATCTCGCCGGCCCGATACCCTTCAAAAATATCCGGCTTGATCTCTCCGCGGATCGCATGGACCAGTCCCAAAAGGCTTCTGGACTCCCATTTGTCGAAGCCCAGCTGCTCGCCCGGCATGACCGCCGCGGTCGTTCCACCGATGGACATGTTATAGACTCTGGCATTGCAGCCATCAGAGATCAGTGACGCCACACCATGGTCTTCCCGCTCATTGTCCAGAATACTGTCTCCCATAAAGACGATCTGCATATCATACTGCTTCTCCTGCGGGCTGTTCTGCGACACCGTGACCTGCGGCTGGGCCGCATTCTGGGCCGCGCTCTGGTCTGTCTGGGCGGACGCGCCGTTCTGTGTCTGCTCCGTATTGGTCAGCGTTTTCTCCGTCTCGCCACTGCCTGTCTGTTCCTCGCCTGCCGTGGCCGGAACCTCCGTCCCCACGCTCGGATCCCCTTTCAGCTGATCCCACTCCGCCTTCAGCTCCTGTACCGTCTGATGGTTCTCCTGCTCCAGCGCCAGCCGCTCCTTCTGCATTTTGATCTGTACCTGTCCATAAATGATCTCTATGATGGCCAGAATACAAAAGCCGATCATCACCGCCAGCAGCACCACATTCGTGTTATATCTTCTTTTTCGCAGATTCCTGCTCTCTCTGTTATCCATTCTCAAAACCCGGCCTTTCTCTCTATCTGTCATACACCCGGGACCATGCCCTGTATGTATCCTGTTAACTGTTAAACATTACGTTATGTCTACTATATCACTTTTCAAATTCCATGACCAGTCCTCTCACGATTTATTAACAAAACCTTCCATAAATCTTAAGAATTGAAATGTATTGTAAGTATCCTCTGTTATAGTATATAATAAAAAACTGGAAATATTCAACGATGTGAATTTACGGATAGAGAAAGGAGCCGTCTATGTCATTTGTCAATCAAGGTTCCCAGCCCGCCGCGCCATCCACGCTTTTATCAGGTATACGCAGGCCCAAAGATACTTCCCGATGCTTCACCCCCTGGTCATGGAGACTCTTTTTCCTTGTTTTTCTGGCAGTTTTCTATGCCATCGAACTGTTGTGGATCGGCCCTGTGGACGGCATCAACGACGACTGGGGCATGTACAGCACCCTGTCCGGGGCCTACCTTGGCGATCCGGATGCTCACGTGCTCTTTTTTTTATACCCGTTATCCCGGCTTCTGGCCGGTCTGTATACGCTGTGCAGCTTTATCCCGTGGTACGGCCTGTTTATGCACGGCGTACAGATCGCGTGCCTTTACGCCGTCTATATCCGCAGTATGCACCTGTGGCAGCGCCATAACAGCCAGGATCCTTTCTGGAAGCCGGCCCTGACCACTGTCTGCATTCTCTTTTTCCTCGTAAATCTGAATGTCATTTCCGAGGCGCAGTATACTACCGTTGCGGGCCTTGCCGCCGCTGCGGCGCTGTTCTGCTTCGCGACGACCAAAAGCGCCGGACCGGTGTCCGCCTTCCTCAAAGGGAATCTGCCGACCCTGTTTTTTGCATGGATCGCCTTCAGTATGCGCCAGAATATCCTCTATCTGATGCTGCCCATTGCCGGTATGCTGTGGCTTGCCAAATGGCTGATCGCATACAGAACCGGCTGTGAGAAAATTCCCGCCAAACTTTTCAGTTTTGCCGCCATACTGCTGGCCGGCATGGGGATTTTGTACGGGTTGAATGCCGTCGCCTACTCCGGGCAGGAATGGTCCGACTTTCGCAGGATCAATCATTACAGAGAGCGGGTGGGGGACTTCTATACCTGGCCCGAATATGAAGAATGTGCAGATGCGCTGACTGACCTTGGCATCACAGAGGAAGCATACAATTACCGGCGCAGCGGCGCTCCGCATATCGGCTACGACATGTCCGTGGAAGACTGGAAACAGATGCACGACATCGCCCGCGAATGTTACCTGGCCCGCACGAATTTCTCCGACCGCCTGAAAAACATCGTCAAAGGCGGCCTCACCGTTTTCCTGTACGAAGACGGCATGCAGCCGGCCAACCTGCTGGCAGCCCTTTTGATCCTGGTAACATTCCTGCTGATCCTTGTGCAGCGCAATCACAACGCCCTGCCCGTCTATCTGTTCTACCTGATCGGGCGCACGGTCAGCTGGGTCTACGTGCTCTACGAAGGGCGTTTTCCAAAGCGCATCATACAGCCCCTGATCACCGTCGATCATGCCGTACTTTTTGCCATACTGCTGGCCTTTAACCTGCTCCGGCTGGAAAAGTCCAGACGTTACCTGATCATTCTGCCCGTGGTGTTTCTTTTTTCCGCCGCATCACTTCTCGTCACGAAGAACAATGTGGACGCCAACTATCACGTGCATCAGGAAACCTGGGAGCAGCTGAAAGAATACTGCCATTCCCATCCGGAAAATCTTTACATATGGACTTACGGTTCGGGGACACTGGAACATTACTGCGAATCGCCTTTTGATCTGACTCTGGACACGTATAACAACTTTATCTACACAAACTGGGGCGTTGTCTTAAACCCCAATACCAGAACGAAGCTGGCACAGCACGGCATCGACAGTTTCGGTCGGGATCTGGTGGAAAATGACCATGTTTATTTTATCCTGCAGGATGCTCCCCACAACGAAGAGCATCCCGTCATCCAGTACTACCGCCATACCTACGATGTGGACTGCCATGTGGCCGACACCTTCACCGCAGGCGGCGCCGAATACCGGGTGTATCAACTGCGCTGAGGCCATGCACTGCACTGCGGCCGCACCGGCTAACCGGACTGCGGCCGCCCTGATCCGGGACCGCGGCGTCTCAGAGCCTGATCTCAGAACCTGCTGCGCATACCAAACCACCTGCCTGCAACAATGCTACTCTTCCCTGCGAACCCTGCGGGTCACGAGCGTCAGCCTGTACTCGAAATCCCTGCGGTTCTTCAACGCCATGTTCGACAGCATCAATCCGGCGAACAGCGACTGGAGAGCCGCCAGACCGATAAATCCGCAGACAAACAAAGTCGGGAACCGCAGCACCAGCCCGGTCTCCAGATAAGCGATCAGGATCGGGATGAACATAAGCACCGCGATCACCGTGAGCACCGCGGCACACATCCCGAAGAATCCCAGCGGTTTGTAATCCCGGTACAGCTTCACGATCGTCCTGATCACCTTAAAACCGTCGGAAAAGGTATTCAGCTTGGACTCACTGCCCTCCGGCCGGTCTCTGTAATCCACGATCACATTCTCGATCTGCATATTGTTATAGACTGCATGGATCGTCATCTCCGTCTCTATCTCAAATCCGGTGGACAGCACCGGAAAGGTCTTCACGAACCCGTAACTGAACGCCCGGTAACCTGTCATGATATCTTTGATCTCACAGTTGAACAGCCTGTTGATGCTGCTGCGCACGATGGTGTTGCCGAAGTTGTGGAAGGGCCGCTTATTCTCCGTAAAATATGTGGACGACAGCCGGTCACCCACTACCATGTCCGCATTGCGGTTAAGCACCTTGTCCACCATCCCGGCCGCGTACTCCATCGGATAGGTATCATCCCCGTCCACCATGATATAGCACTCCGCCTCGACCTCGCGGAACATGCGCCGGATCACATTGCCCTTGCCCTGCATGTACTCATGCCTGACCACTGCCCCTTCTGCTTCGGCCAGCTCCACGGTGCGGTCGCTGGAGTTGTTATCATACACATAGACCACCGCCTCCGGCAAAGCCGCTTTCGCGTCCCGCACCACCTTGGCGATCGTCTTCTCTTCGTTATAACACGGAATTAAAACTGCAATTTTGTCCATTTCTAATGTCTCAGCCTTTCTTGTATCTCCGCTTTCTTCACGGTATCAGCGTGATATCTTTACACATTCTACCATATATTTGTGCTCTTTGCCATACAAAACCCCAACAAACGCTGCCATTAAAATCCCTGGTAGATAAACTCCCCGGCGCTGTATCCTGGCCCGTAGCACCCTAACAGTATCACCGCAAACAGCAAAGCGTACCAGAGCGCCCATCTGACCGGCAGCACATACCCGCCGATCTTATCCCGCACAGACCCTTTCTGCTGCAGCAACGACACTGCCAGAAGCAAAAGCAGCGAAAGTCCCGCGATCATCACTTCGATCCAGTCCAGTCCCAGCCCGAACAACGCTCCGTTCCAGAGCACCGACGGATTCCACACGGAAACCGCCCTGCCCAGCATGGCGAATGCGTCTCCCACCGACGCCGCACGGAAGAACAGATCCCCGATACATACCAGCAGAAACGTCCTCAATATGCGCAGCAGATTCACCGCCCTGCCTTCCGTCCGGATCCTGCACTTGTCCATAAAGCGGCCGCAGGCCGGCGCAAGCAGCTCTTCCGACACGATATAGACCCAGTGCAGCAGACCGGAACCGATCACAAACTTCCAGTCCCCGCCGTGCCAGATGCCCACCGTCAGCCATAACAGGAACATGGCCGCGAATGTCACATACTGTTTTCCTTTCTTCTTACCGAATTTCTCCTTCCAGGATTTGTTCAGATCTGTAAAAAAGGGCGACCGCAGAACCGGAAAGAACACATACTCTTTCATCCACACTCCCAGCGTGATATGCCATCTGCGCCAGTATTCCGCCACACTTTTTGCAAAAAACGGTGTCTGAAAGTTCTCCGGTAGAACAATTCCCAGACTCTCCGACATTCCCAGCACGATATCCATACAACCGGAAAAATCCGTGTAAAGCTGGAACGCATAACACACCGTGGCAAACCAGATATAGGCACCCGGATATTCCATATATCCGCCATACACCGTATCCACCAGCGTTCCCAGCCGCTCCGCGATCACCAGCTTCTTAAAAAATCCCCACAGCATCCGCTGCATTCCCCGCGTTACCATACGGTAATCAAACCGGTGGGGTACGAAGAACTGCTCTCCATGCTCCCTGTATTTCAGGATCGGCCCGGAAAGGATGACCGGAAAATACATGCCGTACAGCATCAGCTTCCAGTAGTTTCTCTGCGGTTTCGCAATGCCATAGTACACATCGATCACATAGCCCAGCAGGGAAAAGGTATAGAACGACACGCCCAGCGGAATCAGAAAGTCAACACTCTTGATCAGCGTCTTTGAACTGCCAAACAGCTGCGCAATGCCGTCAATCGTATAGATGCCGAAGTTGACATACTTGAGCACCACCAGAATACCGATGTTCACCAGAATCGTCACTGTCAGAATCCACCTGCGCCTGCGCTGCTCCTCTTCTGGTATCACGGCAAGCAGCCGGATTCCCAGAAAGCAGGCCGTCACCGACACTGCCGGATATAAGATCAGCAGGCCGTTGCCTGTCATCAGGTAGTATGCCACGCTGCACGCCAGCAGCAGCAGCCACTGCAGCCTGCCCGGAATCAGATAATATACGATTAAAATTGCCGCAAAAAAACACAAAAAATAAAATGATGTGATACCCATCTGACGCTCCAACCAAAATATAATATCCTAATAGTATCATAGGAACGGCTTTTTTGCTACTTTTCATTTTGATGAAACATCGTCACAGAGGATTATCTCTTGACTTTACCACACAAAGCATCTAAAATTGACATAAATTTCAAAATACGAGGTGACAGAAAATTCATATGAGCACATTCAACCATTTTACCCCCCCCCATTCATGACAGGCAAGTAGCAAAAAACAGTTTCTATCACATCTTTCTTTCTTTTGTTTTATCATTCGCCGCCGTTCTTATGACAAGAGTGCAGTTTTCGGGAACGGTAAGCGGAACTGCCGACCAGAATTATTTTTCCAGGTTCGGTATCTCCGCCGTTGTCCTGTTTCTATTCCTGCTGACGGTTCTTTGTTTTATCATCCCCTTTTTGGATTCCAGACTGTACAACTCTCTGGAAAAACTCTGCTCTCACGCTGATAGCCAATATGACCGCCCGAGAGTCATCCGGTTCTGGGGCATCCTGATCGCAGCTGCCTGGCTGCCTTATTATCTGTCCTACTATCCGGGCGGGATCTATTCGGATACGTTTACCTCTGTATCCTATTGCCTGTCCGGGACTGTCTGTAACAGACATCCTCTCTTCTATAACGCCCTGATCGGTCTGGCGATCCGTTTCGGCAACCTTTTTCATCAGGATCTGGAGTGGTCCATGGGTTTGTTTCTGGCCGCTCAAATGCTCCTTCTGGAGGTAGAAATACTCTATTTTCTACACTGGATGCTTATACATCACATCAATCACAGAATCTATACCTGCATCATGCTTTTTATGGTCTTCTTTCCGCTGATGCCCTTATATGCTGTCTCTGTCTGGAAAGATACACCGTTTTCGATGGCCTTTCTGTTTTGGTTTCTGTTCACGGTGGACTTATATCTGAATATACGCCGTCAAAAATGGCATGCAGGGACACTTGCGGGCTTTGTTCTGGGCATGTTTCTGGTCGCTTTTACAAGAAACAACGGCATCTATGTCGTGCTGGCCACAACCGTCCTTTTTCTTTTACTGACGTTCACCTTCCAGTTTCAGAAAAAACTGGTCACCTATGGCGCTGTGCTGTTGTCCGCGCTGACGATCACCTTTATACAGGGGCCGGTCTACCGGCACGCCGGCGTGATCCCGACAGATGTTGTCGAAGATATCGGCATCCCAATCCAGCAGATCTGCAGTGTAGTCGTACATGACGGCAAAATCTCACAGGCACAGAAGGAAAGCATAGACCGCTTTATCCCTTACGAAAACATACCTGAGTATTTTAAGCCCTGCGTGGTAGACAGCATTAAATGGTCCGCCGGCATGGACTGGTGGTATCTGGAGCTTCACAAAGCAGAATTCTGGGATCTCTGGAAGCATCTCTTTCTGCAGAATCCACAGATCTATCTGGAAGAATACCTGTTGGAGACACTGGGCTTCTGGAATGTTGACGTATCCGGCCCGAATGGCTATGTGCAGACCCATGTCTGGAGCAATGACTACGGACTGACACAGACTGATTGGTTCGAACGCCTGACCGGTTTTTCTTTCCAGCATTTTGTAAACCCACGGTCTTACATAAGCTGTGCCTGGTTTTTCTGGCTGTTTTTTATCTGTGGCGTATTTGTCATGAAACACTACGGTTTTCGTAACTGTTTCCTTTTTGTGCCGCAGATGGCTGTCTGGCTGACACTGATGATCGCCACACCGCTTGCCGTCTCCCTGCGCTATATCGCACCGTTGCTTTTTACGCTGCCCTTTATCATACTCATACCTGTACTTTTAGAAAAAGAAACTCTGTGAAAGGACGACGATCATGAATCGAAAAACACTGCTTCTCATCATCCTGCTCCATGCAGTGCTCCTGACTGCCGGCACCTTTTTCCTGCTGCGCGATCATCAGGATGACATTACACTGTACGACATACCTTCCTCCTGTTCTCAAAGCGCACATCGTTTTGTCGGCAGAACCGGCGCTTTGCAGTCCGGCATCTATACGGTTACCGTCTATTATACGGCAGAGCAGGACACTTATTCCATCCGCTGTCTTGCCGGCAAAGACGACGGCAAACCTTATCCGCTTGTCCTTTCCGAGTCTTACACGCTCAGCGCCCTCTATCACGATTTCAGCTACCGGGTCTGGGTGACCAGCAACATCGACTATCTGGATGTTGTGCTGGAAGGCCTGATCACCGAAGAACTCTCTGAGACTGACAGTTCTTTTATCCTGGACAAAATAGAGATCAGCCGGGATTACCGGACTACCGTCTGCTATAAATTTTTAAAGCTCTTGGCGCGGCTTCTCCTTCTTGACGCTGTGATCTGCCTGCTGTGGAACAGAAAAAGACTGGCGGAAAACAGATATGTTGTTCTGGGCCTTACCTGTATCTTTATCATCAGCTCCTCCATCGCTCTGAGCAATTTCTTTATGCAGGGACATGATTCCATCTTCCATTATGCCAGGATTCTGGGCCTGGCGGACGGCCTGCGAAACGGCAGTTTTCCTGTAAAGATACAGCCCGGCTGGCTTCATGGATACGGCTATGCCGCCTCGGTATGCTACGGAGATCTGCTGCTTTATCCCTTCGCCATACTTTATGCTCTGGGCGTACCACTCGTCCATACCTGGAAACTGTATATTCTATTTATCAATACCGGAACCATACTGATCTCTTTTGTCTGTTTCCGGAAGATGAGCCGCAGCACCTGCATCGGCATAACCTGCACCGCCTTATACTGTCTTTCTGTCAGTCGCATATTAAACATCTATGTGCGGGCAGCTGCCGGGGAATTTTCGGCGTTTATGTTTCTCCCGCTCATCATCCTTGGCATGCAGCAGATCTACTCCATGAAATCCGAAGAGCATCCGGAACGTGGCTGGCTTGTGCTGTGCCTGGGCATGACCGGCATCATTCAGACCCATATCCTGAGTGTTGAGATGGTCTGCCTGTTCCTGTTGGCAACTGTGCTTCTCCTGATCAAGAAACTGAACGGCAGAATATTTTTCTCTCTGCTGAAAAGTGCTGTGACAGCATTATTTCTCAATCTTGGCTTCCTTCTGCCGCTTCTGGATTATTCGACTGATACGCTGAAAGTATTTGGCGATAAACAGACTCACAGCATTCAGAGCTACGGGCTGAGCATCCATGAGCTTTTCTCCTTTGGCACGACTGCCTACGGACACGCCACCGATTCCCTCGGGGGACTGTCCAGAAGAATTCCGGAATCTCCTGGAATCTCCATGCTCATCATCCTGCTGCTGGCTTTTCTCATACTGACCGGCTGCCGGAGTTGGAAACCTTTCGAAAAACAGAAGCTGCTCCTTGTCCTGGGCCTCAGTGCCGTGGCATTGTGGATGACTACTTATTATTTTCCATGGAATAGACTCGCCGGTCTTCCTCTGGTCCAAAATGCCGTCGCCAGTATTCAATTCCCCTGGCGGTTCATGAGTATTGCAATCCCTCTTCTGACTTATGCCGCCTGCCTGCTTTTTGGAAAGATAAAAGAAATCGCCGGCCGGCGACGTCTGAACTGCCTGCTGCTCGTCATATGTGTGTTCAGCGCCTTTCAAGGCCTCTACTGCATGGATCTGATCAGCCGGAATGCGGATGATTACGCTGTCTATTACGACTTTACGCCCAATCTGAATCTCAGCAGGATCGCATCAAGCGGAGAATACCTGCTGGCCGATACAAACACGAACCTGACCTGGATAGACCTGGATCTGACCGGCCAGAACATACAGACCGAACTGCTGGCGCGGAAAGGAACCAGCATGGAAGTCGCATGCCTGGCCACGACGGATGCCTGGCTGGAACTGCCTCTCTTTGCCTACAGATACTATCGCTGCACAGATGTAGAGACTCTGGAATCTTTTCCAATTACGAGAGGCTTCAACAACAAAATACATATAGACCTCCCCGACCAGTATCAGGGAACCCTGAAAATATATTTTCGTGAACCATGGCACTGGCGTCTGGCAGAAGGTATATCGTTTATCACGTTTCTTTTTCTGTCTATACGCTTCTGTCGCTCCATTGTCTTGCACGATTCAAAAAGAAGGAGTACAATATAGCCGTTATAAGATATTCAGAATAAGGGGAGTTTTCTATGCTTTTTAATTCCGTTACCTTTGCTGTATTTCTGCCGGTTGTATTTCTCCTGTATTATATTGTGCCGCACAGATACCGCTGGGCGTTCCTGCTGCTTGCCAGCTACGCCTTTTATATGAATCTTCATGTTGGATATGGGCTGCTGCTGTTGTTCACCACGGTGCTGACCTACGCGCTGGCCCGCGGACTGGAGGCTGCGCCCTCCGCGGCACGCCGCAGGCTCTGCCTGTGGGGCGGTGTCCTGCCGCTCACAGGTATCCTGCTCGTCTATAAGACGGCCGGCCCGCTGATCGGCAGACTCAATGAGCTGATCGCGGCAGGCAGGATTTCCCTGCAGCCTGTCACGCTGACTATCCTGCTGCCGGCAGGTGTTTCTTTCTACTTCTTTCAATCCATGGGTTATCTGATCGACGTCTACCGGGGAACGATCAAGGCGGAACGGCATTTCGGCTATTATGCGCTGTTCGTCTCTTTCTTCCCGCAGCTGCTGGCCGGTCCCATCGGCAGAGCAGACAGCCTTCTGCCACAATACAAGCAGAAACGGCCCTTTGTCTATGAAAATGTGACTTACGGCTTAAAACTGATGGTATGGGGATATTATAAGAAACTGGTTGTCGCCGATGTGCTGGCTGTCACCGTCAACAGCATCTACGACAATGCGCAGGCCTATGTGGGACTGGCTTTCCTTGTTGCTACAGTCATGTTTGCCATTGAAATATACTGCGACTTTTCCGGTTACTCTGATATCGCCGTCGGCTGTGCCAGGCTGTTCGGTATCGAACTGATGACAAATTTCAAAAGCCCGTACTTTGCCTTTTCCATCCGGGAATTCTGGAGCCGCTGGCATATCTCTCTGTCTACCTGGTTCCGTGACTATGTCTACATCCCGCTGGGCGGCAACCGGACTGCCAGATGGCGGCACTGCCTGAATCTGCTCCTGACCTTTCTCGTCAGCGGTTTCTGGCACGGCAGCAGCCTGACTTATATTCTGTGGGGCGGCATACATGGACTGCTGCAGATCCTGGAGACCTTCCTTTATCCAAAAAAAAGAAAAGGCCCGGAAATCAAAAGGCGCAGGCACTGGTGGCAGCTGCCCATCACCTTTGTCCTGCTGTGCTTCACCTGGATCTTCTTCCGGGCAAACAGCATTCAGGATGCCCTGTGGATCATCTCCCGGCTTTTCTGGGATATTGAACGGCCCATGAACTACCTGCAGACCGGTATCACATGCCTCGGTGTCTCGCCGATCGCCGCCATGGGCATGGGACTCTCCGTACTGTTTCTTGCACTCTACGATCTGGCCTCCCTGAAATGTGACGTCATAGCCGCATTTTCCAGACAGAAATTTTTCATCCGCTGGCCTGTGTATGTGCTGCTGCTTGTCGTGATCGCACTGTTTTCCCCAAAAGGAGTGGCAACGGAGTTTATTTACTTCCAGTTCTAAAATTTCTAAAATGAAAACAGGTGGACAGGAACGATTTCTAAAATGGAAACAGATGAACAGGAACGGAAAGAATATAATACGGAAAGGAATATCATGATGAGAAAAAGATTCGATATCATCCGCTTTGCACTGAAATGTGTCCTGATCCCGGCAGCGGCCATGTTCCTCATCTATCTGATGAACAGGCCCTACAAAGCCATCGACGAGCAGAAATATCAGGATATCCTCAAATTCGATATGCTGGGGCGAAATTACTGGGAAGTCCATATCGGCAATCTGGGCAGTTCCCACGGCGCCTACGACTTCGTCTATGACGACATTACAGCCAGAGGCTATGTCTGTTTTAATTTTGCCAACACGAGCCAGAGCTATAACTACGATTATGCGATCCTGCAGCAGTTTGGACAGTATATGGTGGACGGCAGCGTCCTCTTTATCCCCGTCTCCTACTTTTCCTTCAACAACGAAGTGGTGAACCGGTCGGAGGCTGAGGCCATGAGTGTGCGCTACTACCATTTCCTCTCTCCTGAAAACATTCCCGATTATGATCCCTATGTGGACATCATCACCAACAGGCTGCCCATCCTCTCCGCCGGGGAAGATATCCTGAAACTGTTCCCAAATCTCAGCCCCGTGCTGACCGCCCATGCCGCCAACGAAGGCATTGACGTGGAGGAATTTGCCCGCAGGGCCGGGGAACGTTACAGCAGACATTTCGATAAGAAAGAAGAATATTTTATGCCGGAGCGGATCGAAGAGCTGCGCGCGATCATCGCCTACTGTCAGGAGCACAAGATCACGCCTGTGCTGATCACCACTCCCTTCTCCAAATATTACACAGATCTGGTATCGCAGGAGTTCCTGCAGGAATTCAGATCGACAGTCGACAATATTGCATCTGACACAGGTGTCGTTTATTATGATTATTCGTTTGATGAGCGTTTTCGAGAGAATCTACAGTATTTCTCCGACTCCGATCATCTGAATCCGGAAGGGGCCGCTTACTTTATGAGCATCCTCTGGAACGAACTGCCCGAGTTGAAACGCTTTCAATGAAAAAACCAGGAAGCCGTCCGGCGTTACAAACAGCTTCCTGGTATATCTTCTCAACCGATCAGGACCTTTTTCCCGCAAAAGGCAAATCCATACTTTCGTATCCGTTCTGCCAAAATTCCCTTTGCCATCAGGTTTGCCTGATATTTCTTTTCATCAATCTGCCGCAATGCCTCCTGAACGGTATCGGCCAGTTCCTTTTCGTCCTCCTCCTGTACCTTAAATTCGATAATGATCGCATCGTCACTCTGCTTTTTGGGTTCCAGCATCACGTCATACCGTCCAAATCCACTTTCTCTGTTTGATGTGACCACATATCTGTCGGCAAGCTCCACCATCAAGCCCAGCACAAACCCATGGTAAAAGCGTTCCGGTTCTTCTCCGGAAGGACTCTTACCCGTATCAAAATAGCTGAATGACTGCAGGGCTACCTTATTCATAAACGTATTCATCCCTTTTACGTCACCCGCCAGCAATGCCTGAAGGAACGCGTTATTGACTCTGCGATACCTTTCAAACCATCCCTCTATCATCCGCTCAAACATCACACGGACTTCCCTGTTTGTCAGGCTCAGCACAAACTCCGCCTTACCGCGCACAACGTTAAATTCATAATGCTCCATCTTCAGATATCCGCTTGCAAACAGCAGACTCCATATGGCATCATCTCCCTGGTCAAGTTGGTTAAATACGACCTGTTCGTCGAATGAAGTGCTGAAAGTCTCTCCCCGCAGTAGTTGTTCCATCGTCATCTTGATCTCCGGACTTCCCTCCCGAATCAATTTTCCGACCAGACTGTTACTGCTGGTGTTCGCCCAATAGATCGCCACTTCACCGTCATCCAGAAAATTAATGATGGACCACGGATTGTAAATATCTGTTATTTTTCCAAACGAAAAGCCATCATACCATTCTTTCAGCCTCTGCTTCTGTGCAGACATACCATACTCATCCAGCGCATCAAATACTTCTTCCTCGGTAAAGCCAAAACAGTCTGCGTATTTATCAGAAGTCGCTGTCACCACTTTCAGGTGATTCAGATCGGAAAAAATGGATTCCTTACTGACTCTGGTGATCCCTGTCATAATGGCACGCTCCAGACAGGGATTTGTCTTGAAGGCAGAATTAAACAGACTCCTCATGAACACCGACATCTCTTTCCAATATCCGTTGACATACGCTTCCTGCATGGGAGTGTCGTACTCATCCAACAGGATGATCACCTTCTTCTCATAATACCGGGAAAGGAAATCCGACATCTTATGGAGTGCCCATGTCGCGGTCCCATCCTCCATGTCACAGTTCACGCTCCGAAAATAATCTTTCTCATTTTCCGTCAAAAGTCCGCTCTCGAGCAAAAATATATTTTTATTGTAGATATCCTCCAGAATCCGGTTGATGGACTGCCTTGTCCCCCTGTAATCCGACTCTTTCACATTGGCAAAGGACAGACTGATGACCGGATAGGTTCCCTGCAGACGACGGTATTTCTCGTCCTGCCAGACAGAAAACCTTTCAAACAACTCGCTCCTGTTTGCATACTTAACAGAAAAGAAATTCTCCACCATGCTCATATTGAGCGTCTTGCCGAAACGCCTCGGTCGGGTGATCAGTGTAACACTGTCTCCACTTTCCCACCATTCGCGTATGAATTTTGTTTTATCAATATAGAAGCAGCCCTCTTGCTGAATTTTCTCAAAATCCTGATTGCCAATCCCGATTTTTTTTGCCATCCACGCTTTCCTTTCTCTCCGAAGTGCCCAAAGCAATGAACTCTTAGTTTAAAAGTAAGCCCCGAATCCTGTTTACCGCCTCCATCTCCACATGCCGGTCCGGCCGCAGATAAAAGTCTTCCGCCGCTTCCCTGCCGATCTCTTCTGTCACTTCTTCGGGAAGCATCCGGCCCGGGTGAAAAAGAATCTCCAGCACGCGCCCATCCTTCTGCGCCTTATGTGCGATCTTCGGATATAATATGACGATCCTGTCATAATCCATATGACCGCTCATGACAAGCCCCCACAGATACATCCGATCCAGACCATGCTTCTTACAGTATCGGTCCACTTTATGGGAATAGAACGCTAACAGTCTGTTTTTGACAAAATTGATCGGACGGTAGGTCTTCCAGAGGGATACCTGTCCGGCAAAGGCCGCCATCATCTCTTTGGAGTTGCGAATATACTCCACCTGATAGTCTTCCCCGGCAAGCACCTCCGTCAGCGCCTCCCATACCACCGGTATCATATGGGCATGTTGGTGGGAATCAATGCGCAGTCCTTTTTGTTTACATGCAATTCCATGCGCTTCGGCAACAGCCATTGCACGCTTCATGGCCGTCCATGCCGTGCCGATCTGCGCCCTGATCTCCTTTTTCAGCTGTTCTTTGGCCGCCCTGCGCTTCCAGGGCAGATAAGACAGGACAAATACGCCGCCCCAGGACAAACCGATCAGGCCCTTTTGACCGCTCCTGCCCCCGTCTGCGGCAAGCAGCGGCACAGACGGAGCGCCCGCAAGACACCGTCCCTCTACAAAATCCAGATGCACAGACATAAGCGGCAGAAACGGCAGCTTCGGTACTGCCGCATAAAGCAATTCCATACACGCCTCAAAGCAGGACATGTTGGGCACGATGCTGATGCTGTCCAGCTGTCCTTTTTGCATACAGGAGAGCATATCCTGAGAAGTTTGCAGCGTCAGGGCGTAGTCGTCTGCGTGTATATCTGTTCTAACCATGTGTTTGTCTGTCCTTTCTGCTCACTTTCCGGACTGCGCTTCTTCCGATCCACAATACCAGCTGCATCCGGCCTTACTGAATCTCATTGCTTCGGCTCTCTTCCCCGTCCGGCTTCTCTTCCTTCCATACAAAAGTGTCGATAATATACCGCGGCCTATGCTTCGTCTCCATATAAATCTTCCCGATATACTCCCCGATGATCCCCAGCGACAGCAGCGTGATGCCGCCGATCAGCAGCGAGACCGTCATGGTTGTCGTATAACCGGGCACGTTATTACCATTGGCCCAGTCCACCAGATTGACCACCAGCATCACACAGCTGAACACGCAGACAAAAAAACCCAGCACGCTGATCATACGCAGCGGCCTGGTGCTCATGGAGGTGATCCCGTCCATGGCCAGTGTCATCATCTTACTTAACGTATATTTGGAATGGCCCGCCTCTCTGGCCTTGACATCAAAATACACCACATCGGAAGGAAATCCCATCGTCGGGATCAGCCCCCGCAGGAAAAGGTTCGTTTCCTTGTACTCCGCCAGCGCATCCAGCGCCTTTCTGGACATCAGACGGTAATCCGCATGGTTTGTGATCACGCGGCTGCCCAGAAGATGCATCAGGTTATAATACATCGTGGCCGTTCCTTTTTTGAAAAAGCCGTCCGAATGTCTGTCATTGCGCACACCGTACACTACCTCACTGCCTGCCATATAGCTGTCCAGAAATTTATCCAGCGCCTCGATATCCTGCTGTAAATCCGCGTCAATGGTCACCACCGCGTCCGCATACTGTCTGGCCGTCATCATGCCGGCCAGGATCGCGCTCTGATGCCCGTAATTGCCGGACAGGCTGACCACCGAGAACAACGGATCCGCGGCAGCCGCCTCATGCAGCAACCGCAGCGTATCGTCTCTGCTGCCGTCATTGACAAACATGACCTTACTGCCGGGCGCAATACGCCCGGCCTGCTGCAGACGCCGCAGCTTACCGCCAAGCACCTGCGCGGATCTCTCAATGACTTCCTCTTCGTTATAACAGGGTACTACCAGATACAAGACCGGCGTAGTCCTCTCCGCCTTTATGCTGTTATCCATATCCTGTCAGCCCCCTCTTTCTCCATCTATCCTGACTGTTTCTTTCTTCTTTCCTTCTGTTTTTAACGGTAACCGTTCATCCTCAGGCGTCCGGATCGACATGATAATACTCCCGATACCAGGCCACGAACCTGCTTAAGCCTTCCTCAATGGTCGTATCCGGCTTAAAATCATAATCCCGCATCAGCTCCGTCACATCCGCGTAGGTCTGGTATACATCCCCGGGCTGCATCGGCAGGTATTCCTTCACCGCAGTCTTTCCCAGACATTTTTCCAGTGTCTCGATATAGTCCATCAGCTTTTCAGGCTTGTTGTTGCCGATATTATACAACTTATAACTGACACCCTTGTCATTTTGCACCGGCGGGTTGCAGAGGATATTTTCCACGCCCCTGACGATGTCGTCTATATAGGTGAAATCCCGGTACATATCGCCGTTGTTATAAATCTGGATCGGCCTGCCCGCCAGAATCTTCTGTGTGAATTTATAATACGCCATATCCGGCCTGCCATAAGGCCCGTATACGGTAAAAAAGCGAAGCCCCGTCACCGGAATATGGTACAACTTGCTGTAGGCATGTGCCATCAGCTCATTGGATTTCTTGGTCGCCGCATACAGGCTCACCGGCCCGTCCACTTTATCCTCCGTGGAAAAAGGCGTCTTCTCGTTGCCGCCGTAAACCGAGCTGGAAGAAGCATAGACCAGATGCTCCACTGGAAAATACCGGCATCCCTCAAGCACATGAAAAAAACCCATCATGTTGGAACGCATATAGGCATCCGGATTGTCGATGCTGTAACGCACGCCGGCCTGCGCCCCCAGGTTCACCACCACCTGCGGCACATATTCCTGAAAAAGACGAAACACGTCTCCCTTGTCCCCCAGATCTCCTTTGATAAAAGTATAATTCTCATATTCCCTCAAGATTCTCAGGCGGTCTTCTTTCAGTTTTACGTCATAGTAATCGTTCAGATTATCGAAACCGATGACCCTGGCGCCTTTTTCCAGAAGGCCTCTGGACAGGTGGAAGCCGATAAACCCGGCACCGCCTGTCACCAAATACGTCTTGCTTGTATCTAATACATTCATATTATTCGTTGTACCTTTCCCAGTCTGATATCAGAGTCCGACGCTCCTGCATTGCTGCATTACCGCATTGCCTGCCGTCATCTGCACGGACAGCGGCCGCAAAAATCTATCTGCCGATGCTGTAATATTCCACGCCTGCTTCCCGCATGGCATCCAGACTGTAGAGATTACGCCCGTCATAGACAAGCGGGATCCGCATCTTTTCCTTAAAGGTTTCCGGCGTGACAGCCCTGATCTCACCCCACTCCGTAAAGATAAAGCAGATATTCGCTCCTTCCAGCGCTTCCTCCGGTGTGGACACATACTGTATCGTTCCCTTCTCGTTTGCCCCTTCCGGATACCGTTTCTTAAAGTTGTCTGCCGCCACCGGATCATAAGCATAGAGATCCGCGCCGCTCTCCAATAAAAGCTGCACATTGTCCAGCGACGGCGCCTCCCGCAGATCGTCGGTGCCCGCCTTAAAGGCAAGCCCCAAAACCGCCACTTTCAGGTTCTGGAAGGTGATCATCCGGTTGCTGGCTTTGTGGAACAGCTTCGTTTTCTGCTCCGCGTTCACATCCACGGCCGCCTCCACGGTACGCAGCGTATAGCCGTTCTGTCTGGCCAGATATTTCAATGCCTTCGTATCCTTCGGGAAACAGCTGCCGCCGTAGCCCACACCCGCATTCAGGAAACGGGAGCCGATTCTGGCATCGTAACTCATCCCCTCCGCCACCGCATCAATATCCGCCCCCACCAGCTCACACAGGTTGGCGATATCATTCATATAGGAAATCTTCAGGGCCAGGAAATCATTGCAGGCATACTTGATCATCTCCGCCGAACGTCTGCCTACCGACACGATGGGCAGCTCAAAGGGCTCATAGATCTTTTTCAGCACAGCCTCCGCCTCCCTGCTCTCCGTGCCGATAATGATGCGCGCCGCATGAAGCGTATCGTGCACCGCAGATCCCTGTGCCAGAAATTCCGGATTGGAGGCCACTTCTACCTTCACATCCCGGATCAGGAAATCTCTGATAAACTGCTCCACCTTGTCATTGGTGCCCACCGGAACCGTGGACTTCACCACCACCAGACAGTCCCGCTCCACAGACTCTGCGATCTGTCTGGAAACCGTCGCGATATAGCTTAAGTTGGCGGAACCGTCCGGCTGCTCGGGAGTACCCACACCGATAAAAATAGCGTCCACATCCCGATAGGCATTCTGATAGTCTGTCGTATAGTGCAGCCTGCCGGTGGCATTGTTCTTCCGCATCAGCTCCTCTAATCCTTCTTCGTAAATCGGAGAGATGCCGGACTCCATCAGTCTGACCTTCTTCTCGTCCACATCCACGCAAGTGACGTTATGCCCTTTTTCCGCAAAACATACACCTGCCACCAAGCCTACATATCCTGTTCCTGCAACTGCTATCTTCATCTTTTCCTCCGTTCTTCTTTTACACATACCCTTTTTGCCGCCGTCTCTCCTCTATTACTCCAGCCCCAGCAGCCGCCTGAGTTTGCGCAGCGCCCGCTGCGTAACTGTCGGTCCGTGGCAGCTGCGCGCTGCAGCCTCATCAAACAGGCCTGCCAGATCCGGCTGGCTTTTTACATAATCCCACCAGAGATTTCCTCTGTTGGTATCGTACCTTTTCCAGGGTTTGTCGCCGGCATAGTGAATGATCACCGGACACTTCCTGCCCTCCTCACACTCCTGCGCCGAATAGATCCCTTCCCTGATACAATTATCATAATCCACGTCCGTCATATAGGCAAGGCTGTTATAGCGAAAAGGCAGAAAGGCGATCGCCCCCTGACAAGTGATATTTAAAATATCCTGATCCTGATAATAGAGCTTCTCCTTCGCCCATTCCCGCCACTGCTCCTCCATCTGTCGTTCTCTGATCAGGGCGAGATTCATCAGCGTCACTCCGGCATTGATATAATTCCCCCGCACCTTCTCCAGATGATGCCAGTAAGGCCGCTCGCTGTTGCGCGCCCACTGGTCAGCGAGGTTCGCACCGCCCCGTACCGCCGCCAGAAACTTTCCCTCCAGAGGCGTCTCCCAGAGTTCCCGCAGGCTGCCTTGAAAAAGGATATCCACATCCGTATACAATATCTTATCCACTTCCGGCAAAAGCCTGTGCAGTTCCAGCCGCAGATAAGTGCCGGCAGAAATGCCCCTCACCTGGTAGGAATCTGCATAGGGGTTGTCCGCCACCCTCATGGTAAGCTCTGACCCCGGATCCCTTGCGGCAACGATCCGTCGGAGGGCCTCCTCCACAACCGCCGCTTCTTTGGTACAGACACAGTAAATATGATAATGGTTCTGCGCCGATCCTCTGTGATCCAGCAGGGAAGCGGCCGCCACCTGCACCTGACGGACTAAATTATGGTCAAAACAAAATGCTGTATTTATATACAAAATTGTTGTCTCCTCTTCCTTTTTCCATCATCCGTCATACTTCAACCACTTTATTATATACAAAATCCATGATTTTTTCAAATAGAACGAAACAGCGCAAAAAAACTTATGCGCCCTGCATTATCAGCACAACGAATCCGCCTCTGCCCCTAAAATGCGCAAAAACTGCCCCGCGCAGAAATCTGCAGACAGTCTCTCCCGGTAATGCAGACAATTCTGCCGGTAAAATTCATTGTCCCTGATCATTTTTACCAGTGCTTCCACGCTCCAGTCATCCTCCGCGATCCCCAGCTGTTCCTGCCGGATATAGGCCGCATTGTAAGGAACTGCCGTCGTGACTACAGGCGTACCAACGGCAATGCTCTCCACGATGGACACCATATTGTTATCTTTTTCCGTATAGACCAGCATCGCCTTGGAAGCGGCAACCACGGGCAGCAGTTGTTCATGCCTCATCTGTCCGCAGAAAATGACCTTTTCCCGCAGCTGCAGCTTCTCCGCCAGTGACCGCAGCGCCGCCTCCCGCTCCCCGCTGCCGATCAGATACAGGCGATAATCCTCATATCCTCTGCCGATCAGCTCTGCGAAGACTTCCAGGATCCTGTGGATCCTTTTTCTCTCGATCAGCTGGGAAACGACCACAAACTGTTTCTTTTTCTCAGGAAATGCAGGACGTCCCGCCACCGGCTTTTCGGCGGCTGACTGTTCCCTGGCGTCCTGTTCCTTCTTCGCCTGCATGATGGTATCCAGCTTTGTCAGATCCACGCCATGATCCACCGCCGTCTTCGACACCCGCTTCATAAACTGCCTGATAAAAACCGACGCCGCTTCAGACCGCGGCACCACCAGCGCTTTTTTCATCAGCAGACGGGCCACGCCATTGTACCAGACCTTCGACGGTATCCTGTGCAGCATATTGTTATGGGCCGCCAGCTCATGCCAGACAATGGTCCTGTCCGGACGCATTCTGACCGCCGTATAAGACCACGGTGCAAATACCTCGCTTGTCAGGATCAGATCAAACTCTCTGTGCCGCCGCAGATATCCCCCCAGCCCCGGCATATACGGAAAACATCTGGGCATAAAAATTTTGTGCCATACAGTCTTCTGGTACAGAACCGTAAAAGGATACTCCTCCTCACGCAGCGGCCGGTAGTCCTGCGCCGCGATCAGCGTCACCTTATGCCCGCCATGAACGAAACCCATGCACAGGGCATAGATCATGGTATCCTTAATGGAGCTTACTTTGGGAATCCTGTTTGTCTCCGCCGTGTATAAGATTGGATTGATGATCAGTATCTTGCTCATTTCGTCGTTCTCCTTTAGCCGCCGCGGACTTTGAATCCCTGCCCGGCACACATTCCTGCCGGCCGCCGGCCGTACAAAGACCGGATTACGAGACCAAAAAGCGGTCCGCGATCTGCGAAACACCAAGCGTCTCTTTCAGCTTCTGTCCTTCCCGGCCAAATCCTGCCCCCAGCTGCAGATCGCCCGCCAGACGCAGCATCGCATCTGACAGTTCTGTCACATTTCCGATGGGCACAAGCAGACCGTTCACCGCCTGCCGGATATACGTTCGGGAACCCCCGCAGGGACAATCCGTGGCAATGACCGGAATCCCCAGCGCCAGCGCCTCCAGCATGGAATTGGATATTCCCTCATAGTCAGAGGACAGCACATACATGGCCGCCCCGCGTATCTCCTCCCTGACCTGCCGGGAAAACCCATGAAATATGACACTTCTGTCAATTCCAAGTTCCTTCGCCTCCTCCCGCAGAGCATCCTCCAGAGATCCCTGACCGTATAACTCCAGCGTATACGCCGGATACTGCGCCCGAAACCGGGCAAAGGCCTGCAGCAGCAGACTGTGATTTTTCTGCGGTTCCAGCCGTCCTACGGCGACGATCCTCTTTTCCCGTTCCCCGCTCCAGACTAAGGTGTCGCCAATCTCCACCGGATTCGGTATCACCAGCGCCTTTCTCCTGATCGCTTTTGGAAAAGAGTCGATGGCATCCTGCGTCTGACAAACGATCCTGTCAGCTCCCCGGTAAAAAAAGTTACGGATATGCGGATGCTCATAGCGCTGCGGATCGTTTCGCTCGGAGATCAGGAAAGCATACTCCTTTCTGCATCCGATGACGGCCACCGCAGAAAAAACGGCCCCCATAACACTAAACGCCCAGATCCGACATCCTCTGTTGGCCCTGTAGTAGGACCGCATCCGCCGGATCCGCTCTATCCGTCTGCCAATGCTGCCGCCGGAAGGCTCCCCCAGCGACACCACCTCGATACGTTCATCCAGCGGATAGGCCGTCTGATGTCCTGCAAAAAGAAGGATCGACACCGCAATCCCTCTGGCGGCATACTCATTCGCCAGCAGTGCCACCACCCGCTCCGTCCCCCCGCCCGGCATGTCCGGAATGACAAAGACGATCTTCCCTTTCACCATACCCGTACCTCCATATTGCCAATCTAAAAAAAACGCGCTACAATAAGACAAACTACCACACAAGGAGCCGCCGCCATGTCAGCCAACCCTTTTTTGAGCATCGTCATACCGGTTTACAACGCCGAATCCTATCTGCCCTGCTGCCTCGACAGTATTCTGGCGCAGCAGTTTACAGATTATGAAGTTATCCTGGTGGATGACGGTTCCACGGATCGTTCCCCCGCCATCTGCGATGCATATGCCGCCGGTCACTCACAGATCCATTGCCTGCACCAGGCAAACAGCGGCCATACGGCAGCCAGACAAAAAGGCGTCCGCGCAAGCCTCGGAACATACATCGCCTTCGTGGACAGCGACGACTGGGTGGCTCCGGAAATGTACGACCGCATGTGCACTGCCGCCCGGGATACCGGTGCAGACATCGTGCACTGCAATTACATCTCCGTCATGCCCCACAAAGAGAAAATATGCGGCATCCCTTTTCCGTCCGGCTTCTATGACAAAAAAAGGCTTATGGAAACAGTATACCCTAATATGATCTATTTTGGAACCTTCTTCGTGTTCGGCATCGCCCCCAACCTGTGGAACAAGCTGTTTAGACGCAGCCTGCTGGAACGCTGTCTGTTCCGTATTCCGCACGACATCGTCGTGGGCGAGGACGGTCCCGTCACTTATTCCTGTATGCTGGAAGCCGAATCCGTCTTTTTCTGTGATGAGGCGTACTACTATTACAGGAGCAATGACAGTTCCCTCTGCCATCAGATGGACGTAAAACGCCTGATCGAAAACCACTCCATGTTCGAGACTTACGAACAGCTGATCGTTCCGGCGGCCCGCCCTTTTATGCAAAAGCAGCTGCATTACTTCTTCGTCTACCAGAGCCTGCTCACCTTCGTTCCGGTCTTTCGCACGATCCGGGAAACATCCGGCGATTTCCGGCGGCTTTTTCTGGAGGAATGCGATAATCCATATATCCGCACAGCCTTCAAAGCCGTTCCTCTCAAGGATATCACCGGCCTGCACAACAAGCTCTACGCCGCCTGCATCCGCTGCCGGCTGTCCGGACTTTTTAAGCTGCTGCTTTGATGTGAACTGTGTTCTACCAGGCGCACGCCCATGCGATATACTCTTTAAAAAATACCGGATTTCCCTCGGTATCCGTCACTGCTATCGTCTTAACCCCGCTCACCGGCTCCTCGAAACGGAACAGACACTTTTTATTCCTGCCGGCATCCATCTGGTCTGCCTCGGCGATCACGTTGCCCGCCGCGTCCAGAAGTTGCACCCGGTACGCCGGCCGGTCAACCCGCAGGGGTCTTTCGATCAACACCTCGATCACATTCTGTCCCAGCGCCTCGTCCTCAATCTCATAAGAACTGTGGCGGCCTGCCAGCTCTTCCTCCACATTAAAACACGACGTCTCCTCGAAATAAAATGCCGTCCCCACCTGATACAGATTGATATTGCGGCTGTAGGCCCAATACTCCTCGCGCACCGGCAGGAAAAAAGCGTTTTCTGATAACAGCTTCCGGCCATCCTGCCAGGCTGTGTTGATCGTTCCCGCATACACGCGTTCATCGGAGATTTCGGCACCGGCCCAGCCCGTAAGCTGCAGGACAGGACTCGTCAGCCCAAAAAGAACCATCAGCAGTACAACACCCCAGCGTGCAGCCACAGCCTGACCCGCAGCAGCAATAAGTTCCTTCCTGCCGCCGGTCCTTCCGCACTTTTCTCTCTCCCTCAGCAGCGCACAGCCCGTCAACAACAGCATATAAAACCCCACATTGGAAAAGATCTCATATTTGCTGCCCATCTGCGCCGCCCCGATTTTCCCTACCGCCTCCCAGGAATCCGGAACTCGCTTCACCGTTACCAGGAAAAAGGCTGACACAATCACCAGAAACATCGCCAGCGTATAGAAAGTCACCCGCTGCCGGTCAACCTTTTTGCCGTGGAATAAAGGACACAGCACCTGCGCGACAAATCCGGCCGCCAGCACGACAAGTCCGACGACTCCTGCGGCTCCCGCCAGAATACCGGAAAAGGGCCGCCGCCACAAGATCTCCCGAAGCGGCGTCAACAAAGCTGCACCCAGCTCCACCGCCAGTCTGCCGGCCAGCCGCAGCCAGTACGCCGCCTGTCCCATGGAGGCTGCATTGATCCAGCCTCCGCCGTCTCCCTGCCCGCCAAAAGAATACAACAGCTGCAGCAGGGATGCCGCACCCGTCACAAAAGCCAACAGCCTGTCCCGCCTGCCGATGCTTTTCCAGAAAAGGAGCAGATAAAGGAGCATCAGCGGCAGCATCACCGCATAAGTACCTTTGGACAGACAGATCAGGGATGCCGCGCCCAACAGACCGGCATAGACCCATCCCGGAAACACCTCCAGATCAGCCGCCAGAAGCAACAGCAGCAGACAGATCCCCCAATAGGCATGATTGGTAAAAAACAACGTCTCTTCACAAAAACAGGTCATCATCACGAGTATACACCACAAGATCCTGTTTGGAAACCTCATCAGACCTTTAAATGGCGGCAATACAAAAAACGCCCACACCATGCTGCACAGAAGACAGGCCGTCCCCTGCATAAAATAGAGCGAGACAGAAGCCGGCACCCGCAGCAGCTTCACATAAAAAAGCGTGATCAGGCGCGGCAGCAGCGGCAGATATCCCGCATCCGTGATCGGCAGATTGGCGGCCAGCTTTTCTTCCCTCGCAAAACGCAGGAAGTTCGTCACCGCTTCCGCATAAGTGGGTTCCAGATAAACAGAACTGTCCACCAGATAAATGACTGCCATAAAGAATACCGTCAGCACTGAAAACGCAAAAAAACAGTCCGGACTTTTCTCAGCCGATTTTCCTTTTTCCGCTCCTGCAAAAACAAGAAACACCAGGATTGCCGCACACAGGAGCACGATTCCATAGCACACCAGCCGGATCGTATATTCCGTCCCTGTCACATGGTAATGACAGGCCTGCGCCAACGTCGTCTGCTGTACATTGCCGTTCAGACTGAAATTACCGAAGCCGTAAAAGTCCGGCCCGACAGCAATCTCCAGCTCTCCTTCTGCCACGCCTTCCGTGCGCAGCAAAAGTGTGGCCGTTCCGCTTTCCAGCTTCTTAAGCGGAAGTTTTTGCAGCCTGACCCAGGTTCCGCCCGTCATTTCTCTTAAAGGAAGACTCTGGGTATCCTGCCGGTCGCCCTGCTGCAGTGTATAGACCAGCTTACCGGCGCTGTCAGGGCTGCTTTCGGATACGAAAAGCGCATAATATCCCTGCCGCCAGCTGCTTCCCTCCGGAATGGTCAGCGGCTGCATAATCTCCATACCGTCAGACAGCGTGATCCCATCGGCCAAGTCAGCAGCATCGCTTCTCACATCCACCGGCTCGCCGTTCACGATATAACGTGATAATGCCAGCAGAACCACCAGCATACCGGCCAGAAACGGGATATATTCTTTTTTGCATCGTTTCATCATCAACATCATCCGTCAAACTATCTGAGCATCCACCGCTGCTCTTCACGCTCTCCATGCGCTTCCAATGTCACTGCACCGTCCCGGTAAGTGAGCGCCAGACCGTTCTGCACGATATAGTATCCCTGCTCCGGTGTGCCGTACAGATTCCATAAGTAACTTACCTTGTCCTGTTCTTCGTAGAACATGTTCATGCCGTCGTCCATATACACGGTCAGCCCGGCGTCGTCTCCCGACTGCTCCACGGCCAGCACCTGCTCATTGCTGCGGAAACGCAGGCTGATCCCCGCCGCGGCAGCACTGCCGGACTGCTTCAGCTTTCTGCGGGATATATTGTGAAAATATATTTTCTGTTCCAGATTCTCTGCATCCACGTCTGCCTCTGCAGGCTGATTCAATGACACTAATGTCACTTTTCCTTCCCTTTCCGCCACTGTCATATCCTGTGCCGCGTAAGGTGTCAAAAAATAATACCCGTCCAAAACGCCCGCCGGCGTCTTTTCCTCTTCCTGATAAAACTGCGCCCGCGCTTCCTCCCCGTCATCCAGCGCAAATGTCTTAGCGAACAGATTTGTACTGGCAAGCAGCACCACCAGGACCACCGCTGCCACAGTACCGCCCACCGGCGCACCCAGCTTTCTCACAAGCTCTCTTTTTCCGGCCGCACCGCGTCTGTTTTCTGCCATATAGGCAGGCAGCCCCTCCACATACCGCAGCCAGTCAACAAGCCCCTTCACCCCGTAGGGAATCATGACTACAAAGTACGGAATCGTGTAGGAAGCGCTGGATTCCCATATAAAATGAAACAGATAACCGCCGAGAAAAATCACCGCCCCCAGCAGTTCCTGCACATTCCTGCTTCGCCAGTTTAAAAACACGTACAAAAGCATTCCGAAAAGCAGCAGCGTCTGTGCATAGTTCATCACCACGTAGAACAGAACGCTCCCCCGCCCTTCGATCAGGCTCCGCACGGCTCCTGACAGTTCGATGGCCGCATTTCTTCCCTTCGTCCGGTCCAGACCGATAAAAGAAGGGTCATTCCACTGAAAAGCGTTTTTGCGGGCAAAGAAGGTCGCGCCTTCATCCAGCGGATTTTCTGACATTCTTGTCAGTGCCTTTTTGATGTCTGTCCAGGAGGCCTCCTTCACCTTCTCCGCGTCATAATCGTATTTCACATAAATATCACCGATATAGCCACTGTAACCGCCCGGCCCAAGCGGCGTCTCCTGCAGTCCCATCACAACCCAGGAGAGCATTTCCAGCCCTTCCCCGGCCTCATATCCGGACAGCTTCCCCACATACCTGTTGACTGCCTCGTTACATCCCGCCACGCCAAGGCTCATCAGAACGATCACCGACAGGGAAGCCAGCGTCCTGGCTGCATTTCTTTTTTCTGACACTAATGTCACTATTGCATCATAGATAAGGAAACAGGCTGCCGCGATCAGATAGATCAGACAGTTCATCTTGATGACCGTGGCAAATCCCATACAGATACAGGCCGGCAGGACATAGCGGTATTTTCCCGTATCCAGATATTTCGCAACACCGTAAACGGCTCCCAGAGACAACGCCATACCCGGAAGAATGCCGTACAGATACGTCACATAGAAAGCCAGCGGCGTCCACAGGAGCAGCGCCACATACACAAGAACAGGCAGCTTTTCCTCCTTTTTCCAGAAAAAAGCCGCCAGCTTCGACAGCAGCACGTAGACTGCCGCCAGTGCGATCACATTGACAAACTGCAGACCGATATAATTGTCCACGCCAAAGACAAAGGAAAGCAGATAATAAAACAGAATGATACCCGCCTGATACGGATACCGGAACAGATAACCGCCTTCCGCGTAGGCTGAAAAATTCCCCTCCCGCCACTGCATGGCGATCCCGTAGACCTTGGCCGGGTCAGAACCCGGTTCCAGCTGCGTGATCAGAATCCAGAATGTCCAGACTGCTACGGTAAAGAGACTGAGATAGCAGAAAATGCGGTTGTTTCCTGCATTCTCTGTTGGCTTGTCGGTATTTGCGTATGCATTACCTGTCTGACCGTATGCCTGTGTCTGCAGTGCCGGATGGCTTCCCCGCCTTTTCACAATCTGACGGATCAGTATGCCCACCGCGGTAAAGACCGCAAACACCAAAAGATGCCGCCAGGGATCGTCCGCAATGTTTCTTGTCCTTTCCATGCCGATTCCTGCTTCCGACGTAACAACACCGATAAAACTGGTGCTGAACAGGCTCTGCAGCAGCAGGCCCGATACGATCAGTACAAGCAGGATGCGGATTGCTGTATTTACAAATGTATAAAATGATTTCTGAAATTTCATCGTTACCTCTATGTGGCTGTTACCGGCCATACTGGTTAAAATTGTCTGAGCACCCGCACCGTCCGCCTGAGTATGATCAGCAGCGGATGTCTGACTCCGTGTCTTCTGAGTGCCATATAGCTTTCCCGGACGGACACCCAGTAATTGCGCAGCCCGGCATTGCTCGTCCCGCCGTAGAACATGGAGACCAGCCGCTCCGGCACATAAGCCAGCCGGTTCTTCTCATCCTTCAGGAAACGTACCATGAACTCATAATCCGCCGCACACCGGTAGCCGGTATCATAAACGCCGTATTTCTCGTAGACACTGCGTTTCAGGAATAACGTCGGATGGCCCGGAAGCCAGCCATCCGCCAGCCGCCCGTCCCCCATATGCCATGTGCGGATGATCCGCTCTCCCTCCACGTAAACCAGATCCGCGTGAGAGCCGATGCAGTCCCTGCCGCCCTGCTCGATCGCCCGCACCAGTTTCGTGACCGCATCGGGCGTACAGAATCTGTCGTTGCACACCGCAACGACATCGCCGCTGCACATGCGCCACGCTTTGTTCATGGCGTCATACAGGCCATTATCCGGCTCGGAGATCCATTTGACTCTAAGCTGCCGGCCGTGTCCCATATCTTCTCCGCCGCCCTGAGCCGTCTGGCTGTCATAACCGCTCTGTCCGTATTTTTCGGCAAAATCCCGGATAACTTCCAACGTTCCGTCCTGCGACTTCCCGTCCACGATAATGACCTCTATATCAGGGTAATCCTGCTGCTCGATACTGTCCAGCGTTATCTTTGCCTGCTCTTTTACATTATAAGTTGTCACTAATAAAGATACTTTCCACATAGTTCAGATTTTACCCTATTATCACAGAATATGCAATCAACCGGCTTTACTCTTTTTGTACGACCACATACTCTTCTGTCTGCAGGC
>ERZ808041.109-NODE-109-length-97771-cov-16.394364_pt1 | contig 97771 bp, 81 predicted proteins | sample MGYA00380192_ERZ808041 | MGnify/ENA primary metagenome ERZ808041 (study PRJEB31490, sample SAMN06133412) | mouse gut metagenome | isolation source: Z1_1 | host: mice | place: China: Chengdu | collected 2015-05 ...
CATCGAGCTGTTCAACACCATGCAATACGCTCAATAAAGCAAACAATCACAACGACATGTTGCAACAACCACTAGAATCCGCCGATTGCGAACCATGTACGCGAATGATGTCGCAACATCACGCCTATGCCGGCAATCTTCTGACCGGAAAGAACATATACTGCCTGCCCGTCGCGGGATCGGTGAAATCATGCGCGGCGCCTGCCAACGGAAGGTCACGGTCTTTCAGATACTGTATCCCGTCGGCGAAGGAGATGTCATCGTCATGCTCCACATAGACGAACTCATAGCCCGGAACAATCCATTTCGTCCACCCCGCCGGCGCTTCGGCATCCTTCGCACATTCGACCCCGGTCAGGTAAAGTCCTTTGCTGAAATCCTCCCACGGCCTGAATGAATGCGAAAAATCAGACATCACACCCCAAATGCCGGCCAGATTTCCATCGGCGTCGGTCTTGGTCAGCGGCTGAATCTTATCGAAATGCGCATCCGCGTCAGCCCATAGTCGTTGAATAAAATCGTCGCCATCCGTAGTCGTCCCCTCCTTCCCTATCACTACGAAGGATTCCTTCTCACACCTACCCACCTTCATGCCGCCTCCCATGATTTTCGGATTCATTCACCCTTTCCCAACAAGGGTAGCTGAGTTTGTCTGAATCTTTCAATCGACGTCTTCCGCGCACGTCAGAACTCTTCTTCGCAGTCATTGCATTGATAGCGCGGCAGAGGATAGATTCCCTCAGCCTCGCACCCACCGAGAATCACCTTGCCTTAGTCGAGCCCACGTTGCAGATCCTCGGTGAACGCCGGCATGCCGCGCAAGATACGCGCGATATTCCGCGAACCGCAGTATGGGCAGACAACCTCCGCGGCTTCCGTATTCTCTACGTCTTTGTCGTTCTTCATATTTGCTCCTTTAGCGTTATTCATCATCTACTTCTGTATTGTGAGCGTCGCGCGAGCGCTCCACACCCCATTCTTACGCAGCGCGAACAGTTTTCGGTCGTTCTGATGGGGCTCTCACATCCCCTTCAGCGTCGCGCGTCCGCGCATATCGCGACGTCGCGAAACGCTAATGCCGCCCATTCCGTTGTGCGATGCCGCACTTCGCACCATTGCGCGACGCTAACCCCCATCGTTCCGTCGTGCAATGCCGCACACTGCGATACCGCACGACGCACCGAAGAACTCCACCCCGCATCCCCCTGATATAGACGTCGGGATATAGCCTGCAGATATGGCAATCGAATACACGGACGAGAAACACTTCACGCAGGACCAGATCCATGAACTGTTCGCCTCGGTCGGCTGGGAATCGGCCTAGTATCCGGACCGCGTCTACCGTGCCTTGATTGGCAGCAGCACCGTCATCAGCGCATGGGATGGCAATCAGCTCGCGGGCCTGGCACGCGTCATCGATGACGGTGAAATGCTCGCCTATATGCATTGGGTGCCGGTGAATCCGAAATACCAGGGCATGCATGTTGGCAGTGGCCTCGTCGAACGTGTCAAGGAGCGCTATGCCGGCTATATGTTCCTCGAGGTGATGCCCAAGGAGAGCAAAAACGCGCCGTTCTACCAGCGCCATGGTTTCACACTCATGGAAGATGGCCGCGCAATGCAGATCGTAACCCGCCCCTGACTCCCGGAGCGGATTGCACCCGCCACTTTCTGACTGTATCTCCGCTGGGGAGGAGCATTTTCTTCCCAGCCTTCGAGTATCACCGGCCGTTATCCCATTGTTTGCAAGACCGATATTCGCCCCTCGCCAGAAACCGCTCCTCCCCAGCGGAAATACATGCCAACGAGCCCTTTCCAAAGCCGGTCATGGGTATGTCAAGTTCACCATGCCGTTCGCCCTCTCCGCTAAGCAAGGCTATGCCGCCGCGGCATCACACACTGAGTCACCGCCCTCGTACACGAAAAACGCCATCGCCTGCTCTCGAGCCCCCACCCGCACGGTCTCTTCATGCTGCGCGCGGCGGCGCAGACCCTGCCGCTCATAGAACCGGTAGTTGCATGAGGTATCGGTGAACAAGTAGAACGGCATCAACTCACGAGCTCGCAGGGACGCCAAGGCCCGTTCATACAACGCTTTGCCGATACCGCACCCACGGTATCTTCCATCAAGCACAAACAATGCGATCTCGCCGCGGTATTGAGTCTCGATTTCATCGAGTAACCGCGCGTCAACACAGCTGACGTTGCGAAAGATGCCCATGATCCTCCTCCCCTCACGCCGTAACAACAGGCGCGTGAGCGCACTGACCTGCCTCCACCTATCGCTTACCGAGCAACGATGCTGCGCGATGTCTTTGAGTAGTATGACCCCCGCCACCTCACCATCGACCTGCGCTACGATCGAATGCGTCGCATTGCATAAACAGCTCGACACGAATACCTCAGCAAGCAGCTTGGCGATTTTCGGCGACGCCATCTGCTCATACCTCCAAGTGTCCTTCACAATCGATACGAGTGCAGGATAGTCCGTATGCCGGTACGGTCTGAATACAAGCGTCATCGTGCCTCCTTGATTGCTCCGTGTATTGATGCTCCCCATGCTAAACTTTACAGTTACTGTAAAGTCAAGCCGGAAAGTGAAAGAATCGTGAAAGACATGCTCAGCGTGGCGCAATTCGCGGCGCTTCATGGCATCAACAAGCGCACATTGCACTACTACGATGACATCGGACTGTTCTCCCCCGCATACAAGACAGCGAACGGATACCGCTACTACGCGCAACGGCAGGATCTCGAATTCGAATACATCATGATGCTCAAAGACTTAGGATTGAGCAATCAGGAGATCATCGACTACCGCTCACATCCTGACCCAGACGAATTGAACGGGCTGTTCACGCGCAATCTAGATGACATCGATGCGCGCATACGCAGCCTGCAACGGATGCGGACAGTACTGCAGACGCTGCAGCAGCGCCTCGCAGTCTGCAGACGGCTCACCCACACCGAACTACAGGTGGTGACGCTGCCGGAGACACGGATTGTGCGCATTCCTCTCAACGTCGACCAGTCCGACGTCAACCTAATCTATGAGACAGCACGAGCGCGATGGTCGCGTGAACAGCTGCAGATGGGCATCGGCACCTACATCGGAGCGCAACGTATACGCAACGGTGAGCATGGCCATTACGACGGCATCTACAGCCCGGCCGTCGACGAGGCAGAAGGCGAACACCTGCCGGCCGGCGACTATCTCCAGATTCTGCACCGCGGGAATTGGGACACATTGCCGGACTGCTACACACGGATACTCGAGTATTGCACACAGCATCGCCTTCGGCTGACCGGATGCGCATACGAACTTGGACTCAACGAATTCGCGCTCCGCACAGCCGACGACTATGTCACGCGCATCCGAATCCGCGTCGAACAGCGGTAATCACCTATGGCTGCGTCTGTTACATCCTCTTTTCGAATCGAAACATGCCGTCCGGGAATCGGCCGTCGATCTGCCCTGCCGACTCCGGATCGTTGGGATCGGGATGATGGCTGTTGTAGAACTCGACGATGTGGAAACCGCAGCGATTGACGTAGAAATGGATGTTGCGCGTTTCGAAGTACGGCGTGACGGTCTGCCATACCGTCACCTCCGGATGCAGTCGTTCCATGGCGCACCACGCGGCGTATCCGATGCCTTTGCTGTGCGCATCTGGAGACACGAACAGCAGATCCAGCTCGCCACGGCCGCCGTCCAGATGGACGACGATGCCACCCACCAGTTTTCCCTCCCGCATGATGTGGTACGCTTCACCGGCATCGATTGACCGCTCAATCGCCTCTCGCGAGATGATCTGCCCATCTTCCTCGAAATGGGCGTCCCTGCAGCCGAATTCCTCCAAAGCGCCGTAATTGAACGCCTTCTGGTTGTCCAACACGAACCGGCCCCGGTCTCGCCGCGCCAATGGAACCAATGTCACCCCAAGACTCATTCATCACTCCCCGTCTGCCTCTTGCAGGTCTATGGGCCTATCTGCCATATTCATACCCGTGACGCAGAACATCTTCGAATGCAAGCTCGGACAGCCCTGCGCCACCAGCCACACATATCCAGCAGAAAACACGGGGGGAATCGCATAGCGCTCACTGCTCACACTCTATGCTGGTACCACCACAGCACACACAATCAGGAGTCCGCCCATGCACCGCACACCAATTCCCGCCATTCCCGATGCGCCTTCGACCATACGCCGCCTCGCGCGCGGCCGCTCGATCCATGACACGAGCAGCTCACCCGAGGCGCGCGTCTACGCACTCGGCGCTGAGGGCCCGGGCAGCAACGCCCTGTTCGCGAAGACCGCGGCCGCCGGCGCACTCGCCCACGAAGCGCGCATGAGCACCGCGTTCAACGAACTCGGCCTCGGCCCCGAGGTCGTCGAATATCTGCCCGGCGGCGGCACGCACGCCGACTGGCTCGTCACTCGCGCGGTCACCGGCGACGACTGCACCGCCGCCCGCTACCTCGCCGAGCCGGAGCGGCTGTGCGACCTCCTCGCCGTCCGCCTGCGCACGCTGCACGAGCTATTCCACACGCAGCCCGATCGCCTCGCCGCGCTCAACGTGCCCGACGTGCGCACGCGGTATCTCAGCAACGTCGAGCGCGGCTGGCGCACCGGCCGCTTCGACGCGCAATTCTGCCCGCGGACCACCGCAGCCGACGCTCACCGCATCGCCACTGAGGCCGCCGGCGAACTGCGAACGGACGCGCTTCTCCACGGCGACTACTGCCTGCCGAACGTCATCCTGGACGACTGGCGCTTCTCCGGCTTCATCGACCTTGACCACGCGGGCCTGTCCGACCGGCACATTGACGTGTTCTGGGGCGCATGGACCCTCTGGTTCAATCTGCACACCAGCGCCTACTGCAGCCGCTTCCTCGATGCCTATGGCCGCGACGTCATCGACGAGGGCAAACTGGCCGCGATCGCCGCAATGGAATGCTTCATGTAGCGCGAAATCCCCGCCTCGTGCACGCCGCCTACTCCCCCGCGCACGGCAGCCAAAACGCGCCGACCGCACGGCACTCCTTTTCGAACTGCTCGCGCTTGCCATCGCTCAGATCGAGCTGGTGTTCGGGGATCGCCAAAAACAGGTCGTCCGGCGCATCCAAAGGCGCACCTTCGCCGTCGACCGCCACAAAACCGGCGTTGCGCAAGTCATTCGCGGAATATTGGACGAGCGAAAGCCGGTCCGTCATCATGTAGACGCACAGCCAGTTGTATAGAAAATCCAGCGTCGCAGTGCCGTAGCCCGTGGGCACGGGCACGAGGGGCGCGTGCAACTGGCGCACATCGGACCGGTATCCCAGCCACGGATCCGACTGTACGTCCACGAATTGCGCGGCGTGCGCGACCTTCATGAACCGCCGCCGCTGCACATCCTGATATTTCGTGAGAATCACGAACGGAACGACCACCATCGCGACCATCATCACGAACCCGAGCAGCACATGCCCACGCATGCCCAGCACGTATGTCACGCCGGCCAGCACCACGACTGCCGCCACCACAAGCGCGCCCAGCATCGCCGCGCGCGGTTTCTTGCGCGCTGTGACGACCGCCGTGAGTTTGTTGCGGACCGCGCAGTCCTCCTCCGGCGAGCGCGACTGCAGCACCCGCGTGGCGCACTTGGCGTACAGGCAGAACGGCGAGCCGATGATCGCGAACAGCGCGCCGATGAACGTGAAGACGATGATCGGGTAGCTCCACTCGCCGAAGTCGTTGAATATGGCAATCACCGTGAACACAAAGTCGACGAGCAGGATGCCCCAGCTGATGAGCTGCCAGAATAGGTAGGGGTGTTTTTCCGCGAAACTCATACTGCTTGTCCGTTTCTGTGACGCCCGTGCGCACTGCCCGCATGCTGCAACCCGCGCGCCTCCTGCCCCAGACGAACGTCATGCAGAGGACCTCCAAACGCGACAGACGTCTGACGTGCGCAGAAGATTGTCATGCTGCAGGCCATCTTATGCGACGTTCGTCTGGGTAGGCAGACGAACGTCATATTTCGAATCGCCGAGCATGACGTTCGTCTACGCATTCGCGACGATTGTTATGCAGCAAGCCGCAAAACATGATGTTCGTCTGCAGATGGAGCTTCGGGCTCAAGGCATTGCGCCCCGTTCTACCAGCGATATGGCTGACGCGGCGGCTGCTCCTGATCAACGAACGGTTCATGACGCGCACACGCACGCCTGTAACCATTGACGCCCCCGCCAACCGCATCGATTTCTACGCCATGTTTTTGCACAGTAACCCACGTGTGGCGCTGCCGATCCAGCAGTATCTCGCACAACATTGGCCGCAACGTGCCTAAAAGGCGCTTGGGCCGCATCTCGAAGCACCCATGGAGTCTTTCACGCTCCGGTATCCGCGCTGAGGAGGAGCATTTTCCACGTGCGCTTCGAGTACGCTCCTTGAAACTACGCCGCCCATAGGCGCACCTCGGCAGGAAAATGCTCCTCCCCAGCGCAGATGCATGGCAAACAGCCCATAGAACCTGATGCAACAGCTAAAATGTTAAGCTAGCTTGACAGTTAAGTAAGCTTTACATAGAATCAGAGTATCATCCGCTTATCATTCCGCACTAGGAGGCCCGGCATGTGTGAGAAGTCAACAAAGAAGCCACGCAGGTTTGGACGCATCAAGCCCGGCGGAACCTCCGGCGCTGCGGATGGCCATCCCCGCTGGCCTCGTGGTCGCGACCGTCATTGGCATTGTCCTGCAATCGGCGCCGATTTTTCCACACAACACCATGAACGCATGGCTCAGGGCCCTGCTCATCGGAGCATGTGTGACACCGGCAGCCATCACTTTGGTTTGGACGGTGGTGGTCGATAGGTCGACCATCCCGGGAGCCCTCCCCCACCCTGAACATAGCGTGGAATGCACTTGGTATGACCAGGCCGCTAAAGACAGTTTCCATCTTCTGCTTGCAGGCACAGGACTGGGCGCCGCCCTCACCAGCTTCTGGCTGCCTCCAATGGTGTCTTGGACGCTTATTGCGGTCTTCGCCTTCGCCGCCTTGGCGTTCGCGGTCAGCTACCTTATCTGCGGGGAATCGTGAACCATGCGGAACCGCTTGCCACAGCTGCGGCGCGAAAGGCACTTGTCGCAAGAAAAACTTGCCACAATGCTTGGCGTCAGCCGTCAGACCATCATCTCCATCGAAAAGGAACGCTTCGACCCGTCATTGCCTCTCGCCTTCCAGATCGCAGGCGCCTTCGACTTGCGCATCGAGGATATCTCCACCCCTGATGCACCGCTCTGAACGCGTTCCGTTTTGCTTGGCCCCACACACCAATATCAAACGGCGCTGGGTGTACCCCAATCGTCCACGTTGTCGCCGTCCTCTTCGGAGTCATCCTGACGGGAATCCCATATGTCGTACGCCATCACTGCGGCCCACGCCACGGCAAGCAGCACATAGAGCCGCGAGCGCCCCTTCGCCTGCGCACGCTTGTACGCGGATGCGGCGGCCGCGCAAGCCGCCGCGGCCCCCAGATACGCAAACGTCCTGCTGGTGGTCCATTCCTCGAGGATTTCGTTGAACTTCATGAGACGCTCCTTGTCTGTTGTGCCCACAACAGTCCCATTGTAAGGGCCGTCGCAGGGCGTTGCCGCTGCTATCTGCCTTACGAGAGTGCCCTTTTCCAGCAGGTGCTGAGTATGCCCCTTGAAAATCCCCCATTTTCAAGGGGCATACTCAGCACTTGGGCAGAAAGGGCACTCTCGTAGCGCAGATACGCCCGCAACTACTCCACGCAGGGCTTGAGGTAGCGGCCGGTGAGGCTGAGCGGGTCCTCCGCGACCTGTGCCGGCGTGCCGGTTGCCACGATTTCACCACCGTTCTGGCCACCACCCGGCCCCATGTCGATGATCCAGTCCGCGTTCGCGATCATATCCAAGTCATGCTCAATCACGAGCACGCTCGCACCCTGGTCGATGAGTTTTTGGAACACACCGATCAGCGTGCGCACGTCGAGTGGGTGCAACCCGATTGTCGGCTCATCGAATACAAACAGCGTGCCTTCCTGCGCGCGACCCATCTCGCTCGCAAGCTTGAGCCGCTGCGCTTCGCCACCCGAAAGCGCCGGCGTGCTCTCGCCGAGCGTCATGTACCCGATGCCGAGCTCATGCAGGGTGTCAAGTTTGGCACGCAGACGGCGCTGACTGGTTCCCGCGAAGACCTCGCGCGCCTCGTCGACCGTCATCGCGAGCAAATCGGGCAGCGAAACAGGCGCATGCCCACCCTTGGGCTCCCACGTGATTTCGCCGGCCTCGTCGCTGTACCGCGTGCCGTGGCAGTCCGGGCAGTCAATGTCCACGTCGGGCAAAAACTGCACATCGAGCGTGATCTGCCCGGTGCCGTCGCACGTGGGGCAGCGCAGCGAGCCGGTATTGTACGAGAACGCGCCCGCCGTCAGGCCACGCGCTTTCGCCGCTTCCGTGCGCGCGAACAACCGCCGCAGGTCGTCGAGCACGCCGCTGTACGTGGCGACGGTGGAGCGTACGTTCGCGCCGATCGGCGTCGCGTCGATCATCGTGACGCGCTCGATGCCCGGGGCATCCAATGCGCGCACATGCTCTGGCATCTGCTCGTCCGCAATCCTCGCAGTGAGTGCCGGCACGAGGCTTTCCAGCACGAGCGTCGTCTTGCCCGACCCGGAGACGCCGGTCACCACGGTCAGCCGGCGCTTCGGCACCCGGGCGTCCAACGCATGCACGGTGTGCAGCGGCGCCGTCTTGATCTCGATTGCGCCTTCGCCGAACACCGCATCCGCGGGCGTCTGCGGACGCACAATCTGCGAGTGTTCGCTCGCAAGGAACGGCGCGATGAGCGAATGCGGGCTGCGCTCCACATCCCCTACCGTGCCCTGCGCGATCACCGTGCCGCCGTGCGCGCCGGCGCCCGGACCCATTTCGATGATCCAGTCGGTCGCACGCAGCACGCGCGTGTCATGGTCGACGACGATCACGGTGTTGCCCTGCGCCTTCAGGTCGCGCATCACGCCGAGCAGACCGTCCACGTTCGCCGGGTGCAGGCCGATCGACGGCTCGTCAAGCACATACATCGCGCCGGTCAGCTCGCTGCGCACGGCGCGCGCGAGCTGGATGCGCTGCCGCTCGCCGGTCGACAGCGTGCTGCCGGCGCGGGCGAGCGTGAGGTAGCCGAGCCCGAGCTCAAGCAGATGGCGTGCGGTGCGCGTGAATTCACCGACGATCGCCTGCGCCATCTCGCGCATGTCCGCAGGCATCGCGCTCGGCACGGTCTGCACCCACTGCGCGAGCTCGTCGAGCTGCATCACGCATTGTTCGGGCAGGGTCTTGCCGTGCACGGGCAGCATGCGCGCGCGTTCGTTCAAGCGTGTGCCGTGGCAGTCCGGGCACGGTTCCTCTTTGATGAATGGCTCGACGCGCTTGAGGCCCTTCGCGTCTTTCGCTTTGTCGAGCGCGTTGAGCACGGTGCGTGCGGCGCTGAAAAACGTGAAGTCCATCTCGCCCGCGCGGTTCTGCTTCTTCAAGTGGTACATGATGTGCCGTTTTTCCGCGGGCCCATGCAGCACGATCTCTTTTTCGCGGTCGGTGAGATCTTTGTACGGCACGTCGGTGCGCACGCCCATCTCGCGGCACACATCAACCATGACCGACCACATCAGCGAGCGCCACGGCGCAACGGCCCCCTGCTCAATCGTCAGATTCGGGTCGGCGATCAGCGTGGAGTCGTCCACCGTGCGCACAATGCCTGTGCCGGAGCAGGTGGGGCACGCGCCGCCCGAGTTGAATGCGAGGTCCTCCGCGCCGAGCGCCTGCACTTCGGCGCCGCACACCGGGCAGATGATCGGCCGCTCGAGCGCGACGTTCGGCGTCGGGTCGAGCATGTGGCCGTTCGGGCAGGTGTAGTTGCCCAAACGGGAGGTCATGAGGCGCAGGCTGTTGAGCAGTTCGCTCATCGTGCCGAAAGTGCTGCGGATGCCGGGCACGCTCGGCCGCTGGTGCAGCGCGAGCGCCGGCGGCACATGCTCGATCGCGTCGAGCTTCGCTTCGCCGCTCTGCGCGATGCGCCGGCGCGTGTATGTGGAGAGCCCCTCCAGATAGCGGCGTGAGCCTTCCGCGTAGAGCACGCCGAGCGCGAGCGACGATTTGCCCGATCCGGAGACGCCCGCCACAGCCACCATTTTGCCGATTGGCACCTGCACATCCACGCGCTTGAGGTTGTGCACCCGCGCGCCCGTGATGTCGATTGTCTGCGCCATACGCCACTTCCTTTGCAGTAATTCGCTACTGCCGAGCGTAGGATGGCCGTACGCGCTGCGCCGAGGGCGCACTCAGCGCGACATTTCTACGTTCTCTTTGGTCATGTCCATCTGAACCATGTCGGTCTCGTGGCCTTCGCACTGCGCGCCCTGCGCGATGCGCCGGCACACAACGGACGATATAGTAACAACAGAGAGATCGCGAGAGCCATACGCGTGAGATTGTAGAGGAGATGGGGATGGCCTTTGATTTCAGGAAGAAATACAAAGAGTGTTATGTGCCAAAGAACAAGCCCAGCATCATTACCGTGCCGAGCATGAATTATGTCGCCGTCCGCGGGCAGGGAGACCCGAATGAGGAAGGCGGGGAATACAAGCAGGCGATCGGTCTGCTCTATGGCTTGGCATACACCATCAAAATGAGCAAGAAGGGCGATCATCAGATCGATGGGTACTTCGACTATATTGTACCGCCACTTGAAGGCCTATGGTGGCAGGATGGCATGGATGGCGCGGATGGCATCGACTATGCGCGCAAAGATGATCTGCAATGGATATCAATGATCCGGCTTCCTGATTTTGTCACAGAATCGGATTTCGAATGGGCGGTCAAAGAAGCAGAGAGAAAGAAGAAGACCGACTTTTCCAAAGCAGAATTCCTGACATACGACGAAGGCCTGTGCGTCCAATACATGCATATCGGCCCTTATGACGATGAACCTGAGACCGTCGCTGCAATGCATGAATACATGGAAGACCAAGGCTACGTTCTTGACATCACGAATACACGGCTGCACCATGAGATCTACTTGAGCGATGCCAGAAAAGTGGCCCCCGAAAAACTGAAGACCGTGATCAGGCACCCAATCCGCAAGAAATGATCTCACTGCGTTCTACAATCCCATCCTTAAGCACCGGCTGGGCAATGTGGACCAGCGATATTTGCATTATCTCGCTTACGTGAGTGCCTTAACCGCACAGCCTTACAGTATCGACCTTGCGAACCGCTGGAATTCCAATGATTCTCAAGGTCGATATTCCCAGATGCCAAAATTAAGGTACTCACGTAAGCGAGATGCACCCGACACAAGCCCTTTTCATGGCCGATATGCCTCACTACCCGGCGCTTTACCGCGTGGCGACCATGCCGATCAGCGCATCGGCCTGATGCTCGATGGCAGTCTTGGCCGCATCATCGAGCTCGAGAGTGTTGCTGACGAACATCTCACGGCTCAACGCGACACCGGTGAACGTGGCCGGCGCGAACCGCATCTGCATGAATTCAAGCACCGGCAGCAACGTCGCGAAGCTATCGCGCACGCAATTCGCGCCGCCCGCGCCGCTCATCGTCATCGTCTTGCCGAACAGCGGCGACGGCGAGCCATCCTCCGCCGGACGCGACAGCCAGTCCAGCAGGTTCTTGAGCGGCCCCGGCATGCCGTGGTTGTATTCCGGCGTCACAATCCACAGCGCGTCGGCGCCGGCCACCGCAGCGCGCGCGGCACTCACCGATTCGGGGTTCGGGAATTCCTCATCCTGGTTGAACACGGGCACATCGCGCCAATCGAGGACGCTCACATTCGCGCGCCCTGCGAGCGCGTGCGCGGCGAACTGCGCGAGTTGCTTGTTGAATGATTGTTTGCGTAGCGATCCGACGATCATCAATACCGTCGGCAGACTGCCGTCATGTTCCGCGATGCGTGCTTCGTTGTGTGATTCCATGGTGTGGTCCTTTCAGGAGACCGAATTGCGTGTTCACTGTGTTCAACAGCTCGCCGCCACCAAACCGTCCACATCACGCGCTGGGCGGATTGGCCACTCACGCTGAGCTGCGGGTATACAAGCGCCATTCCGTGCCCAATCAAGCCTCCGCACCCCGACACGCCGGCAGTGTTGACCTTCACATCATGTCAGGCCGTAGCGTACAAATCATGCAAACGCAGAAACAACTCACCATCGGCGAGACGTCTGCGCTGTGCGCGGTCAGTGTACGGATGCTGCGGCATTGGGAATCGATGGGCCTGCTCCACCCCACCCGCGACAGCAACGGATACAGGCTGTACAGCGAAGACGACATCGCGCGTATACGGCGCATCCGCCTGTACCGGGACCTCGGCCTCACCACGGACCAGATCCGCGCGGCCCTTGACGGCCCGGCCACGGAAACGCTCTCGCTGATGCGCGAGCAGCGGACGCGCATCAGCGAACACATCACACAACTGCAGTTGATATTGCAGGACATCGACGAACTCAGCGCATACGCGCACAATACGAAAGAGGATGAGACCATGGACAACCCATACGCCAACGAAGCGCACGACCGCTGGGGAGACAGCCCGCAGTGGATGGAATACGCGGAATACCGCACCCGCACGGATGACGCGCAACAGCAAGCGGATCTCGACGCCATGCGGGCGCTCGAGCTCGAATTGGCGCAGGCGATGCGCGACGGCGTCAAGCCCGGCAGCGAGGCGGCAGATGAGCTTGCGTTGCGGCACCGGGAATCGCTCACGTGGTATCACGTGACTCCATCGATGCACGTGTGCCTCGCGAAGATGTATGTCAACGACCCACGATTCCGCGCGCATTATGACAGCATCGAGCCCGGATTGGCGGCCTGGTTGCACGACGTCATCGCAGCGCAGGCGGACACGGAAGGCGTGGACGCCGAGCACGCGCGCTGGGAGTAGCTCAGCCCCGCACTTGCGGCACTTCGAAAATCGTGCATGTGTTGAGCTCGCGCCGTAGCTCCTTCCAGTTGGGCAACGCGTCGGTCATACGCGCCTGGAAGCCGGCGCCGTGCCCATGCTCCCACAGATGCACCATCTCGTGCACGAGCACATACTCGAGGTATTTCGGGTCCATCAGGCCGAGCTGCAGGTTGAGCCGGATGCGCGCGGTCTTCGGCGTGCACGATCCCCAACGCGAGCTCATCGTGCGCAGCGTGATCTTCGACGGCGCGCGGCTGATCACCGGCTCCCATTTGCGCAGCAGCGCCGGCAGCTGCCGCTCGATCGACTGCCGCGCGCGCTCGAGCGACTGCTCGTTCCAACTGAAGGCGCCCTCCGGCGCGCCCTCGCACTGCATGCTGACCGTGCTCACCGGCACGTCCGGTTCCACGTTCGGCGAGGCGAATATGCGCGAGCGTGCCGCCGCCATCTTGCGCAGTGCTTCGTCGATCCACGCGCGCCGCTCGCGCACGAACCGCACGATGTCCTGCTGCGGCATGCGCGCCGGCGCCGTGACTTCGACGGCGCCATACGGCGGCTTGACGCGCAGGTACATGTTGCGGTTCTTCTTGCGCAGCACGCTCACCTGCACGCCGTCGACGGTGATGACCTCGCGCGAGATCAGCGCGTGCGGCGAAGTGGAGCGTCCTGCGAGCGAACGCGCGCGGGGGAGGTTGCGAAAAGGCATACCCGATATTGTCAGCGGCCAAGGGGACAACAACGACACGCCGATTTGATTTGACTTATCGCATGCTGTTGGTATTCTTTTTCTCTGTTGCGTCCTGAACGCGATGGATCGGGCCCGTAGCTCAGGTGGTTAGAGCGCATCCCTGATAAGGATGAGGTCGGAGGTTCAAGTCCTCCCGGGCCCACGTGGGGAGCATTCTCACGTGTTCCCCCGTTGGGGCTATGGCGCAGCTGGTAGCGCATCTGCTTTGCAAGCAGAGGGTCCTCGGTTCGAACCCGAGTAGCTCCACTCCCGAACACCTTGCAATCATTGGGATTGCGGGTGTTTTTTTGTTTTCTGCTTCAGGGTCTGTAGAGGCATTTTTAGGCACTTTTAAGCATATTTCCGCATAGCTAGTTGCACGCTTGTTGCACGGAAGCACATGGCGACACGCCGTGTTTTCCAACGGCTCCGAGGCTGTTGGAAAAAAGCTTGTTGCACGCGGGCAAGAAAAGAGGTGCTAGAGACATGGGAAGACGTACTTTCGGCGCTGTAAGGCGCTTACCTTCGGGGCGCTTTCAAGCGTCCTACGTCGTCAGAGATGAACGTTTCTACGCAGATATAACGTTCGGCTCCCGCGCTGAAGCAGATAAATGGCTTTCTACCGTTCACTCTTCGTTGGTCGAGCGGCAGTGGATTAACCCGCATATCGCTAATCAGACTTTTGCAACCTATGCGCTTGCGTGGTTCGATGACCACATAGAGCGCGTACGCCCGAAGACGCGGGACATCTACGCGGGGCTTATCGATCAGTTGCTTCTCCCCTTCTTGGGTGATGAACCAATGTCAGAGATAACGCCTTCGCGCGTCAAGCAATGGCTGAAGGAAGTCAGACGGTACTTCGAAGAAAGACAAGCTAGCGGTTCAATGCCCACTAGGTCATCTACTGGAGAGAGCCGCCGTAGTCAGGCTTACCGCCTATTGCACGCGATCATGGCGGAAGCTGTGCGAGATGAAGTAATCAAAACTAATCCTTGCGTCATCGTGGGGGCGTCGCAGAAGAAGGCAATCGAGCGCGTGCCGGCCACTTTGCAAGAACTGGACACTATCGCAGACAACATGCCGCCACGATACTACGCGCTTATCCATGTTGCGGCGTGGTCAGGCCTTCGTTTCAGCGAACTTGCCGGACTGAGGCGCAAGGACGTCGTTTTAACCTATTCGAACGACACTGGGGCGTTAGTCTATCGCCTCAATGTTGACAAGCAAGCGTATCGAGTACGCGGCACTCTCTACGAAGACGCTGATTTAAAGACAGAGGCCGGGCGCCGCGTGATCTACTTGCCTTCTCACGTCACCGACGCATTGACCGAGCATATGGCAAAGTTCACTCCCCAAGACGCGAACGCCTATGTCTTCGGCACGCGCAATGGCACGCCTATGAGCAATAACTCAATAGGCAAGATGTTCAGGAAAGCTAGGGAAATCGCCGGGCGCCCTGACTTACGTTTCCACGATCTGAGGCATACCGGCGCGACTATGGCGGCGAAGGCGGGAGCCACGACCAAAGAGCTAATGCAACGTCTTGGGCACAGCAGTATGCGCGCCGCAATGATCTACCAACACGCGAACGAAGAAGACGATAGAAGGCTTGCCGCGCGTATGGACGCTTTGGCCGCTCAGGCAATCAGCAAAGGGGAGGAATAGCCATGACCAACAACAAGCGTATGGCGATGCCCGAGAGCTGGGAGTTCGCCGCACATGGGTTCTTGGAGTACAAGCGGGCGGCGGGCGTCGCAGATACCTCGCTGCTTACGCTCAGGCGGCGGCTTCGCGCGTTCGCCGCTGAGATCTGCACGCCGCCCGAACTCGTGTCTCAGCAGCAGCTCGTTTGCTATCTCGCCTCGCGCAAGGCGGTGGAGACGAAGCGGGCGTGCCGCAACTTGTTCACGGCGTTCTTCACATGGTTCGAAGCGGCCGGGTACCGGGCGGACAATCCCGCGCGGCTGCTGCCGGCCGTGCGGCGCGCCACGCCACACCCTAAGCCGTGTACCGACGACATGATTAGCGCGGCGCTTGAGCGGGCGACGGCTGAAGAGCGGCTTATGGTGCTGTTGGCGGCAACGTGCGGCCTGAGGCGCGGGGAAATCGCCCGCGTGCATAGTTCCGACGTCATCACCGGCACCCATGGCGAACGTTCGCTGATTGTGCACGGCAAGGGAGGCAAGCAGCGTATAGTGCCGCTCACCGAGGAACTGGCACAATCGATCGTCGCCGCTGATGGCTATCTCTTCCCGGGACGTTGGGACGGGCACGTTGAAGAGAGCTACATAGGCAAGCGCGTATCGCGGCTGCTGCCGCCCGGTTACAGCTGCCATAAGCTTCGCCATAGGTTCGCTACCGTCGCATACACCGATAGCCACGACATGCTAGCCGTAGCACGCGCCCTTGGGCATTCCAGCACCGATACCACACAAGCGTATGTAGCGCTTCCCGAAGAGGCGTTGCGCGCCCTGATGGAGGCGGCGGCACTCAACCATAGCGGCGACGGTACCATGTCTTGCGACGGCACAACGCAAGCGGGCGGCACTGATCTAGCAGCCACGGGCGGCAACGAGGCGGCAGAGTACGGACGGACGGACGTACGCCGGGGATAGCGCGGACGTGCTTCTAGCGGCCTTGCTGCTTGCGTGGAGCATGACCGATAGCATTCGCGGCGGCTCCCGCTCTTTCCGCATAGACACCGCGTCACTCGCCGGACAATGGGGACTAGGCAAGGAACATGGCCGACGTTCCGTAGTCGTGCAGACGGCGGCGAAGCGGCTGGAGGCCTTGGGCGTCATAGATCTTGCAAACGGCGGCGATGAAGTCGTGTGCGGCAATTGCACAGCGAGCCTAGAGCTTCTTGAGATGGTCAAAGAGAGCTACTGGAGGGAGTGGCAACGGCGGCTAGCGAGTGAAGGCGACTTGCTGTAGGCGACTGCTGAAGAAATCTGCACAAGGAAAGCGGGCGGCACTGAAAGTGCTTGCCCGCTTTCCTTATTGAGAATCGTTCTCAACTTTTTTATTCTGACCCGGGAGGAGAAAAAACTGGGCGCGGGGTCTAATCGGGTAAGCATCTTTTAAAAAAACGACCTTGCATTATAGCGTAGTCAAGCAGAGAGCACAATCTGCTAGCGCGTAAACATGAGATAATAAGCTTCACATGTTGAACATGACATTAGGCCACGATACGCGCTTGCCTCTATGGGAAATCTATAAGGAACTATAAGTATCTATATATACTCTATAAGGCACCTCAACTATGCGGGTGCTGTGGCACCTACATCAGGTGGGTGCTATGGCTACATCAGGTGGGTGCTATGGCTACATCAGGTGGGTGCTATGCACCGCTCTGATGTGGTGCACCTTACTAGCAGTGCACCCACATGGTGCAGCACCTCAACTATGCGGGTGCTGCACCATGCAAGCAGTATATTCACGCGCCCTTCCCTTCCCTACCGCGCGCTACTACTTCCTCCAAGTATTCAATGTTCTGCGTTACTGCCGCCCATCTCTCTTTCAGAGCCTCCACCATCAGCGGGTTGTTCGCCAACATGTCCGCAAGCATAATGCGATATTCCTGACGCTTACCGAACCCGGGCTTATCCACTAGAGGCTTGATTAGCCCAAGCTCTTTCAGAGTACTTAGAGGACGATCTAGTTTCTTTGTGGCTTTTCTGCTTCCCTCCACTTCTAGGGCCAAGCGCTCCCTTGAAGAGGAACACACAGCGGGGTTCGCTTTCCGGCCATTCTTCATGCCGTAATCCTGCGACAAACGGCATATAGCCAAAAACGTTAACCTGACTTGCGGCTTATGTGGCGCAAGAAGTTGAATCACCATATTGCCCACGGCTTCTAATTTGAACATTGACGCCGCCTCACTCCAGCTCGGCTAGCTGCCTCTAGCTCCAGCAACTTGCGAATATCCTTCGTTTCGGCGGTGCTGAACTGTAGCGCCCGAGGGCGCAGACGAACAAGCAATGTCGTATGACTATCCGGTTTCACTTGTATCAGGCGCAAGCGTTCCAGTCGCTCCAGTCCTTTGCGAATGGTCACGATCGTTTCCGCGTTATCGTGAAAAGCGAAGTACCATTGCAGCCCAAGAAGGCGCGCAAGGACGGCATACGCTATCAACACATAGCCGCCGCCATCGGCTTCTTGTGAGATCTTCCGATACAGACGTGCAACTTCGCCGTCTCTGAGGTTCCTTCTAGTGTCCTTCTGCTTTACGTGGCGGGTCATCGTTCACCACGCTTCTTCAGAACAGCGGCAGCGCTTCCGGGCATCGTTATGCCACTTGCGCCCTTCGCCGCCCTACGCTTTCCGCGCTTCATTTGCACACTCTGTACGGCTTGAGTGTCACCCGCTACTTTTCTGTGTTCCGCAATGAATGCGTCAAGATCTGCTAACGCCCACTTCCTGACCGGCCTACCCACTTTCCCGGTACTGGGAAACTCGATATACGGTATGCAGCCCTTCCGTGTGAGCCTATCCAGCACAGTGGGCGAGACGCCAATATACTTTGCAGCTGCCTCGCGCCTAACGATCTGAACTGTTTCGTTGTTTTGCATTATTGCCCCGTTTCAGGTCATGGGGCATAGCACGCAACGGGACGCGAACAGTGGCGGTTTATTCGCGCTTCATTCCCCGTACGGCTATAGCCCTATCGCTATATGAGCCGCGTACGGGGAGATACTGCGGGGCGCGGGGCGCGCAAACTACCGCAAGTGCAAGTATCCATCTCGCTTGCTTCATGGCAAGAGCAGATGGTAAGAAGCCTTCTCTGTCTAATCCGCCTTCAGTCGCCTTAATCCGTGCTTCAATAATCGGCAGCAAGGCTTGCAGAACAAGCATGTTCAGCACGGTTTGCAAAGCGGGCGTAAATAGTCCGGCAAGCTTGGTCTCATACACGCCATATAGCGCAAAAGACGGTACGGCATTGCATTGCGCCGCCGCATTGATACTTCTGAACATCATCACATCGGCAATGACCGATACGGCTTCAGCATAGCTTCCGGCGTCCTTTGCGGCCGCTTTGACATTGTGCCGCATGAGTGCGTAGTAGCCGTCATCTTCCGCTAGAGCATCTTCGCCGCCATGCGACTTCACCACACGATCTGCCAAGACGTCCAGAGTGCCGCGCGCCGCGTGCTTCGCAATGAGGTTAGCCGCATGTCGTCTGCGCAGTGTCGTTTCCGTGTTCGCCATGCGCTCTTGCCGCGCGTAGTTTCTATCGCCACGATGAATAGGCATGTTGCGCGTTTCGGCAAGCGAGCATAGTTCAATGTCATCAATGAAGGCTATGGCTTCACACAATGGGCAACCATGAGCGGCCATAAGCAGCGGGTTACACGATCTGACATGTGCCGCGCGCTCTTCGTCTGACATGCTCAGTGCATCTTCCAGCCCAACCTCTTTGTTGGCATGGGAGCAGCGCAGAGCGTCCATAACGCTCCAAGTTCCGGCACTGCTCAACATACTTAATAAGTTACCGCTGTTTAAGCAGATGTTGGCAGTTTCGACACGCCGAACAACATGGCATCTTTCAAGTCTTATTGCACGATTGTTGCACGCGGCAGTTTCATACCCTTCGAAAACGTTGTAAAATCAAGGCAAAGTGAATAAAGTGCTTTGACTTTGCAAGCAGAGGGTCCTCGGTTCGAACCCGAGTAGCTCCACTCGCGACAACCGTTGAAAACATTGGGGTTTCAGCGGTTTTTTTGTTTTCTGCGTCAGGTTTCATTGCCACGAAAACATCCTCTACTCGGTGAGCATCGCGATGATTTGCGCTTCAGGCCAGTAGCCCCACGATTCCACAATCTTGCCGTCCACCACACGGAAGTTCTCGAGCGCATTGAACGCGACCCAACGTCCTGTAGGGGCAACGCCGCAGCACTCACCGGCTTGATATCCCTTGTATTGGATGCGCGTAGCGACCAACTCCCCTGCTGAGAACACATCTTCGAACACAAGCTGCAAGTCGACGAACATATCCTTCACAATCCGCAGGATATTCACCGCATCCGCGTTGCTGCGCGCGCCAGCCGGGCTATGGTCCACATAATCCTCCGCCACAAGCTCCACACACGGTCATAATCATGGTCGAGATACCCCGCTATGAAGAACTCTTTCACCACTTCGTTGGGGGTTGTATCCGTCTGCATCGCGTATTCTCCTTTGAATTGCTATGTATCTCAGCTGGGAGGGAGCTTTTTCCTGCCTGGCCTCGAGTATTCCCCACCTGTCAGTGGCTTGATTGCGTGCTTCATAGTCGGCATGCGCCTGGAAAATGCTCCTTCCCAGCCAAAATACCCCTGGAATCCATCCGAAGACCGACCTGCAGGCACACAAAAAGGCGCCCGGTTTCTCGGACGCCCTGCACTGCACCGATGAGCTTCACTTGACAAGCGCTGCCATGCTCACTTGCTTTCCACCGTCACGGTCGCAGTTGGAGCGGCGGAAGTTTCCGGTGCCGCTGCAGCCGCTTGCTGGGCGGCAAGCGAATTGCGGATGTCCTGTAGCAAGATGACCGTCTGCTCTTCCGGGCTCAGATCAGGCTGGGACGCCGCAACATCCTCGTCGCCGCCCTTCTTGATCTTGGCCATTGCCTTTTCGCTCATGTCGCGCAGTTTGTTAATCGGCACGACGATGCAGAAATAAACGGCGATCGCGATGATGAGGAAGTTGAGCAGCGCGTTGAGCAGGGAGCCAAAGGAGATGACCGAGTTCTCCCCTGCCCAGTTCGTGATCGTCCAGTTCCATGTCTTGCTCAGGTCCGGCTTGCCGAAAATCGCCGCAATGAGCGGGTTGATGATGCTGTCGACGAGTGCGTTGACAATGCCGGTGACCGCCGCGCCCATGACAACGCCGACTGCCATGTCCACCATATTGCCGCGTGCAATGAATTTCTTGAATCCGTCCAACATGTTCCGACTCCTTTTCGATGTTTCCGACGGGTGTTGCATTGCCGCCCGCTGTCCTGTTCCTGTTGCGGCGAACAACACGGCTAGTCAACGAACGCGTAGTTGCCATAGTAAACGCACTGAACGCACGCCAATGACCAAACACGCGTTTTTCCGCGCCGCATTCCGCAACGCGCGCAACAATCGCCCACGTGCGCACGTTCGCTCACGGCATCAGTGCACTATTGTTCGCAATGGGGCCGGTCATACAATGGTCGCGGCCGCCAAGCGCGCCAATCCCCCTATGCCCGAAATCAGGAAGGAAATCGCCGTGCAACCGATGACCCGTGACGCGATCACACCGAAGGATTCATCGGAAGGCGGCGGGTCCAGACGCTCTCATGACCGGCTCATCACGCGCGACATCGCGCTCATCATGGCGGGCACGTTCTTCTACATGACGAGCAGCATGATGGGCACGCCGATCATCGCGGGCTTCTCGCAATCGCTCGGCGCGAACGGCGCGATCATGGGCTTCATCGCCGGCGCGCTCTCGCTCAGCTCGCTCGTGTGCCGCCCGATCGCAGGCAATCTTTCGGACCGCACGAGCAAACGGCGTCTCGCGATCATCGGCGCATCGCTCTTCCTCATTGCGAACCTGTGGTATTACTTCGTGCCGAACACCGGCTGGCTGCTGTGCGCGCGCATCCTCAACGGCATCGGCTTCGCGTGCATCTCCGTGTGCATGTCCACGTGGCTGTCGATGCTGCTGCCGATCTCGCGCATGGGCGCGGGCATGGGGCTCTACGGCACGATGAACGCCCTCGCGCAGGCGGTCGGCCCGGACCTCGGCATCCGCGCCTCGCGCGCGATCGGCTACCGGCACACGTTCCTCATCGCCGCCGGGCTCGCCGCGTGCATCATCGTGTGCGTCCTGCTGATCAAGGACGGCGGCGTGCCGGTGCGCGAGCGCCTGGGCGCGCATGCAGGCGGCGGCAGGCACCGCCTCCACCTCGACTCGCTTTTCGAGCCGAAGGTCATTCCGCTCGCGCTGATCTTCATGCTGTTCGCGATCCCGTACTTCGCGAACCAGGCGTTCATCGTCGAATACGCGGCGGCGAAGCACGCGCACGTGATCGTCTCGCTGTTCTTCCCGTGCTATGCGCTCACGCTGCTCGTCTCGCGCATCCTCCTGCGCAACTGGTTCGATACGAAGAGCTTCCTGTTCTTCATGGTCACGGGCACGGTGTGCCAGGTGCTCATGCTCGGTTCACTCGCACTGATGACGAACAACTGGTTCATCGTGTTCGCGGGCATCGCGACGGTGGGCGCGTACGGCATGATGAGCTCGATCACGCAGGCGAAGGCGGTCGTGATCGCGGGCAAGGCGCGCAGTGGCATGGCGAACACCACGTATTACGCGGGCATCGACCTGGGCATGTTCCTGGGGCCGCTCATCGGCGGCTTCCTGTACGGCGGGCTGCCGATCGGTTGGTTCTACCCTGCCTTGCTCGTCACGATGCCGCTCGCATGGGCTGTCTACATCCCATTCCACCGCATGCACAGCGCGCGCAAAGACATTTGACGAGGCCAGTCGGCTGGCGCAAGGACAGCGTTGGCGAAAAGACCATCCACAAAATGAGTATGTGCTTGTGCGGGTGTTTTCGCTGTCTTTAGAATGATGCTGTTTTGTCCACACACCAGAAACCAGAAAGAGGAACAATGCTCACCGATGAGTATGTGAAGCGCGTGTACGCGAAGGTCGAAGAACGCGACCCGGACCAGACCGAGTTCCTGCAGGCAGTGCAGGAAGTGTTCGAAAGCATCGAACCGGTGTTCGCAAAACACCCGGAATACGAGGCGGCCGGCGTGCTGCAGCGTTTCGTGGAGCCTGAGCGTCTGGTCAAGTTCCGCGTGGCTTGGGTCGACGACAACGGCGACGTGCAGGTGAACCGCGGCTACCGCGTGCAGTTCAATTCCGCGATCGGCCCGTACAAGGGCGGCCTGCGCTTCCACCCCACCGTCACCGAAAGCGTGATCAAGTTCCTGGGCTTTGAGCAGATCCTGAAGAACTCGCTCACCGGCCTGCCGATGGGCGGTGGCAAGGGCGGCTCCGACTTCAACCCGAAGGGCCGTTCCGACGCCGAAGTGATGCGCTTCTGCCAGGCGTTCATGACCGAGCTGCAGCGCCACATCGGCCAGTTCACCGACGTGCCGGCGGGCGATATCAATGTGGGCGGCCGCGAGATCGGTTACCTCTTCGGCCAGTACAAGCGCCTGCGCAACGAGTTCACCGGCGTGCTCACCGGCAAGGGCCTGCAGTTCGGCGGCTCGCTCGCCCGCACCGAGGCCACCGGCTACGGCCTGTGCTACTACACACAGGAAGCGTTGCGCGTGCTGCGCAATGACTCCTTCGAAGGCAAGACCGTGGTGGTTTCCGGCTCTGGCAACGTGGCGATCTTCGCGATCGAAAAGGCCACGGAACTGGGCGCCAAGGTCGTGACCTGCTCCGATTCCAACGGCTATGTCTATGATCCGAACGGCATCGACCTCGACGTGGTCAAGGACATCAAGCTCGGCCACCGCGGCCGCATCAGCGAGTACGCCGAGCGCGTGGAAGGCGCCGAGTACCATGAAGGCTGCAGCGGCGTGTGGACCGTCAAGTGCGACATCGCGCTGCCGTGCGCCACGCAGAACGAGATCGACGAACAGTCCGCCCAGGCGCTCGTCGACAACGGCTGCACCGTGGTGTGCGAGGGCGCGAACATGCCGTCCACCCCGCAGGCCATCGAGATCTACCAGAAGAACAACCTGCTCTACGGCCCGGCCAAGGCCGCGAACGCGGGCGGTGTGGCGGTCTCCGGCCTGGAGATGAGCCAGAACTCCTACCGCCTGAGCTGGACCTTCGAGAAGGTGGACGAGGAGCTCAAGGGCATCATGAAGAACATCGTGGCTGAGTCGCTCGCCGCCGCCAAGGAATACGACCATGAAGGCGACCTGATGTTCGGCGCCAACGTGGCCGGCTTCGTCAAGGTGGCCGACGCGATGGTGGCGCAGGGCATCTTCTGACCCGCGGCGAATCGCCATACGTGAACAGCGCGCTCCCAACCGGGGCGCGCTGTTCTTATGGATAAACGCCGCCGCACCGGTCTCACGCGTTCCTATGCTGGACATATGGCAAAGGTGTATTCGAAAGGGCCCCATGCCCACAAAACGCGCATAGCCGGAGCGGTCACGCGCGCGCACAAACCGCAGAAAGTGGTGACGGCGAAGAAGCTGCGCGAGCAAAAGGCGCGCACGGAGCAGGTCAAGGAGAGCCGCGCGATGCGCAAGATGCTGCGCGAGAAGCCGAAACTGCGCGGCTGGCTGCACCTCATAGCCTTCCCCTTCTCCGTGGCCACGTCGGTGCTGCTGATTGTGTTCGCCCCATCTGGCTGGATGAAGGCGGGTGTGAGTGTCTACGGCGCCACGATCATGCTGCTGTTCGGCGTAAGCGCCGCGCTGCACTTGGGTCATGGGCATTTCCCACGGCTTGTGGACGAGGTGCTGTGCCGCATCGACTATTCAAATATATTCCTGGTGATTGCCGGCACGTGCACGCCGTTCCTGTTCGCGCTCGACAACTGGCCGGTGTGCTGGACGTACATCGGCATTGTGTGGATTACGGCGATTGTGGGCACGCTCGTGCATCTCGTCTACCCGGTGGGTTTGGACTGGCTGTTCACGATCGTCTACATTGTGCTGGGGCTCGCGCCGATCACGATCATCCACCTGTTCTGGAAATCGCCATACATCGGACCGGTCCCCACGATTCTCGTGATCGCGGGCGGCGCGTGCTACATCGCCGGCGCAGTCTGTTTCGCGCTACGCAAGCCGAACCCGGTGCCCAAGTGGTTCGAGTTCCATGAACTGTTCCATTTGGGCACGATCGGCGGGTACGTGTGCCATGTCATCGCCCTGTTCATGACCGTGCTGGCGATGCGCTAGCCGCCGGCTCACTATCTGCCGGAATTATGTCCCACGGCATGCGTTTCGCGACGAGCCAGAAGACCAGCAGTGCAAGCGTGAACCACCAGAACGGCTGGTTCGCGCCGTCCACAAGCAGCAGGTACCACGTACCCAGCACCGCGGTGCGCGTCACGTAGAACGCCACGCGGTATGTGCCCACGCGCGGCGCGGCCTCCACGGTCATCTGCGTGTATTGGCAGCCGAGCGTCTGACCGCGGTGGCGCCACGGGACCCACACTTCGAACACGGCGAACGCGCACACGGCCAGCAGGCGCGGCACCCACTCCACGAGTTCGGTGCCGACCTCGAACGCGCCGATGGTGAAGCGGCCGTTGTTGAGTGGCAGCGCGAGCTTGTAGAACGCGTACATGAACGCGATGGAGATCGTGAACACACAGATCTGCATGAGGATCACGTCGATGATGAGCGCGACGGCGCGGTGCACGAATCCGGGCCGGGTGACCACACCGCCCGTCTCGACCTGCTTCTTCGGCCAGACGAGTCCGATCAGTTTGGCGATGCCGAAGCCGATCACCGCGCCAAGTGTATTCGTGAGCATGTCATCCACGTCGAACTGCCGGTAGGCGCACGGGTAGAGGCCCCAGAAGCCGGTGAGCTGCGACGTCTCGATGAACACCGAGCAGCCGAACGAAAACGGCAGCGCAACCCAGAACCGCCAGCCGGCCCAGCGGCACAGCATGAACCCCATCGGCATGAAGAACACGACGTTCATCACGAGCTGCAGCACGCCGTACAGGCCCGTCTGCGCGTCCTGGATGAACTTGAGCAAATCAAGCTGGGGCAGCAGATGGTGCGTCGCGCAGAACCGCACGGGATCGTCCGGCATCGGGTACAGCGTGAACGCCACCAGACCGAGTGCGTACAGCACCGCCAGATATGCGGACAGTCCGGCGGCGAGGCGCAGGCGGTGGTCCTTGTGGTACAGCATGGCCAGAATCGGCAACGTGAGCACCGCGGACGCGAACGGCCACAGAATGATCGCGAGCGTGAACGAATCGCTGAATAATCCCAAATAACGAAGCACAAAGCCCAGTGTAGCGGCCGTGCCCGGTTCCGGTCTGAGCAAAGGGGAGCGTGGACCACACGTGTGCCCTTCGTGCTACGGGTAGTGCTTTTTTGCATAACCCCCAAGTAGAATCGCTGGAAAATGGCGGATTATATAATCAGGAGATCTGAGAAAGCACTACCCGTAGCAGGATGGATGACCGCTGGTGGTTCAGATATGGAGATATGGGCGGTTCAGATATGAAAAAGCGCGGGGGAGACCCGCGCTTTTTTCCGGATGGAACGAATCAGTCGTCGCCGAGCGTGATGTGCACGCCGCCGACGAGGGCGCTGACCACGTTGTAGAGGAGCGCGAAGATCGTGACGAGGATGGTGATCAGCACGATTTCCGCAATCGAGAAGATCGTGACGCCACTGAGGATGGTTGGCAGCGAGAAGACGTTCGCCAGATTCACGCCACCGGCGTCAAGGCCGGCCGACGAGACGATCTGCGTCACCTGGTCGAAGACACCCACCACCTTGAGCAGCGACCACAGCAGAGCCACCGCGATGATCTGGATGAGGGCGCCCGCCACGGCGAGCATGAACGTGACCTTGGCCACCGACCATGCATCCACGCGCGTGAGCGAAAGGTTCATGCGGCGCGCACGCGGTTTCTTGCCACGCTGCTTGGGACGCACGGGCTTGTTTTCGTCCGGGCGGTCCTTGTCTGCGATCAGAGGCTGGTTCGACGCGGAACGCGCCACGCGCGGTCCGTGCGCATCGTGGCCGCCGGCCCCGCCCACCATGGAACGGGTCGTGTTTTCCAGCGTATTGCCGGGAGTGCCGCCGCTATTGTCGCTCATGTGCTGCTCCTTGAAATGGTCTGGCTCACAGTCGAGGGTACCAACGTTCGGGGACGTCGTGGCGCGGCCGCTCAGGCCTCGTCAGACGCCTCGCCACCGCTTTCCTCGGTACGTTCGATCGCTTCGGAATTCTCTGTGACGAGCGGCATGCCGCTCGGCTCCTCAGTGCTCACTTCGAACACGGGCTCGCCCTGCGCCGGCTGGATCGAACTGGCCGAGCCGGAGGACTCGGTCGTCGTCGTCTCGCCGTCGGCTTCGTCTTCCGCTTCGGCGTTGCGCGCGATCGAGATGATTTCATCGTTCTTCTCGGGCTTCGCGAAAGTCACGCCCTGCGTGGTGCGGCCGGTGCGCTTGACCTCGTTCACATTGGCGCGGATGACCTTGCCGGACGTCATGATTGCCATCACCTGGTCCTCTTCGGAGACCACAAGGGCGCCCACAAGGAATCCACGGCCTTCCACGAGCTGCACGGCCTTGACGCCGAAGCCGTTGCGGCCCTGCAGGCGGTATTCGCTCAGCGCGGTGCGCTTGGCGAAGCCTTCGTTCGTGACCACGAACAGGTCCTTGTCGCTGTCGCCCCACACCACGTCCATCGCCAGCAGTTCGTCGCCGTCGCGGAACTTCATGCCCTGAACGCCGGCGGTCTGGCGGCCCATCGGGCGCAGCTGGTCGTCGTCTGCACGGAACTTGAGGCTCATGCCATGCTTGGAAACGAGGATGATGTCGTCCTCCGCGTTGCATAGGTTGGCGCCGATCAGTTCGTCGGCCGTCTCGCCGTTCTCGTCGGTCATGAGTCGCACGGCGATCAGGCCGCCCTGGCGCGGCGAATCGTATTCGCTCAGGCGCGTCTTCTTGACCTTGCCGGAACGCGTGGCGAGCACGAGGTACTTCGCCACCTCGTAGTTCGGGATCGCCAGCACGGCCTGAATCGTCTCGTCGGGCGCGAACTGCAGCAGGTTCGCCACATGTTGCCCCTTCGAATCGCGTGAGCCCTCGGGCAGCTCGTAGGCCTTGCAGCGGTACACGCGGCCCTTGTTGGTGAAGAAGAGCAGCCAGTTGTGCGTGCTCGTCAGGAAGAAGTGGTCCACCACATCGTCGTCGCGCAGCTTGGCGCCCTTGATGCCCTTGCCGCCGCGGTGCTGTGCGCGGTATTCGTCGGCCTTGGTGCGCTTGATGAACCCGGCGTGCGTGACCGTGACCACCACGTTCTCCTCGGCGATCAGGTCCTCCACGTTCATCTCGCCGGAGAACGGCAGGATGCGCGTGCGGCGGTCGTCGCCGTACTTGGCCACGATTTCGTCGAGCTCGTCGCCCACGATCTTGCGCTGGCGTTCCGGGCGGGCCAGGATGTCGGCGTAGTCGGTGATCCTGCGCATGAGCTCGTCGTGTTCGTCGAGAATCTTCTGGCGTTCGAGCGCGGCCAGACGGCGCAGCTGCATCGCCAGGATCGCGTCGGCCTGGATCTCGTCCACCGTGAGCAGGTCCATGAGGCCCGTGCGCGCGACTTCCACTGTGCGCGAGCTGCGGATGAGGTGGATCACCTCGTCGATCATGTCGAGCGCCTTGAGGTAGCCCTGCAGGATGTGGTCGCGTTCTTCGGCCTCGCGCTTGAGGTACGCGGTGCGGCGCGCGATCACGTCGAGCTGGTGGCTGACCCAGTGGCGGATGAACGCGTCGAGGCTCAGCGTGCGTGGCACGCCGTCGACGAGCGCGAGCATGTTCGCGCCGAATGTCTGCTGCAGTTGCGAATGCTTGTACAGGTTGTTCAGCACGACCTTCGGCACGGCGTCGCGCTTCAGCACGAGCACGAGGCGCTGGCCGGTGCGGCCCGACGTCTCGTCGCGCATGTCGGCGATGCCCTGGATCTTGCCGTCGCGCACGGCCTCGCGGATCGAGACGACGAGGCGGTCCGGATTCACCTGGTACGGCAGCTCCGTGACCACGAGGCACATGCGCCCCTTGATCTCTTCAGTGTTGACGACCGCGCGCATCGTGATGAGGCCACGGCCCGTGCGGTACGCCTGCTCGATGCCCTTGTGGCCGAGGATCGTGGCGCCGGTGGGGAAGTCAGGGCCCTTGATGCGCTCGATCAGTGCGTCAAGCAGTTCCTCGCGCGTGGCTTCGGGGTGGTCGAGCGCCCAATGCACGCCGTCGGCGACTTCACGCATGTTGTGCGGCGGGATGTTCGTGGCCATGCCGACCGCGATGCCGGACGACCCGTTGACGAGCAGGTTCGGGAAGCGCGCGGGCAGTACGGTGGGCTCCTGCGTCTTGCCGTCGTAGTTCGGCACGAAGTCGACGGTGTCTTTGTCGATGTCGCGCACGAGTTCCATCGCGAGCGGGGCCATGCGGCATTCGGTGTAACGCATGGCGGCGGCCGGGTCGTCGCCGGGGGAGCCGAAGTTGCCTTGGCCGTCCACGAGCAGGTAGCGCATCGACCAATCCTGCGCCATGCGCACCAGGGTGTCGTAGATCGCGGAATCGCCGTGCGGGTGATACTTGCCCATCACGTCGCCCACGACGCGCGAGCACTTGTTGTAGCCGCGGTCGGGGCGGTAGCCGCCGTCGTACATCGCATAGACCACGCGGCGGTGCACCGGCTTCATGCCGTCGCGCACGTCGGGCAGCGCGCGTTCCACAATCACGGAAAGCGCGTACGAAAGATACGACTGGCGCATCTCTTCCTGCAGGTCGACGGGCTGCACGCGGTTGCCCTTGAGCAGGCCGTAGTCGGTGTTGTCCGCTTCTTGCGGGCTGAGCGGTTCGAGTGCGCCGGCGTGCAGCGCGTTCTCGTCGTCGGCGCCGTCCGCGCCGGTGTTGGTGGGTTCGTCTGCCAATTGAAGTCCTTAACCTAGTGTTCCGTTCACATTCCAAAAACCGCGCGTCAGGCGTCGATCCAGCGGGCGTTGTGCGCGTTGCGCTGGATGAACAGGCGGCGGGGCTCCACCTCGTCGCCCATGAGCATCGAGAACGTCTCGTCGGCCTGCAGCGCATCTTCGATGTGCACCTGCTTGAGCACGCGGTTGGCCGGGTCCATCGTGGTCTCCCACAGTTCCTGGTAGCTCATCTCGCCCAGACCCTTGTAACGCTGGATGCCTTCGCCCTTCGGCAGTGTGCGGCCGTTTGCCTTGCCTTCGGCGAGCACGCGGTCGCGCTCGGCGTCGGTGTACACGAAGTCGTGCGGGCCCTTGGTCCACTTGAGGCGGTACAGCGGCGGCATGGCCACATACACGTACCCCGCATTGATCATGGGGCGCATGTAGCGGAAGAACAGCGTCAGGTTCAGCGTGGCGATGTGCGCGCCGTCCACGTCGGCGTCGGCCATGATGATGACCTTGTGGTAGCGCACCTTGTCGATGTCGAAGTCCTCGCCGTAGCCGCCGCCGATCGCGGTGATGAGCGACTCGATCGTGTCCGACTTCATCATGCGGTCGAGGCTCGCGCGCTCGGTGTTGAGGATCTTGCCGCGCAACGGCAGGATCGCCTGCGTGATCGGGTTGCGGCCCTGGATGGCCGAGCCGCCTGCCGAATCGCCCTCGACGATGAACAGCTCGCACTCGCTCGGGTCGTTCGACTGGCAGTCCTTGAGCTTGTCGGGCATGCCGGCGGATTCGAAGATTGACTTGCGGCGCGTGTTCTCGCGCGCCTTCTTGGCGGCGATGCGCGCGCGTGAGGCCTCGATGGCCTTCTGGATGATGTTCTTGGCCTCGGTGGGGTGCGCATCGAACCAGTCGCCGAGCTTCTCGTTCATCACGCGCTGCACGAAGGTCTTCGCCTCGGAGTTGCCGAGCTTCGTCTTCGTCTGGCCTTCGAACTGCGGGTTCGTCAGCTTCACCGAGATGACCGCGGTCAGGCCTTCGCGCACGTCGTCGCCGGACAGGTTGTCGTCCTTCTCTTTGAGGATGTTCTTGTCGCGCGCGTAGCGGTTCACCATGCTCGTGAGCGCCGCGCGGAAGCCCTCTTCGTGCGCGCCGCCTTCGGTCGTGGAGATCGTGTTCGCGAAGGTGTGCACGGACTCGGAGTACGCGGTGGTCCACTGCATGGCGATTTCGGCGGAGATGCCGATCTGCAGGTCCTCCGACTCGATGTCGATCACATCGGGCTCGATCGGCGTGGCCTTGCGCAGCTTGACCATGTAGTCCACGTAGTCCTTGATGCCGTTCGCGTACTGGTACGTGACGGTCTGGTGCAGCTCCTCGACGGCGTTGTCGCCGTCGCCGGTCACCTCGTCGCCCTGCACCTCGGTTTCGCGCATGTCGGTGAGTGTGATCTTGAGGCCCTTGTTCAGGAACGCCATCTGCTGGAAGCGGCTGCGCAGCGTCTCGAAGTCGTAGATCGTGGTCTCGAAGATCTTCGGGTCGGGCCAGAACGTGACCGAGGTGCCGGTCGTCTCGTCGTCGCGCATCGCACGGCCCTGCTTGAGCGGCGCGGTGGGGTGCTGGTTCACGTAGGTCTGCGTCCAGTAATAGCCCTGGCGGCGCACTTCGATGTCGACGCGCGTCGAAAGCGCGTTGACGACGGAGATGCCCACGCCGTGCAGGCCGCCGGAGACCGCGTAACCGCCGCCGCCGAACTTGCCGCCGGCATGCAGCTTCGTCATGACCGTCTCCACACCGGAGACGCCTTCGCCCGGCACTTCGTCGACCGGGATGCCACGGCCGTCGTCGACGACGCGGATGCCGTTGTCGGGCAGAATCGTCACCTCGATGTGCGAGGCGTAGCCGGCGAGCGCCTCGTCGACCGAATTGTCGACGATCTCGTACACCAGGTGGTGCAGGCCGCGCGGGCCGGTGGAGCCGATGTACATGCCCGGGCGGATGCGCACTGCCTCAAGGCCTTCGAGCACGCGCAGATCGCTCGCATCGTAATGGTCGGGTGAGAGGGTATCGTCGAGCTGCGCTTCGGTCAGCTGGTCGTTGGCTGGATCGCCGGACTCGGGGGATTCCATCTTCGAATCGTCCGCAAGATCTGTCACAGAGATTCCTTTCTGCGTTCGCCGTGAAGGGTTATGCGCAGGGCGATATGCCCTAGAACACAAATAAAACGCCCTTCTAGGCGTTTAGGTAGTCTACTAAGTATTCTACTTGCGCATAGGGACGTCTCCGCACAGCGGGCTCGCTGCGGATTTTCACGCGGATCATCGCCGCATCAACGCTCGCGCGGCGGCCTCATATTGTGTTGTACATACAACCGTTTGCGCATGCCTGGCCCGTGCGCCTGCGGCCCGACCACGCGCACGTCGTCCACAGTCAGCCCGGTGAGCGTCTTGCGCACTTTCTCGAGGATCTGCGGGCGCAGGAACTGCACCTGCTGGGTCCATGCGGGCGATTCCGTGCTGATCGTGAGCACGCCGTCGGCGAGCCGCTCCACGCGCGTGTGCGCGGCCAGCACATCGCCCACGATCGACGCCCAATCCTCGGTCAGCGCGGCGATCTGCATGTGGGGGAGCCAGCCCGCGCGCTGCAGGAATCCGGACATCACACCGCCGAACCCGCGCACGTCGCGCCCCGGTTTGCCGAAGTTCTCGCGCGCCTGCTCGCGTTTGATGCGCCGTTCGCGGATCAGCCCGGCGCGGTCACTCAGGCGTTTGAACTCCTGCGCGCCGAGTTTGCGTTCGTCGAGGTGGAGCGCCACCGCCACTGGTTCGCGGATCATGCGTCCTCCCCGTGTTCCATGCGGGCGCGCAGATCGTGCACGTCGATCACGTGCGCGCCGGCGATCGGCGGAATGTCGGAAGCCGCGGCCACGGTGATGATCACCTGCCGCTGCGCCTGCGCGAAGGCGAGGATCTGCGCGCGCCGAGTCTCGTCGAGCTGTGCGAACACGTCATCGAGGACCACCACGGGCTGCGTGCCGTATTCCTGATTGAGCAGCTCGTAGACGGCCATTTTGAGCGCCAGTCCGAGCGTCCACATCTCGCCGTTCGACGCGAATTCGCGCGCGGGCATGCCGTTGAGCTGCACCACGAGCTCGTCGCGCTGCGGGCCGATCAGATTCTGCCCGCGCGCCACTTCGCCCGCATACAGCCGCTGGAAGTGCTGGCTGATCCGCGCCGCCGGATCGTCGCCGTCGAGGACTTCGGCGAACGACGGCTCATACAGCAGCGACGCCTGCTCGCCGGCGCCCGAAAGCCGCGCCACGAGGTCCGCGAAGGGCCGCTGCAGGCGCTCCACCAGGTCGATGCGCGCACGCGTGATCTGCAGACCGAGCTCGATGTATTGTCCGGTCCAGATTTCCAGACCGGTCAGCGCGGTGTCGCGGTAGGCGTCGAAGCCGCGTTCGGCCGCGCCGAGCTGTTTGAGCAGGGCCGCGCGCTGCTTGGCGACGTGCGTGAAGCGCTGCAGCTGATCCGCATAACCGCGCATGAGCATCGACGCGGTCTGGTTCATGAACTGCCGGCGCGCGCCCGGATCGCCCGCCACGAGGCGCTGGTCGTCCGGCGTGAACGCGACGAGCGGGATCATGCCGGCGATGTCGCGCATGTAGCGAGACGAACCGCCGTTGATGCGCGCGCGGTTGGCGCCTTTCGCGCGGATCGTGGCCTCGATTGTGGTGGGCGGCTCATCCGGTTCGTCGCTGACGTTCGCGCGGATCGTGGCCTGCGTATGGCCGCGCTGCACGAGCGGCAGCGACGACGTGGCGCGGTGGCTCGACCCCGTGGCGAGCACTTCGAGCGCCTCCACGATGTTGGTCTTGCCCAGACCGTTGGCCCCCTGCAGGATGGTGACGCCGGGGGTCAGGTCGAGCAGGCAATGATCCCATGACCGGAAATGGTCGAGCGCCAAGCGCGAAACAACCATGATGCGCGTCAGTTGCCGAAGCGCATCGGCACGAGCAGGTAGCGGTAGGCGAGCGATTCCTCGGAATCGGCCTCCTGCTGGCCGTTGAATTCGACCGGCTTGATCGCCGTCGTCATCTTCATGCGCACGAACGGTTCGGTGATGGCGCTCAGGCCTTCGCGCAGGTAGTTCGGGTTGAACGCCACGGTGATGTCTTCGCCGTCGAGGTCCACGTCGAGGATCTCGTTCGCGGAGGCCTCGTCCGCGGCGCCGGCCGAGAGCGTGAGCTCCTGGCCGGCGAACACCATGCGGATGGGGGCGTTGCGTTCGGCCACGAGCGAGACGCGCTTGATCGCGTCGAGCAGCGCCTGCTTGTCGATGACGACGTGGATGGGGTAGGAGTCGGCATACAGCTTGTCCACGTTGGGGAATTCGCCGTCGATGAGCTGCACGGTGGAGATGCGGCCGGCGTTCTCGATGCCGAGGAGCGAGGGGTTCTGCGGGTCCAGGTAGACGATCACGTTCTGGTGCTCGTCGATTGAACGGGAGATGTCGCGCAGGTGCGAGCCGCCGACGAGCGCGATCGCGCTCAGGTCGTCGCTCTGCGGCGTCCACTGGAACGTGGAGCGCGAGAGGCGGAAGCGGTCGGTCGACGACATGGTGACCGAATCGCCTTCGAAGCGCATCTGGATGCCGGTGAGCACCGGGCGGCTTTCGTCGCGCGCCACGGCCACGGCGGCCTGGTTCACCGACTGCGTGAAGGTCTGCGCGTCCACCTGGCCGAGCTGCGGGGGCAGCTGCGGCAGGTCCGGGTATTCGGTTTCGGGCATGAGCTGCAACGTGAACGTGGACTTGCCCGAGGTGATCTGCAGCGTGGATCCGTTGGTCTGCATGTAGGCCTTCTCGGAAGGCAGCGACTTGCTGATGTCGGCGAGCAGTTTGCCTGGCACCACCACAGTGCCCTCCTCGTCCACACCGGCCTCCACATGGTCGCGGGCGGAAATCTCATAGGTGAACGCCGAAAGACGCAGCGTCCCCTCCGTTGCTTCCAATTTCACACCGGAAAGGATCGGATTGGTGGGGCGTGCATTGAGCACACTCGTGGTCCATGCTACGGCGTCTGCGAACGAGGTGGAATTGACTTCGACTTTCATGCTGCTCCCTGCATTGGTGACTGGTGGTGCTGTCTGAAGTTCATTCTAGCGAGTTTGCGCGCTTGTTCTCTCACTGCTTGGTGTGGATTGCCGCGCGGAGTTATGAAGATGGTGATGGGTCTTAAGTGGGTAAGGAATAATCGTAATAATAACGGCTGTGGATTTGTGGATAACCTGCGAAAGCCTTTCCACCATGGGGATTGTGGACAACTTGCACATGTGGATAACCGCTGCGGATAATGTGGATAAATAGCCGAGTTATCCACCATTGCAAGAAGGCGGTCGGTTTATCCACATTTTTTGTGGATTCATCCACGGTGCATCCACGCGATTTTGGCGGTTTTCCACGGGTTATCCCCTGAAGTTACCCACATATGTGCATAACCATGTGGATAACTTTTTTCGCCGAAACACACCCGCCGGTGTGTCGCGCCGGTGGAACATCCACGGTGAACTGTGGATGGGCACACAAAAAATCCAGTATACGGCGCGCCCAAGCTATTCGCTGATGCGCTGGCGCAGCTGCAGCGTCAGCTCGGTGACGTACGTGTAGATCTGCGGATTGTCTTTCATGCCTTCCGAGATCGTCTTGCAGTTGTGCATGACCGTGGTGTGGTCGCGCCCGCCGAACACCTGGCCGATGTTCACGAGGCTCATGCTCGTCAGGTCGCGCGTCAGGTACATGGCGATCTGGCGTGCGATCGTCACGTTCTTGGTGCGGGTGGGGCCCACGAGGTCGTCGAACGTGAGGTGGAAGTACTTCGCTACACGACCGATGATGTCGGTCGGCTTGAGCTCGATGTCGGTCGAGAAGAAGTCCTGCAGCGTCTGTTCGGCGAGGATGCGCGTGACCGGCTGGTTGTTGAGCGAGGCGAGCGCCGTCACACGGTTCAGCGCGCCTTCGAGCTCGCGGATGTTGTCGGTGAACCGCTCGGCGATCAGGTCGAGCACGTCGTTGGGCACATACGTGCCGTTCGTGGAGACGAGCATGCGCAGGATCGCGATGCGCGTCTCGAGGTCCGGCGGCTTGACGTCGACGGTCAGGCCCTGCTCGAAGCGCGAGATGAGGCGTGATTCGAAGCCCTTGAGGTTCTTCGGCGGCACGTCGGACGCGATGACGATGCGCTTGTTGTTCTGGTAGAGCGAGTTGAACGTGTGGAAGAACTGCTCGAGCGTCGACTCCTTGTCTCCCAGGAACTGGATGTCGTCGATGAGCAGCACGTCGATCTCGCGGTATTTGCGGTTGAACTCGTTGATGCGGCTTTCCCCGCTCGCCTTGTCGGCACGCAGCGAGTCGATGAACTCGTTGGTGAACTCTTCGCTCGTCACATAGCGCACGCGCGTGCCGGGCTGCTTGAGCAGCGCGTAGTTGCCGATCGCGTTGAGCAGATGGGTCTTGCCTAGACCCGATCCGCCGTAGATACACAAGGGGTTGAAGTCCTGGCCCGAGCCTTCCGCCACGGCGAGCGCCACGGTGCGCGCGAAGCGGTTCGAATCGCCGGGCACGAAGGTGTCGAACGTGTCGTTGCGGTTGAGGTGCGTCTCCGGGTCGAGCGACGGCTTGCGCTGGCGGTCCTTCATCGGCACCTGCGGGAACGAGCCGGTGGATGCGGGCATGTCGAAGTTCGTGCCGGGCATGATGTCTTCGAAGGTCTGCACCACGGCCTCGTCGTAATGCGTGGCGGGCTTGGCCGGGGCGGCGGAACCGCGCGGCGCCGCTTCGGCCGCGGTTGGCTTCGCGCGGCTCGGCGCGCGTTCGGCCTCGACCTGCGCCCCGGGCTGCGTGGCGCGCGTGGAAGACTGCAGGATCTTGAACGCGGGGAACAGTTCGATGCCGCCGTTGGCCACCTTGAGCGCCTGCAGCAGCACGGAGTTGAGGTCGGTCTGCAGCATGCGCTGGGTTTCGTTGTTCTCCACGGCCAAAATGATCGTGGTGCCGTAGATCGCCTCGGGCAGCACGCCTTCGAACCACCCCTTCTGCCGGGCGGACAGTGTCGCGTTGCCGCGTAGAAGGGTAAGCGCGTTCGACCAGATCAGGGCCGATTGGGTGCCCGGATCGAGATTGTCTCCGCTCATAGCTGCATCTCCACTGTCATCAGAAAAACCTAACAGCATATGTTTACTCCGACTGAAGGAAGTTATCCACATGCTTGCGTGTTGAAAACACTGGATTTGTGAATAACATTGGTGTAGTTTGTGGATAAGTCCCTGTGGGTTTCCCCATAGATTGCAACGATTCTGTGGATTTTCCGCCCCACGTATCCACCGCGGTTGCGGCTGTGCCGTAGGCTGATTTGGAGCCGCCCTCCCCGCGGGGTAGGGGTATCGGTAGATTAGTAGGGATTGTGTCAAGAAGCGCCATGCGTGAAACATGGCGCGTACGTTTTAACGGGAGCATCAACCATGAAGAGGACCTTCCAGCCGAACAACCGCCGCCGTCACATGAAGCACGGCTTCCGTGCCCGCATGCGCACCCGCGCCGGCCGCGCCATCATCAATCGTCGTCGTTCCAAGGGCCGCAAGACCCTCTCCGCCTGATTCCATCTGACGGCGAAGTGGAACGGCTCAAGAGCCACCGCGAATTCGTAGCCGTCCTGCGCCACCGCCGCCGCGTGTCAAGCCACGACATCGTGTTGCATTACCGCATGCGCGCCGCAGGTGAGCGCGCCCACGGCAACGTGGGGTCGGACGTGCGCGTCGGCCTGGCCGTTTCCAAGGCAGTGGGCAACGCGGTCACGCGCAACGCGGTCAAACGCCGCTTTCGCGTGCTCGCCCGGCGGTACGAACATGAGCTGCCCGGGCAATGCGACATCGTATTGCGCGCCAAGCCGAGTGCGGCGGGCGCGCAGTTCGCGTCACTCGACGCGCAGATGGCGCAGCTGTTCCGCGCGGTGCATACGAAGACGGATCAGTCGGCAGGCCAATCGTGACATTACATGCAGGGCAGGTGATGATTCGCTGCATCCGCTGGTACCAACGGCGGATTTCGGCGAATACCCCGCCCTCATGTCGTTATTACCCCTCATGTTCCAACTACGCGCTCCAGGCCATCGGCCGGTACGGGGCGTTCCGCGGCGGCCTGCTCGCCGCACTGCGCCTGCTGCGATGCCGTCCGTGGAGTGCGGGCGGCATCGATGACGTGCCGCAGCGGTTCTCATTGTTCTACAGATTTTCCTGGTCACGCGCGCACGAAGAGCCGCGGCTGACCCCATTGCCTCACGACGAGAAGGAGTGAACGGCCAGATATGTCGGATAATTTTCTTTTGGATAGCGGATTCTGGGGGTGGCTGTACAAGCTGCTGACCCCGGTGGAGTGGCTCATGACGCAGGTCATGTACTGGTTCCACAAACTGCTCACGCTCATCGGCATGCCGGCCGTGGGCCTTTCCTGGGTGCTCTCGATCATCTTCCTCGTGATTGTGGTGCAGGCCTGCGTCTTCCCGCTGTTCTACAAGCAGATGAAGTCGATGCGCGGCATGCAGGCGATCCAGCCGAAGATGATGAAGATCCAGAACAAATACAAGGGCAAGAACGATCCCGCGAGCAAAGAGGCGATGCAGCGCGAGATGATGAAGCTCTACAAGGACAACAACGCCAATCCGGCGGGGTCGTGCCTTCCGATGCTCATCCAGGGCCCGGTCTTCATGTGCATGTTCTACGTGCTTTCGGCCATTCCGTACATCGCCCGCGGCAAGCGCGCGCCACTGGGCGCCTTTGACGTGGCCACCGCGCAGGAGTTCTCCTCGACCACGTTCTTCGGCACCAAGGTCTCCGACACGTTCACTACCGCCGGCACAAGCGGCAAGATCGTCATCGGCATCTTCGTGTTCGCCATGTGCGCGTGCCTGTGGTACATGCAGTGGAATACGATGCGCCGCAACACCGCGCCCGCCTCGATGAACAAGCAGACCGAACGCATGCAGAAGATGATGCTGTGGATCTTCCCGGTCATGTACATCTTCTCCGGTGTGGCCATGCCGTTCGCCGTGCTCGTCTACTGGCTCGCCAACAACATCTGCAACCTGCTGCGTTCGTTCTGGCAGCTGCACGAGTTCCCGACCCCGGGCTCGCCGGCCGCGGAGGACAAGGAGAAGCGCGACCACGACAACGAGAACAAGCGCCGCGCCGCCAAGGGCCTGCCGTCGATCGAGGAGGAGAAGCTCATCGAAGCCAAGCAGGAGGCCGAGCGCAAGGCCTCGCAGGGCCACCAGCGCCAGCAGCCGCAGCGCAAGAACCGCCGCAAGAAGTAAGTGCCGCGCCACTGAGAATAATCCACCCATATCCCCGCGTTCCTCACCCGAAGGGCGCGGGGATATTCTGATGCCGGTGCGTGTTGTTCCATACCGTTGTTTTACACTTGGAACGACCTGTGTAAGTACGGGCGGGCGCGCCCGAAGATCCAATGTCCGGGCTATGAACGAAGGAGCAGTTATGGTGCAGGACGACGAGAAGACGATCGAACAGCTCAATGAAGAGGCGGACATCGCCGCAGACTACCTCGAGGGACTGCTCGACGTGGCCGATTACGAAGGCGACATCGAGATGGGCGTGCGCAACAACCGCCCGATGGTGCAGATCGTTGCCGACGATGACACCGACATCAAGCACCTGATCGGCCGCAATGGCGAAGTGGTCGACGCGCTCCAGCAGCTGTGCCGTCTGGCGGTGCAACAGCAGACGGGCGAACGCTCGCACCTGATTGTGGACGTGGACGGCTTCCTGAAGCGCCGCCGCCAGCTCTTGCGCGACATGGCGCTCGACGCGGTCGACGATGTGCGCGAGACCGGCGAGCCGGTGGATCTGAAGCCAATGAACTCGTTCGAGCGCAAGATCATCCACGATGTGGTGCGTGACGAAGGCCTGCGTTCGCGTTCGCACGGTGAGGAACCGAAGCGCTACGTGACCGTCTACCTCAAGCACGAGGCCGTGGACGACGACGAGTTCGAGGATGACGAGGAGTATGCCGTCGAGGACTGACGGCTTGGCTGTATGCGCATCAAGGCGCCCCGGTACCGTGGTACCGGGGCGCCTTGTGCATGGTGGTGGTCACTCAAACGCGAACAGATCCTCGAATTTGCAGTCGAGCGCGATGCACAGCAGCAGCGCAAGCTTCGCCGTGGGGTTGTATTGGGTGTTTTCGATCGAGTTGATCGTCTGGCGCGAGACGCCGACCATCTGTGCGAGCTCTTTCTGCGAAAGGTGGCGTGCAGTGCGCAGTTCGCGCAGGTGATTGATGAGTACGAGCTGTGATTCCATGACCGCCTCCATCAGTGGAAGATCGAGGCGGGGGAGTGCATGCCCAGCATCGTGAGCACGGTCATGACGCTGAACCACAGGGCGCACAGTGTCATGACGATGGCGCCGAAGCATGTGCGGCGTTCCTTGAGCTTGGAGTATTGGATCCACAGCGCGGTGGCCTCCATGATGCCGAGCACCGCGAACATGTTCTCCCACGGTTGGTCGTTGAGCATCGCGAGCACGGAGAATGCGATCAGGGCGATGCCCCCGGCGATCCACGCCGTTCTGAACGATTGATAGCGAATCGCCTGCGCGCGTTCGACGTCGCGCTTGCGGCCCTTGAACGACGCCGTGTCATGGTTCTGCTGGGCTGCCTTGAGGATCTCGTCCTTGGTCTTCATGCCAATCGCCTCCAAACGGAAATGCTAAGTGAACTTGACACTTTGAGTATGAATCACCTGTGCGGTTGTGTCAAGTCAAGTTGACTTCAGCGTGTCAAGATGGCTTGACATGCGCGGTGTTGCGTACTCAAGGCCGGCTCGCGGTAGGATGGTGCGTTATGAGTGTTGAGATCCATACCGACGAGCAGCTCGCCGATTCGCCTGTGTTGCAGGCCGTGTTCGGTGAGGCGCTGCCAAAAATCGAGGTGTTTCACGGGAAACTGCAGGCCGAAGGCGAGGAGCGTGGTCTGATCGGCCCACGTGACGTGGACATCATCTGGGAGCGCCACCTGCTCAATTCCGCCGCGATTGTGCCATTTGTGGCAGAAAAGACCGAAGGCCGCCAATTCAAGACCGTGGCCGATCTGGGCAGTGGCGGGGGATTCCCCGGGCTTGTGATCGCCGCGATGCTGGCCGACCGCATGGTCACCTTGATCGAACCGATGGAGCGGCGCATCGAATGGCTCAATGAATGCGTGGACGCCATGGAATTGGCCAACGTGAAGGTCGTGCGTGGCCGCGCCGAAGAGGCGATCGCCTCGTTGCGCATGCACAACGGCCAGGGCCGTGGCAAAGTTGCGGTGACCGATGACATGTACCAGGCGGTCACGCACCCGTTCGCCGTGGTGACATGCCGCGCAGTGGCGCCGATGACGAAGCTCGCCGGATGGGCGTTGCCGCTCGTGGAGCCGAAGGGCGCGCTTGTGGCGCTCAAAGGCCGGTCCGCGCAGGCCGAGATCGACAAGGCGAAGCCGATGATCAAGCGCTTCGGCGGCATCAAACCCCGTGTGGTGACCGCGCCGGTTGCCGATGGCTTCGAATCGACGCAAGTGGTGATCGTCGATAAGCGCTGAGTGGAGCGCCAGTGGCGTGAATGGTATGGCTTCACGTGAGTTATCCACAGGTTTTGTGTAGCCGAAAAAGTTATCCACAATCGGTGGGTGGTGGAGTTAAAGTGCCCACAATCCATTGAAATCATTATGATTTCACCCACCGTGCAATATACGGGTCACGCCGTATATCCACACATCATCCACAGTTATCCACACCCAATCCACACCGGTGTGAAACCGTGAAACACCCGTGAATCTGTCCATACGAATGAAGAGACTGTAACGTATTGCGACTTAGAGGAGGTCCGTCTTCGTGACTCAGCAAGGGAACACCCCCGGCATGGAAAGCGCAACCGAAACCATCGCACGCATCTTCTCCGACGACCCCTCCGGCGTCGGTTCGGAGATCGCCGGGCTTTCGGCGCGCTACGAGCGCATCAACGAAGCCGTGTTCGATCCGCCGGCCCAGACACGGCGTATCGCCGTGGCGAACCAGAAGGGCGGCGTGGGCAAGACGAGCACGGCGGTGAACGTGGCGGCGGCGCTGGCCCTCGCCGGCATGCGTGTGCTCGTGGTGGACATGGATCCGCAGGGCAACGCCTCCACCGCGCTTGGCGCCAAGCACAACTCGGGCGACCCGTCCGTCTATGACGTGATCGAAGGCCGCGCCACGATCGCCGACGTGATGCAGACATGCCCCGAATTCGAGACGCTGCAGGTGGTGCCGGCCTCGATCGACCTTTCCGGCGCCGACCTTGAGCTCGCCGACATGCCCGACCGCAACAACCTGATGCGCAACGCGCTCGACGCGTTCCTGGAGCAGACGTCCGTGCATTACGACTATGTGTTCGTCGACTGCCCGCCGAGCCTCGGCCTGCTCGTGATCAACGCGATGTGCGCGGTCAACGAGATGCTCATCCCGATCCAGGCGGAATACTACGCGCTCGAGGGCCTGGGCCAGCTCATCAACACGATCGGCCTCGTGCAGTCGAACTTCAACCCGGAACTGCTCGTCTCCACGATGCTCGTGACGATGTTCGACCGGCGCACACTGCTCAGCCGCGAAGTGTACGAGGAAGTCAAAACGCACTACCCGAGCATCGTGCTCGACACGACGATCCCGCGCACGGTCAAGATCTCGGAGGCGCCAAGCTTCGGCCAGAGCGTGATCTCGTACGACCCGCGCGGCAAAGGCGCGGTCTCGTATCGCGAAGCCGCGTACGAACTCAACAGCCGGTCCACGGTGGTCCTGGAAACCCTTGCGTCGAGGAGAAACGAGAACTGATTATGGCATCGAAATCACGTTTGGGCCGAGGGCTCGGTGCGCTGTTTCCGTCACTGCCGGGCGAAGAGCCGGCCAAGCCGGCCGCCGAAGCCGAACCGGCGGCACCCGCGCCACAGCCGGCGCGCAAGCGTGCGGCCGCCGCGCAGCCGGCGCGCGCACGCAAGGCGCAGCCCGCCGAAGCCGACAAGCCCGCAGGCCCGATCTCGCCCCTCGAATCGACGATTCCGTCGATGGGTGAGATGACGCGCCATGCGGAGACCGTCTCGAAGCTCGCGGCGCCGATGACGCTGCAGCCGGAAGCCGCCGAGCACAAGCCGGTGGCGCAGACGCCCGCCAAACCGCAGGCCAAGGCGCCGGCAGCCAAGTCCGCGAAGCGCGCCGCGATGCCGGCGATCGGCGACATGGCCCACCCGAGCGACATGTTCTTCGACGGCACACCGATTGCGCCGAAGGCGGGCGTGGATGCGAAGCCGGTGGCCGAACCGCGGCTCAAGCCGGTCGAAGGCGGCTATCTTGTGGAACTCGAGACTGCGCAGATCGGGCCGAACCTGCACCAGCCGCGCACGGTGTTCAACGACGACGAGCTGCGCGAGCTTGCGGAGTCGATCAAGGAAGTCGGTGTGCTGCAGCCGATCGTGGTGCGCAAACGCCCGGTGGAGCAGATCCGCGCGGCGCATGCCCAGCCGCAGCAGGAGGGCGGTGACCGCTTCGCCGACCGCATGGACAGCGAATATGAGCTGATCATGGGCGAGCGCCGCTGGCGCGCATCACAGCTCGCCGGACTGTCGACGATCCCCGCGATCGTCAAGACGACCGCGGACGACTACATGCTGCGCGACGCGCTGCTCGAGAACCTGCACCGCGTGGCGCTCAACCCGCTCGAAGAGGCGGCCGCATACCAGCAGATGATCGACGAGTTCGGCCTCACGCAGTTGCAGCTTGCGAAGTCGGTCTCGAAGTCACGCCCGCAGATCGCGAACACGCTGCGCCTGATGAACCTGCCGGCGAGCGTGCAGAAGCGTGTGGTGGCTGGGCAGATCTCCGCGGGGCATGCGCGTGCGCTGCTCGGGCTGCCCGATGACGCGGCCATGGAGAAGCTCGCCCAGCGCATCGTGGACGAGGGGCTTTCCGTGCGCAGCGTCGAGGAGATCGTCTCCATGCAGACGGCCGACCAGCCGAAGAAACCGAAGGCGAACAAGCACAATCCATGGGCGGGGTCGCCGATCCAGCTCAATCTGGAGAAGCGCTTCGACACCAAAGTCTCCATCAAGGGCTCCGAGCAGCATGGGCGCATCGAGATCGTGTTCTCGTCGCCGGAGGAGATGGACCGCATCATCGCACTCCTCGACCCGCAGTAAGCGGCGGCTGGAGGCATGCCTTGATGCATTCCGCGTGGTTGACGCCGCCATACGTGTTCCTCTGGGTCCCGCAGCTGTGCGCGCTTGCGTTCCTCGCGCTCATCGTGCGGTTCGACCGCCGCTCGCTGTGGTCGGGGTTCGCGCTGTTCGTGTTCATCATGACGGTCGGCGTGACCGCGGCGTGCCTCTTCGTCGACACGATGGACCTTGTGCCAAGCCAGTGGATCCGCACGGTGATGCTGTGGATCGGGCTGCTCGCGGCCGCCGTCATCGTTGCCTTCCCCGTGCTCCTGGGCGTGTTCCTGACCGCGGAGGGCTGCCGTCTGCTGCGCAGGGAGGGTGTATCGCCCTCCAATTGCCTTTCGCTTGCGGCCGGCCTCTTTGTGCTGTTGGACCTGACGCTCATCCCGTATCTTGCGTCGCTCGTGCGCAATGCGGCGGTCACGTGGCTGTTCGCGCTCGCGTCCGCGTGCGTGCTGTTCTTCTCCGCGCAGCTCGCGATCTACTGCCTGTCGGCGTTCGTCAATCTGGTGCATGTGGGCAAGCCGAGGGGACTCAAGCAGATCGTGGTGCTGGGCTCGGGCATCTTCGGGACAGCTGTGCCGCCGCTGCTGGGCAACCGCATCCGCACAGGCATCCAGCTGCAGCATGACGCCCCGCACGCCGTGCTCATCCTTTCCGGCGGCCAAGGGCCCGGCGAAGACATCCCCGAAGGGCGCGCGATGATGGCGTGGGCGCTGGAGCACGGGGCGGACCCGTCGCGGACGATCGCGGAAGAACGCTCGCGCAACACCGAGGAGAACCTCGCGTACTCGGCGCGGCTGTTCCCAGACCCCACCGGAAAGACGGCAATCGTCTCGACACGGTACCACGTGCTGCGCGCGCTGCTCATCTCCAAACGGCTGCATATGGACGCCGTCGGCTACGGCTCGGCGGCCACATGGTATTTCTCACTCAACGCGATGCTGCGCGAGTTCATCGCGTTCGTTGTCATGACGCGCAAGCGGCAGTTGGTCGTGCTGTGTGTGCTGCTCGCGCCGCTCTGGCTCACGGCACTCGCCGGCGTGATCCAGTGGGTCATGCCGGCGAGCTGAGCCACGCCGGCGGGTGTCCTACGCCTCCGCGGCCTCGGCCTCAAGCGACTCGAGGTACGCCTGCGCGTCGAGCGCGGCTCGGCAGCCGGTGCCCGCGGCGCTGATCGCCTGCTGGTAGACCGGGTCGGCGCAGTCGCCCGCCGCAAACACGCCCGGCACATTGGTGCGCGTGGAGGCGCCTTCGACGACGATGTACCCGTGGTCGTCGAGTTCGAGGGCGCCGCCAAGGAAGGCGGTCTGCGGCACTTGGCCGGCGGCGATGAACACGCCGTTCGCGGGCAGTTCGCCCGCCTCCCCGCTGACGACGTTGCGGATGCTCACCGAGGTGACGCCCTTGCCGTCGCCGTTGATGCGCTCCACCACGGTGTTCATCATCACGTCGATTGCCGGGTTCTCGAGCGTGCGGTCGACCATGATCTGCGAGGCGCGGAACTGGTCGCGCCGGTGCAGCAGCGTGACCGACGAGCCGAAGCGGCTGAGGAACCCGGCCTCCTCCATCGCGGAGTCGCCGCCGCCGACCACGACGATCGGCTTGCCGCGGAAGAAGAAGCCGTCGCATGTGGCGCAGAACGAGACGCCCTTGCCGGAGTATTCCTCTTCGCCGGGCACATCGAGGTGCCGGTAGTACGAGCCGGTGGCGATGATCACGGCGCGCGCCTGATAGACATCGCCGCCCGAACAGGTGACCGTCTTGACCGTCTCGTCGAGCTGCGTGGATTCGACGTCGTCGAACACGATCTCGGCATTGAAGCGTTCGGCCTGGCGCTGCATGTTCTCCATGAGGTCGGGTCCCATGATGCCGTCGGGGAAGCCGGGGAAGTTCTCCACTTCGGTGGTGTTGACGAGCTGGCCGCCCGGGGTGAGCGCGCCCGCCACGACGAGCGGCTTGAGGCCTGCACGCCCCAGGTAGATGGCTGCGGTGTATCCGGCGGGGCCGGATCCGATGATGATGACGTCACGAATTTCACTCATGCTCCCACAATAGGCGCATCGGCATGGGTATTCCGCGGTTCCACTCATAGCTCATGCGCCGTTCCCTATAATGTGGGTATGGCTGCACACACCGCGCGGCGGAAGGAGGAGCCATGGCGCATCGCACGACCCTGCGCGACATCGCGCACGAAGTGGGCGTTTCGGTCACCACCGTCTCGCTTGTGCTCAATAACCGGCTGGCGCGCGTCTCCGACGAGACCCGCGCGCAGATCCTCGAAACCGCCAAACGGCTGCGGTATGTGCCCAACCAGAACGCGCGCAGTCTGCTCACCAAGCGCACGATGCTCATCGCGCTCATCGTGCCCGACATCGAGAACCTGTTCTTCGCCGCGCTCGCACGTTGCCTCGAGGAATCGTGCCAGGCGGCCGGCTACGAGCTTGTCATCGCAAATTCGAACGACCGGCGCGCAGTAGAGCGCGACCTGCTGCAGCATGTGGTGGCGCGCGGCGTGGACGGCCTGTTCCTGATCCCCGCGCGCGAATCATACGTCGACGAGGTGGGCCTGCGCGAGGATGTGCGCCGTGTGCCGTGCCCGGTGACGCTGATCGACCGTCTGGTGTCCGCACAGTGGTGCGATGGCGCGGGGTTCGACAATGTACTCGGCGGTGCCTTGGCCGCGCGCAGGCTACTTGAGGCCGGGCATACGCGCATTGGGTGCATTTCTGGCGATGGGCGCGAAGGCAGCGCCAACCGCCGCCGGCGCGGGTTCGCCGACGTGCTCGAGCAGGCCGGCGTGCCGCTTGAATCGATGCTCGACGTGGCCGGCGACTACCGCTTTGACGGCGGGTACGCCGCCACGGCCGCCATGGTGGACAACGGCGCCACGGCGGTGTTCTGCTGCAACGACCTGATGGCGATGGGCCTGTTGCGCGGTCTGCGCGAACGCGGGCTTTCCGTGCCCGCGGACATGTCGGTGATCGGCTACGACAACATCATGGAACGCTTCGGCATGCAGATCGAGGTGACAACGGTCGAGCAGGATGTGGCACAGCTTGCGCGCGCCGCATGGGAGCTGCTCTCGGCGCGCATCGGGGCGCCAGGCGAGGGCCATCCGTGGCTCGCCGAGCCGCGCACCCGGGTGCTTGCGCCGTGTCTTGTGGACAAAGGCAGTGTGCGCGACCTGCGCTGACCTTTGTATGGCGTGTGTAGCGCATGGCTGTGCCGGTGGGGTGTGCGACACGCTGACAGCTGACGGATTTTGACGGGCCCCGTGAAAGGGATATGATGAAGTCTACACAGTGATAAAACGTTTTATCACTCGGACCGGCTCAGCCGGATCCACTTCAATGAGGAAGGAACGGACCCATGAAGAAGATGATTCTTGATCTGGACACCGGCGTCGATGATGCGCTTGCCATTTCGTACGCGCTTGGCAGTCCGGAAGTGGAACTCATTGGCATCACCGGCACCTACGGCAATGTGCTGATGGAGCAGGGCGTGCGCAACGCGCTCGCGATCACCGAACTGCTCGGCCACCCCGAAGTCAAGGTCTACCGCGGCCTTGACCACTCGAGCACCACGGATTCGTTCCAGGTGCTCGAGATCTCGAGCTTCATCCACGGCCAGAACGGCATCGGGGAAGCGGTGATCGCGGACTCCACGCGCGACGCGGAGGATACCCCGGCGGTGGACTTCATCATCGATGCGGCGAAGACCTACGGCAAGGACCTCGTGTACGTGCCGACCGGCCCGCTGACGAACCTCGACGCTGCGATCGCCCGTGCCCCCGAAATCGTCGATGAGATCGGCCGCGTGGTACTGATGGGCGGCGCGCTCACTGTGCCCGGCAATGTGAATGCCTGGACCGAGGCAAACATCTCGCAGGACCCGGACGCCGCCAACCGCGTGTTCCGTTCGGGGATCCCCGCCACTATGGTGGGCCTCGACGTGACGCTGCAGACGCTGCTCACCTACAAGGAGACGCAGCGCTGGCGCGACCTGGGCACCCCGGCGGGCGCATTCCTGGCCGACATGACCGACTTCTACATCAAGGCCTACGAGACGACCGCCCCGCATCTGGGAGGCTGCGGCCTGCACGACCCGCTCGCCGTGGGCGTGGCCGTCGACCCGACGCTCGTGACCACGCTGCCGATCAACATGAAGGTGGATGTGGAAGGCCCCACCCGCGGGCGCACGATCGGTGACGAGACCCGCCTCAACGACCCCGTCAAGACGATGGACGTCGCCGTCGGTGTCGACGTGCCGCGCTTCCTCGACGAATTCATGACCCGCATCTCCACGTTGGCCGCCAACGCCGTCTGAAAGGACAGTACGATGACCACCGCAACCACCAAGGGTGCCATCGACCCGTATGCCGATCCGGGCACCGCGAGCCGCACCGCCGTCAAGGCGCTCATCATGCTGCTCATCACGTTCATCATGGGCACGTTGTGCCTGCAGGGGTTCAACCTCGTCTTCGTGCAGATCGGAGCCGACGTGGGCGCCGCCGACCAGGCGTCGTTGATCACCGCCATCCCGAGCATCGTGCTCGGCATCGTCTCGTTCATCTACGGGTCGCTCAGCGATTTCGTCTCACTGCGCCGCATGGTCGTGTTCGGCGTGCTCACGCTGTTCGTGGGCTCCGTCTTCGGCTTCGTGGCCTCGTACTTCATCAACGGTGGCCTATGGGTCGTCATCATCGCCCGCATGCTGCAGACGATCGGCGGCCAAGTGGCCGGCTCGGTGTACCTCGTCATGGCCACCAAGTACCTCGCCACGCACCTCAAGGTGATCTTCTTCGGCCTGTTCACCGCCGGATACCAGCTCTCCGCGGCCATCGGCGTGTTCGCCGCCGGCCTGCTCAGCTCGGTGGCGTGGCAGTACCTGTTCCTGATCCCCGCCGTCTCGATCGTGTTCCTGCCGTTCCTGATGAAATGGCTGCCTGGCCATGGCACGAGCGGCGACCGCATCGACTGGGTCGGCTTCACCGTCTTCGGTGTGGCCGTGGCGTTCCTGACGCTCTTCTTCTCGTACATGAGCTGGTGGATGCTCATTGTGGCCGCGGTGCTGTTCATCGCGTTCGGCATCTACATCGCCAAGGCCCGCAACCCGTTCATCACGCCGTCGTTCTTCAAGAACGTGCGCTGGCTCCTCGCGATCAGCCTGATCCTGCTGTTCTACTTCACGAACTACTGCATCTCGCCGATCTTCAACGCGATCGGTGCGGACGTGTACGGCATGAACACCGGCCAGGTCTCCGCGTACATCGTGTGGGCCTTCGTCGTGGCCACCGTCATGGGCACGAGCTCGGGCGCCATCGTCGGCCGTATCGGCCAGACCGCCTCGATCGTGATCGCCGCGTGCCTCATGATCGCCGGGTTCATCGGATCCGCGTTCGCCGTCAACGCCGGATTCTGGGTGCTCACGCTGTGCGCATGCGTCTACTACGCCGGCTGCGGCCTCATGTATTCGCCGCTCGTGGCCACCGTGCTCGACACCCTGCCGGTCGACCAGTCCGGCCGTGGCGTGGGCATGAACGACCTCGTGATGAACGTGACCGCCTCGATCGGCATCGCCATCTTCGGTGGACTCATGACCACGCAGGCGCTCGCCGGCTCCTCGTTCACCGGCGCCTCCGGCTCGTCCGCCGGCTACGCCAACCTGCTGCTCATCGGCGGCATCGTGATCGCCGCCGGCCTCGTGGTCTTCCTGCTGATCCGCCGCAAGGTCTACGCAGGCGAGACGAAGGCCGAAGAACACGAGCCAGGCCCAGTCGAAGCCTGACCCCATGGGCCCGCGCGGTACCCACTGCCGGCGCGGGCCCACTCGTCTTCCGCACCATTGCACCTATTCACCCGCCCACCGGAAGGGACGCGCCCGCCATGGACACCACATCATTCCCCCTGCAACTACTGGAACACATGCACGGCACCGTCGCCGTAGTCGGCTCCATGAACGTGGACTACACCATCACCACCGCGCGCCTGCCCGAACCCGGCGAGACGGTCGCCGGCGGCCCGCTCGAGCTGCTGCCCGGCGGCAAATCCGGCAATCAGGCCGCGGCCGCCGCGCTGCTCGGCGCCGACGTACGCATGTTCGGCGCCGTCGGCTCGGACAGCAACGCCGACTTCCTGCTCGACCATCTGGCCGCAGCCGGCGTCGACACGTCGCATGTGCGGCACGTGGACGGCCCGAGCGGCCTGACCGTGATCACCGTCGACGCCTCCGCCGAAAACACGATCGTCTATTCCGCCGGCTCGAACGCGCAGGTGAGCGTGGACTACGTGGAATCGAAAATCGGCGAACTGACCGGCGCCGACGTGCTCGGCCTGTGCCTGGAAAGCCCGATCGAGACCGTGACGGCGTGCGCGCGCATGTGCCATGAGGCCGGCGTGCGCGTGCTGCTCAACGATTCGCCGTTCACCGCCGACCTGCCCGCGGAGTTGATCGAGCACACCGACATTCTGCTCGTCAACGAGATCGAGATGGCGCAGCTGCTCGACCTGCAGGCGCCCGCGGACGACGACTGGTCCGCGTTCGACTGGCCGCTCGCGCTCGAACGCCTTGAGGCACTCGGCATCCGGCAGGCCGTCGTGACGCTCGGCGCCGACGGTTCGGTCGTGCTCGACGCCACCGCCGACGAACATGTGACACGCATCGCGCCGGTGCGCGTGGACGCCGTCGACACAACCGGCTGCGGCGATTCGTTCATGGGCACCGTGCTCGCCGGGCTCGCGTCCGGATGGTCGCTCGCGGCCTCGGCGCGTGCCGCCGCCTACGTCTCCGCCTATGCGGCCAGCGGCCGCGGCGCGCAGGCCTCGTATGGCACGCCGGCGCAGATCCGCGCCAAGTTCGAGGCCTAGAAGGCCTGCACCGAATCGATGAACAGCTGGTTGCCGGGCAGGCTGTCCATCGGCACCCACATCACAATGTCCTGCGTGTCGACCGGCTTGGTGAACTTCACCTCGGTCGTGCCGCCGTCGGCGAACGTGAACTCGGCCACCTGTTCGCCGGCGGTCGGGTCGCCGGCCGTGTTGACACGCACATACCCCTTGCCGCCGGAGGAACGGATCTTCACGACGATGCGTGAGACGTCCTCTTTCTTCTCGAGGTGCAGGTAATAGCCGTAGCCCTGCTGGCCGTTGGGGCGGTCCAGGAAGGTCTGGCTCGCCACCGGGTATGCCGTGGTGTTCTGCGGCTTCGGCGTTTCCGTCTTCGTCTCGGTGGGCTCCGGGGTCGCGTTGTTCTGCGGCGACTCCACATCGTTGCCCTTGCGCTGGCCGAACGGCACGTCGTCGAGGTCCATGTTGGGCCAGTAGTTCTGCTGCTGGCGGTTGATGCCGAACAGCGAGCCGGTCGTGGCGATGCTGTGCACGGCGAAGCCGAGCGCCACAACCACCGCCACGATGACCACGATGATGGCCGCTTTCTTCGTCTTCGACGATTTGCGCTCCTCGAACGCCGCCTTGTCGGCGGTCGAAGGCTCATGGTTGTTCTGCGGCGCGAAGCTCGGCGGCAACGCCGGCGCGCCCACCGCATACGTGGCGTCGATGTCGGCGCGCTCCTGCTCGAGCGCACGCTGCGAGGCCGAGCCATCGGGCACTTCGTTGCCCTGGCTGTCGATGATCGGGATGCGCCCGGTCGCGCTCACGCCGTCAGTCGGGTCGGCCGACCCGTCGCGCAGCTTCGACACGTCGATCGGTACGGTCATGCGCTGCGGTTGCAGCGGCGGCTCCAACGGGTTGTTCGGGTCGAACGCCGAGAACATCTCGGTGGCGTCCTCGGGCTGCAGTTCCGGGATCTGGCTCGAGGCGCCCGTATAGTCCTCGCCTTCCATGAGCGCCTTGCTGTGACTCCACAGCGCCTTGAGCGAGCCGGCGTTGAGCGCCTGCGTCTGCGCGCCGAGCTCCTCGTCCTCGATGTCCTCCTCGTCGGCCACATCCATATGCGCGAACGGGATCGTGGGCAGTGTCTGCGACGAGGCGAGCGATTCGGGGATCGGCAGGATGTCGGCGGGCAGGGCGGGGCTGATCATCGCGCGCACGATCGAACATGCACCCTCCACGCCCGTCAGACGCAGGTCGTGGCGCGTCAGCACCGGGAACTGCTTGACCGGCCCGAGCAGCATCTCGAGCTCGGCGAGCGTGACGAGCGGCACCGTCGGCGTGCCGTCCTCGGGCAGTTCGAGCCCGCGCTTGACGATGACGCGCAGTTCGGTCGGTGTATCCGCGGGCAGCGCGTTGAGCGAGAACTGCGGGTTCATCGTGGATGGCGTGCGTGTGAGCATGCCGTACAGTACGCCCGCGAGCTGACGGATCGCGCGGCGTGCGGGATTGTCGCCCGGCAGCGCGTTCGACGTGTCGGCGAGCGCCTCGCTCACCGGCGTGTCGGCGAGCTGCACGCCGCTGCGCGTGAGGCGCACGGTGTCGGTCGACAGGGCGTGGTGCGTGAGGCTGTCCGCCTGCAGCGCCTTGATGGCGGCCGTGGCCTCGGCGATGATCGTGCGCATCGCCTCGTAGCTCAGCGGGCCGTGGCCGTGCATGTATTCGGTCAGGGAGACGCCCGCGTCGAGTTGCGTCAGCACCACGGCGATCTGACCGTCGTGCTGCAGCTGGATGACGGGGGTGAACCGCGCGTCCTTCGACGAGGCGAGGGTGCCGGCGAGCGCGTTCGTGCTGTCGAGCACGGCCTTGTTGCTGACAATGAAGAGCTGGCAATCGCGCGAGAGCACGCGGTCGTTGGCTTTCCATGCCTGCAGACCTGCCTCCTCACGCAACGGCGACACCAACGTGTACCTGTTGAGAACGGTATCTCCTAAGTGCGGCCTCATAGTCTCCCCTGATATGTATGGCATGGACGATGCTCCCGTCATTCTACCGACCGCACTGGTCGTGCGCGGCGCTTCGCCGGCGCCGTTGCCGGTGAGCGCAATCGGCGCTTCGGCGAGTTCGCTCGGCACTGGCGGGTCGAGCTGTTCGAGTTCGTTGATCGGCTGGGGCAGTGGAATCACACGCGTCTCGTCGGGGTCGTCCACGCCCGCCACGGCGGCGATCGGCGCGATGACGCGCGTGTCGTCCGGGTCCTCGGCCTGCGCGGGTCCACCGACGGGCGCGCGGTGCAGGCGGCGCCCCAGGGCATCGACGATCTGCAGCAGTTCCTGCGAGCGCACGACCCACAATGTGGCGATGTACGCGATGAGGATCAGCACGCCCAGCACTACGGCTGCGAGCACGTTGCGCAGCCATGCGGCGATGCCCGACTGACCGGGGTCGGTCACGTGCAGCCACGCGTAGACGGGGATGCGCGCGCCGAGGCCGACGACGACCGCCACCACGGTGGCGGCGATCGCCTTCGCGTAGGTGACGGCGATGCGTTTGCCGTCGAGCGAACCGTCGAAGCGCCGGCGCAGCATGCGCACGAGCGGGATGAACGAGATCAGGTAGGCGGCGGATACGCACACGGCGATCATGCCGGCCCATTGCGTGGGCGGCAGCAGGCGTGTACCGGTGAGGATCAGCCCGAGCTGCAGCATGTACATGATGAGCATGAACGTGAACGGCGAGCGGCCGTCTTCGAACGCGTAGAACGTGCGCTGGATGATCAGGTACGCGCTCGCGAGCGGCAGGCAGACGCTCAGGCCCATGAGCGGCCCGCACATGAGGATCGCCTGCGGCACGGCCACGGTCGGCAGCAGCGAGCGCGTGATCGCGAGCGGCATGACGATGAACGCGGCGGTGAAGAAGCACATGATCGTGCCCACGGTGCGCAGCGCGCGGCTCAGGTCGTCGCGCGCGCCCGCCATGTCGCGGTTCGCGAGCGCCTGCGATATCTGCGGGAAGATCGCCGTGGCCACCGAGACGGCGATGAGCGAATACGGCAGCATGTAGATCGTGTACGCGTTCTGGTAGGTGGCGTTGCCGGCCACGTCGAACTGGTTGAGGTGCATCGTGCGTTCGGCGAGCGAGGGCGCGCCGGTGAGCACGCGCGTCGTGATGATGTTGGCGATCTGGTCGATGACCACAATGCCGAGGCTCCATGCGGCGATCGGGCCCATCGTGCGCAGGCCGATGCCGCGCACGCCGAACTTCCAGTGGAAGCGGAAGCCGAGTCTGAACAGCGGGATGAACAGGATGATCGCCTGGAACGCCACGCCAAGCGTCCATGCGCCGGCGGTCAGCGCGATCTTCGGCGTGGTCCACTGGCCCGCCGACGACTGCGCATGGTTGCCGAAGATCACGATGAACGCGGTGAAGCCGATGCAGCTGATCACATTGGCGCCCACAGAGCTCCACGCGTAGGCGCCGAAGCGGTTCTTGACGGCCAGGATCTGCCCGAGCACGGTGTAGAGCCCATAGAAGAAGATCTGCGGCGTGCACCACAGCGTGAACGCGCATGTGAGCGAGATCAGCTCGGGGCTGCCGTTCACGTACAGCCGTGTGATCCACGGGGTCAGCACGCCCATCAGCACGGTCACGGCGGCCAGCAACGTCACGGCGAACGTGACGATCTTGTTGAGCTGCTCTTCGGCGTTGTCGGCCTTGAGCGTGCGCACGATGTGCGGCACGAGCACCGCGTTGAAGATGCCTCCCGACACAAGCGTGTAGATGACCTGTGGGATCATCGAGCCCGCTTGGTAGGCGTTGGCGGCCAGACCGGTGGTGCCGATCGCCGCCGCGAGCAGGATCGTGCGGATCTGCCCGGTGATGCGCGACGCGGCGGTGCCCGACGCCATGATGAGCGAATTGCGGCCTACGGAAGAACTCATTCGTCAGGATCCTTCTTGCGGTGGAACTGGCGCCACAGGCCCAGCAACCCAAGCACGACCGCGAGCGCGATGATCGCGATGCCGCTTTTGTCGCTCAGCTGCAGCGAACTGGTGATGGTGGTCTGCTGTACCGCGCCGAACGGCTGGTCGTGCCGGTCGAGCAGTTGTTCGCGCGCCACCGTGGTGCCGGACGTGGAGACACGCACGACGAACGACGTCTGGGCCTCGCTGTTGGGGGCCACTTCCACATCGCTCAACCGCGATGTGACGATTTCCATCGAATCGGTGAGTGACGAGACGCGCACACTGATCGGGTAGGGCAGTTTGTTGCTCACCGTGACGGGCATCGACGCCGTTTCGGAGACGACGTTGAGGCTGCCCGAAGGCACGAGCGTGATGCGGCTCAGCAGCGCGTCGGCGAAACGTTGCGCGCCGTTCACCATCGCCTCGCGCGCCGAGGCGTGCGGCGAGAGCGCGGGCAGGGCGAACGCGTCATGCGCCTGCAGCAGGTACTGCGCCCACGCGTCCGCGCTGAGTCGGGCACTGGCCTGAGCGGACGCGGATGGGGAAGCGGATGGCGGCGACTGCGGGCTCGCCGTGCCGGACTCCTGCACAGCAGCGGACGGGCTCGACCCATCGGCCGCCTGCGCAGACTGCCCGGCGACGAGGATCGACGTGTTGAACCGCTCGATGTCGTCACGGCTGCGGGCCAGCGCGTTGAGCGCCTCAAGCGCGGTTGAGACGGCCGGCATCTGCTGGCCGACGTATTGGTTGATCAGGTCGGGCATCTGGCTGGGCTCGATCGCGGATTCGGCGGTCGCAAGCTCGTCGATCGAGGCGAGATGGACCCAGCTCGCGCTGCTGAGCGCGGTCATGAGTGAGGTGACGAACGCGCTGTTCGTGGATTCGCCAAGGCAGACCAGCAGTGACCGCGACTCGTACGGCTGTTCCATCTGGTAGAACGCGGACTGCGCGATCAGCCGCTGCAGACGCCCCGCATCGGTCTGCTCGGCGCTCGCCTGCGCGCTTGTGGGCTGTTGTTGCGCGAGCGCGGACAGCGTGGATTGCGCGGTCAGCACCGTCACCTCGCCGTGGTCGGTCGGTACGCGGTAGGTCTCCGTCGTGGCCGTCGCGTCGTCTTGCAGCGCGAAGTCACGCGTAGCCACAACGGTCTCGTACCCTTGCGCACGCGCGGTGTTCAGCGCCTGCATCGTCCAGCTGCCCTCGCCCTGCCATGCGATCGCGCGCGTTTGGACGCCTTCGTCGCCGAGGGCCGAGCGCAGCAGGTTGACGCCGGTCTCGGCACGCCAACCTTGGTCGGTGATGCCGGCGCGCGTGTAGGCGCCCGCGTCCCCGACGCGCGCATACGTCGTCACGTCGAACATGCCCGGCTGGCTGATCGCCTGCACATGCGGCGTGCCGACCGCGCGCAACACGAGCGGGTCGCCCACGATCTGCAGGTGTTCGAAGCGCGCGGCCAGCTCGTCTTTCGCCTTCAGCGCGCGCGCATCGTCGGCGCCGAGCGTCACCGCGTCGCTTGGGCGCACGCTGCCCGAGCCAGAGGAGAGCAGCCCGTCCGTCACGGCGGTGTTCGTCTTCCAGTCGTGCGACGTCAGCGGCATCGCCACGGTCAGGTTGATCGCGGGCGTGCGCTCGCCGTGCAGGCCCGCCTGGCTGCGCGTCAGGAACGTCTGCAGGGGGGTGGTGCCGGGCAGCGCGCCGCCGTCCTCGCCGATGAGCTCAAGCGTGAGCGGGCGTGGGCCCCATGCGGTCAGCGCCCGCAACTGCCCGGCGTCCGCGCGCAGTTCGCCGTGCACGGTGCGCACGCCATCCGCCTCGACCGTGCCCACGTCGAGCGTGAGCAGTTCGTCCGGGGTGGGGATCATCGCGGCGCCTTCGGCCCACGCCTGCACGTCGGAGCGCGAGACGAAATTGTATTGGGCGTTCGTGCGCACGGCGAGACGCGCGTGCTCGATGGCGGCCGTACCGTGGTTCTCTATGGTGACGCGCACGGCGAATCCCGAAGAATCGGTGACGACGGGCGTGATTTCCTCGATCTGCAGCGCCACAGGGGAGGCGCTTGGCTGCGTGACGCCGTCGGTGGGCTCCTGCGCCCACGCGGGCGCGGCGCCGAGCGGCGCGAACAGCGTGAGCAGCACCGCGAGCAGCACCGCAATGGTGCACCCGACACCGCCGTAGATGCGTCCAGTGGTGTGCGGATGGTTCACGGTCAGCCCTGCCTGTTCAGTTTCCTTGCGTACAGCCATGCAATCTTACGCTCATTGGGGTAACTGAGCACGTCGTCGAGGTCAGCGAAGTCCACCCAGATGGCGTCTTCGGCCTCATGGTCGGGGTCGCCTTCCACCGTGAGCTCGCCGCCGATCTGCCGCAGAGCGAAGTGGTGCACGAGTTTGTGCACGCGCTGGCTGGTTCCAGTGAACCAATAGTCTATCGTGGCGATCGAATCGACCACCTCGCCCAGGATGCCCGTCTCCTCGTGCACTTCGCGCACGGCGGTCTGCTGCGGAGTCTCGCCCTTTTCGATGTGCCCCTTCGGCAGGCACCATTCCAAGTGGCCGCTGCGCGAATGGCGCGCGATGATCGCCACACGGCCGTGGTCGTCGAACACGAGGCCGCCAGCCGAGTATTCGCGCACCACGGGCAGTTCCTGCGCGTCGAGCGAGGCGAATGTGGTGGGGCGGTCGCTTGTGCGTCTGCGCGGCATCATCGCCGGCGTCGGCGTGGCGCTCGCGGCATCGGCCTGGGCGTGCGGGCCCGGCACGGCCGGCTTCGCGTGCGCGGCCGCCGCGGCCAGGCGCTCGCGCAACTGTGCGGGTGTGGGGATCGAATTGCCCAGGGATTCACCCTGAGGCAACCCCGCCGACTGCGAGGTGTACAGCAGCTCGTCCGGCTCGAGCGGATCGGCCTCGTTCGGGGTATGGTGAACCGCAGCGTTGGCATGCATGCGTGCAACGTCTGCGGGTGTAATCATGTACTCCACCTTACTCATGTTTTTATGCAGATGGGGTAACGGTATGCTTGAAGGGCAGAAAAGCAGCGCGGCACGCGTGTGTGATGCGAGAGCACGAAAGGGAAACCGTGGATTTCGAAGTGTGGCCAGAAGCCATTGAGCTGGGAGAGATGTTCGCCGAGGAAGGCTATGAACTGGCGCTCGTGGGCGGGCCGGTGCGCGACCTGCTGCTGCACCGCCGTTCGCACGACCTCGACTTCTGCACTTCGGCGCGCCCCGAGCAGTTCGAACCGATCCTGCGGCGTTGGGGGCACGACGGCTTCTGGGACATGGGGCGCAAATTCGGCACGCTGGGCGCCATGCGCCGCCGCCCCAACGGCACCGAGGTGCAGGTGGAGATCACCACATACCGCTCCGACGAATACGACCCGGACTCACGCAAGCCCGAAGTGAGCTACGGCGATTCGCTCGAAGGCGACCTGTCGCGCCGCGACTTCACCGTGAACGCGATGGCGTTGCGCGTGCCCGACCTCGAGTTCGTCGACCCCTTCGGCGGCGCGAACGACCTGTCGAAGCGCGTGCTGCGCACCCCGGTCGACCCGCGCCAGTCGTTCGACGACGACCCGCTGCGCATGATGCGCGCCGTGCGCTTCGTGGCGCAGCTCGGCTTCGGCATCGAACCCGAGACGGCCGAGGCGATCTGCACGATGGCCGACCGCCTCGGCATCGTCTCCGCCGAACGCGTGCGTGACGAGCTCGTGAAGCTGCTGTTGAGCGACCGCCCGCGCGCGGGCATCGAGGCGTTCGTCGACTCGGGCCTCGCCGACGTGGTGTTCCCCGAGATCCCCGCGCTGCAGCTCGAGATCGACGAACACCACCGCCACAAAGACGTGTTCGAGCACACGATGATCGTGATCGACCGCGCGGTGGCGCTCGAAACCGGCCCCGACGGACCCGTGCCGGCGCCGGACCTGACGTTGCGCCTCGCCGCGCTGATGCATGACATCGGCAAGCCGAAGACGCGCCGTTTCGAAGCGGGCGGCAAGGTCAGCTTCCACCACCACGACGCCGTGGGCGCCAAGATGACGCGCAAGCGCCTCAAGGCGCTGCGCTTCGACCACCATGTAGTCGACGACGTGAGCGAACTGGTGAACCTCCACCTGCGCTTCCACGGCTATGTGGACGAACCGTGGACCGACGCCGCCGTGCGCCGCTATGTCAAGGACGCGGGCCCGCTGTATGAGCGGCTCAACCGCCTGACACGCGCCGACGCCACCACGCAGAACCGCCGCAAGGCGCTTGTGTTCAAAACCGCGATGGACGAGATGGAAGAGCGCGTGCGCGCGCTCAAGGAGCAAGAGGACTTCAACGCGATCCGCCCCGACCTCAACGGCAACGAGATCATGCAGGAACTCGGGCTCGAACCCGGCCCGCAGGTGGGCGCCGCGTACCGCCACATGCTCGATTACCGGCTCGACAACGGGCCGGTGGGGCGTGAGGAGGCGCTCGCCGAGCTGCACCGCTGGTACGACGCCCAGCAGCAGTAGAAGATGAGCTTACAGGTCAGCCGACCGGCGTGTGCTCCGGTGCCTTCGGTACGTTGGTGAGCTGGTCGGCCGGCTTGCAGCCTTCCACGTTCGGGATCTCCGAGCCGGTCTTCGGCAGCTGGTCGGTCTCTTCGAGGTCCTTGAACGTGGCGCCGAGGATGATGTCGACGAGCTTGTCCTCACGGTCGTCCATCACCAGCTGCGCGTCGGGGAAATTGCTTGCGATCGTGTATGCCTGCACGATCGCGTTCTTGCCGAACACGATCTGCGTGCGCTCCACCTTCGCGCTATCGTAGTTGTCAACGCCCTGCACCACGAACTCGCGATTCTCAAGCGCCTGGCCCACGGCATTCGCGAACCCCGTGAACTTAGTGCCGTTGAGCACGCGCACCGTGACCGCGCGGTTCTCCGGGTACTTCGGCTTCGAACCGTCCGCCGCCGGCGAGACGCACGGCGCCGTGCGCCCGTAGTTCGCCTCCACGGCCGCCGATTTGACCTCGCCGAGGCCGCCCACATGGAAGAACACGAGCAGCGACGCCACAAGCGCCGCCACCAGGACGACGCCGCAGATACCAAAAACGACTGTCTGACGTTTGCGCACATAGCGTTTGCGTGCTTCACGCACCTCGTTGTTCTGGGCCATACCTGTTCCTTGTTCGCGAGCTGACTAGAGACGAGCATAACCCATATGGCTGACGCTCCGCCCCCTATTTCCCACCGTTGACGCGCCCCGTGCGAGACGGCGTATCAGGCCGCCTGCACGCGCACAATCGGCTGCGCCGGGGCGTCGGCGAGGGTGATGCGGTCCACCGCGTCCGCCTGTAGCCATGCGCGCTGCACCGCCTGCGCCGCCAGCTCATCCGGTGCGAACGCCACGACCGAGGGGCCGGAGCCCGAGACGAACGCCGCGCTCGCGCCGGCGCCGAGCGCCGCATCGACCGCCACACCGCTGCGCGGGTGCAGTGAGATGGCCGCCTGCTGCAGGTCGTTCGGACCACCGCCGGGGCCGAGCACGTCGAACGCCGCGTAGACCTCAGGCGTGCTCAGCTGGGCGCGGTAGGCGCCCACGAGCACGCAGCCCGTGCAGCCGCTGGCGCGCAATGCCTGCATGCGCGCGTCGTCTTCGGCGAGCGGTTCGATGCGTTCGCCGAAGCCCGTGCCGAGCGCGGTGCCGCCGCGCAGGCAGAACGGCATGTCGGCGCCGAGCGTCGCGGCGATCGGGCTCAGCCGCTCCACCGGCCAATGCAGCCCCCACAGCTCGTTGAGCGCGAGCAGTGTGCCGGCGGCGTCGGCCGACCCGCCGCCGAGACCCGCGCCAACGGGGATGTTCTTTTCGATGCGGATGCCGGCGTCCGGCTCCACGCCCGCCGCCTGCGCGAGCGCGAACAGCGCGCGCACGGCGTGGTTGCGGCGCATGTCGCTCGCCGACGAGGCGAGGTCGCCCAGGTGCTGCCCGGCGAGTTCGAGCGAAAAGCCGGCGCCGGGGTGTTTGCCGGTCACGATGACCGTGTCGTAGAGTCCGATCGCGCAATACACCGTTTCGAGCGCATGCCGGCCGCCCCATTCCTCGTGGCGCGCGCCCACATGCAGCGTCAGGTTCGTTTTGGCAGGGCACTGCACCTGCACTATGGTCATGCCCGTGCCCCCTCAAGCGCGGCGGCGAGCTGCACGAACTCGTCGATCGACAGTGTCTCGCCGCGGCGCGTGGCGTCGATGCCGGCGCGATCGTACGATTCGGGCGGCACAATCTTCTTGAGCGCCGCGTGCAGCGTCTTGCGGCGCTGCCCGAACGCGGCGTCGACCAGGCGGAACACCGTCTCGCGGCTCACACCGGCGCGATCGGCCGGCGCGGCGCCCGCCGGGTGGCGGCGGAACAGCACAAGCGCGGAGTCTACGTTCGGCGCGGGCCAGAACACGTTGCGGCCGATTGCGCCCACGGTCTGCGCGGTGCCGTACCACGCCAGTTTGACGCTTGGGGTGCCGTAGATCTTGGTGCCGGGCTGGGCGGCCAGGCGGTCCGCCACCTCTTTCTGCACCATCACCAGGAACGTATCGAGGTTCGCAAAGCGTTCGAGCAGCGTCAGCACAATCGGCGTGGCCACGTTGTACGGCAGGTTGGCCACGAGCACAAAGCGGTCGTCGCCGTTGAAATCAGGCAGCGACTGCGGCGTGAGCGTCAACGCGTCCGCGTTGACGACACGCAGGCGGTCCGCGGCGTCGGGCATGAATTCGGCGACCGTGCGCGGCAGGCGTTCGGCCACCGGCGGGTCGATCTCGACGGCCGTCATGCGCGCGCCGGTCTCCAGGATCGCCAGCGTGAGCGAGCCGAGACCCGGGCCCACTTCGAGCACATGGTCGGTGGGCTGCACACCGGCCTCGCGCACGATGCGCCGCACGGTGCCCGGGTCGATCACGAAGTTCTGGCCGAACTTCTTCGTGGGGCTGATGCCGGCGTCTGCGGCGATACGGCGGATGTCGGCCGCGCCAAGCAGCCTGCCGGCGGCTTGGGCGGGAGTTGGCGATGCGGATGCGGGTTCGGTCATGGTCGGTCCTTGTGGTGGGTCTGTGGGCATGCGGGGCGGGCTGCGGTTCTAGTACCAGCCGTAGTGTTCCGAGTGTTCCCAGGCCTTGTTGGGCGAGCCGTAGCGGCCGGCGATGTAGCTCAGGCCCCAATCGATCTGCGCGGCGGCGTCATCGCGGTAATTGGCGCCGAACGCGGCCATTTTGCTCGGCGGCAGCGACTGTGGAATGCCGTATGCGCCCGACCACGGGTTCTCCGCGTTCCAACGCCAGCCTGATTCGCGGTTCCACAGGTTCACCAGATTCTGCCAATTCTTGCCGGTCCAGCCGTATTGCGCGGCGGCGCCGGCGGCGTATGCCTGCGCGGCGGCGGCCGTCGGCCGGTACAGGCGGCTTCCTGCGGCCGGATTCGACGGTTGCTGGGTTGGTTGCTGTGTCGGCTGTTGGGTCGGCTGTTGGGTCGGCGTCGGTTTCTGCGTCGGTTGTTGGGTGGGGGTCTGTGTCGGCTTCGGCTGCTGTGTCGGGGTCTGGGTCGGGGCTTGCGTTGGCTGCTGCGTTGGCTCGCTTGTGCTCGGTTCCGGATCCGGTTCGGGTGTCTGCGTCTCGCTCGGCTCGGGGCTGCTTGTGCCCGCTGTGGGGTCGCCTGTGCTGTCGTCCGTGGCGTTGCCATCGTCACCGCTGTTGTCATCCGCGGCGCCGTCATCGGCGTCATCGCCGGCGTTGGCGCCGGTGTCCGCGTCGTCGTCGGTCTTTGCGGGGGCCTCAGGGCCGACCGCGATCACTTCGTCGAGCGCCACCTTCGTCACCGTCTCATCGGTCTGTTCGCGCGTCTGTGCCTTGCCGTCCACATACGTCACACGGTAGGTAATCTTCTTCTCGCCGTTCACACCCGCCTGTTCCACGCGCGTCTCGCCTGGCGCGAGCGAGGTGTCGGTCACGAAGCGCGTGACGTACGGGATCGATTCAGTCGCGGTCTCGTCGCCATAGGTCACGCGTTCCACGCGCAGAATCGTCTTGCCGCCGTCTTTTTCGACGCTCACGCGGTCGTCCTTGCCCAGCACGATGCTCTTGGAATCCAGGATCGACGCGGCGGGCAGTTTGCCGTTCGGAGCCACCGAGGTCTTGCCGTCGGCCACCACGGTCACCGGGCCGTCCGCGTTGACCACGAACCCGCCGGTGAGTTGGTTGTAGACGTTCTTGATGTCCACGCGCACGCGTGAGGCGGCCACCTCGTTCTGTTCGAAGAAGCTCAGCAGTTGTTCGGCGCTATCGGCCACGGTCCAGAAGGGCACTTCCTGACCGTCGATGCTGATGGTGGTCTGGTAGGCGCTTTTCACCGTGACCACATCATGGTTGGTCAACGCGCCGGCGGATGTGGATTGCACCAGGTCGTGCGTCTTGACGTCCACGCCCTGCTCGCGCAGCAGGCCGGTCACTGTGGTCGCGTAGGTCGTCACATGCCGTGTCTCGCCGTTCACGCTCAGGGCCACGGCCTTGCGTGTGGTGCACAGGAAGAACGTGGCGCACAACGCGAACGTGGCAAGCGCGCAAATCACCACGCGGAGCCGCCGCAGGGCAGTGAATCGTTGCGGAGTCCATCGTCTGGCCATGGTTCCCCTTTGGGTTGTGTGAACAAAACAGCTGTCCTTAGATTGTACGCAGGCGCTGCGCCAACCCACCGCCCGTCTCATAGGCCTGTCCACGCCCGGTCAGCGGCTCGTCCGAAATCCTGAGTCGGCAATGATTCCTCAAGGCATCTAGGGACTCACGTGGTGCGCATCCTGTCGGCAACACGTTGTGGCAGTGGGCATGCCGACCTGTCTGAAATATCGGAGCCGCCCCGTTTTTTCGGACAGGTACAGATGGTTGTCATGCTCAGTGGCCCCGGATATGACTTTCGTCAGGGTATCCAGAGGGGCGTCATCCAGGGGTGACAGTGATTTTTGGGACAGTTAGATATGTAGATATAACGGCTGTCCACAATCATTTGGCGGGGTAAGAAAAGAAGGGGGGTGGGGGCGAGAGAGAAGGGGATGTTCTCGCCCCCGGCGGGAGGAAGCTGGTTGGGGGGATGCTTCTCCCGCACCAGAAGGCTTAAGTTGGGGGAGCCCTCTGGATTTACTTACTCAGAGGTAAGAATTATATTGCTGTTGAATTATCAACCATGCACGGCAAATAGTGTACACGGAGAATCGAGTCAACGCAAATCGAGCCTCCTGTCGGGATCGAACCGACGACCTGCCGCTTACAAGGCGGCCGCTCTGGCCATCTGAGCTAAGGAGGCATTGGACTTCGCCGCTCATGTCTGTTGCACACAGACGAAAGAACAGCATAGCAGCTTATGCGGAACGGTCAAGGCGAACCGCGGAAAACCCTCGCGTTTTCCGCGGTTCGCCGTCCGTGGCCATGCTATTCGGCGATCGGTTTGCCTTCGGCGCCGATTGACGGCAGGTCGCCTTCTACGCCCACCTGGTCGGGCTTGAGGCCGATCGCATTGAGCAGCGCGTCGAACATCGTGCCGCCGCTCGCCGAGTTCATGTCCCAGCGGTAGCCGTTGATCGTCACGGTCGGCGTGGACATCTGCCCTTCGGAGTTCTGCAGGTTCTCCTGGTGCGGCGTGTAGCCGAACACCGCGTTGAGCCAATCGTCATAGCTGCGTGTGGCGGCCTTGCCGGCCACTTCCTCGGGCACGCCGGCGTTGGTGAGCTGTTCCTTGATCTGCTCGTCGCTCACCGGCACATACGCGCTGCCCTCCTGCGGCTGGAAGCCTTCGGCGTACAGGTTCTGCACGGCGTGCAGCAGGTGGTCCGGGTTGCTGTCGTGGTCGCTCACGTACAGGATCGCGTTCGCCGCACGCGACGAGTAGTCGTCGGTCGAGAAGCGGTCCATGAACGCCATGAAGTGCAGGTCCAGGTTGATCTGCCCGGCGTCCACGAGCTTCGTCAGGTTGGCGTCGAGCTGGCGGTTCACACTGCCGCAGCCCGGGCAGATGAAGTCCATGTAGATGCCGATCGTCGGCACGTTCTCCACGGCCTTGCCGTAGCCGTCCTTCGAGATGAGGATGCCGCCTTCGTCGTCGGCGTTGGTGGGGCGCGAATCGAGCGTCTTGAGCTGCTCGTGCGCCTGCTCGACCGTCAGGTCGGTGCCTGACGATTCGCCGCCCGACGCCTGAGGGTGCAGGCTGCGGTAGACCGCCACGCCCGCCACTGCGAGCAGGGCGACCACGACGGCGATCACAATGACGCCGATGATCGTCTGCTGTTTGCGTTCCTTTGCCTGCTGTTCGGCGCGCGCCTGCGCCTTCGCCCGCTGTTCGGCGCGGCGCTCGGCGTGCGTCTGCCTGCGCGGCTCCTGCGATTTCTGTGCCATCGGGTTCCTTTCCTAAATCCTGTTAGGCAGTGTATGCGCCCGCCGGGTCATTGGCACCCGCATGGGCGAACATTCACGCAATGCTCACCATGTGGGCAAGGGGAACCAGTCCATCACCGGCGCCACCTCGAGATTGACGGCCGCGGCGAGCACGCACGCCACCGTCACGGCGAGCCAGACGAACTGGCGGTGATTTGCGCGCGCGGACCCCGTCAATGCGCTGTTCTGGCGCCGCGTCAGGCCGATTGCCCAGCCGGCTCCCAGCCGCAGCTGCTGCGACTTCGGGCCGAGCGCGCACGCGAGCCACGACACCGCCATCACCGCCGCTGCCGCCGCGCCCGCCGCCGACTGCGGCACGTCGTAGGGCACCGGCACCTGCACGGTCCAATCCCACAGCGCCACCGCGATGTCGGTGGTCGGCAGACCGGCGCCGACTGTGGCGAGGGCGAGCATGAGCACATAGACGAGCCACATCGCCAGCATGCGCGGCAGGGCGAACGCGGCCGCTTTGAGCGCGTGCCACGGCAAGGTCAGGATGCGCAACGCGCCGTCCGATGTGCGCGTCTGGCCCGCGCGGCGCAGCACGCGCATGGTCTGGGCGCTCGCGTCGAGACCGAAGGCGATGAGCAGCCACATGAGCATCGACGCGGCGATCAATGCGATGAGCGGCATCGACGCCGCGCACAGCGCGAGCGGCACCGCGAGCAGCGCACATGCGAGCCGTCCGCGCGCGGTGAGGCGCGGGCGTGGGTCCACGGGCGCAGAGGTGGCCAGTGGGTCGGGCTGCGCGGCCGGAAGCGGTTGCGCGGGGGCCGCCGTCGCGGGCGCAACCGCCGCGTTCGCCGCATCATATTGTGGCTGTAACCGCTGCAACGGCTGCGCGGGTGGCGGCGGTGGCGCGAAGACCTGCGTGCGTTCCTCGGGCCGCTCCGGCGGCAGGGCCGTGGTGCGCGCGGCGGCCGGCACGGTGCGCGCACCCTGCGGCAGGGCCTGCGTGGCCGCTTCGGCCGGTTGTGCAGACGTTGCAGGCACCGCGACCGTCGGCACAGGATCCTCGATTGCGCCTTGCGCCGGCGCGGATGCGTGCAGCTCGGCCGGATCGTAGCTGATCATCGCCGTCGGCATCGATTGCGCGCGCCACAGGCGGCGCGGATTGTCCACATACTGGTTTTTCCTCAGCGCCGCTCCGCTCATGGGAGCGGGGGAATCAAAAGGGGGCATCGGCTCCGGTGTCTGCCATGCGTCCGCTTGGATGGCCTCGAGCAGTTGCGCCGGCGTGCACCGCTGGCGCGGATTCGGGTCGAGCGCCGCGCGGAACGCCTGCAATGTGCGCGGGGGCAGCCCCTGCAGGTTCGCGTTGCCGGCGGCCTCGCGCTGCAGCACCGCCATCATCGGCTGCGTGCCGAACACCGGCGCGCCCGTTGCGGCGAATGCGAGCACGGACGCCGTGGACCACCAGTCGGTCGCGTCGTTCGCCTCCACGCCTTCGATGATCTCCGGGGCGATGAACCCTGGCGTGCCCATCACGAGGCCTGTGCTCGTCACGTGGCTTTCGCCTTCGCCCATCGCGATGCCGAAGTCGACGAGCACCGGCCCCGTCACCGAGATCATCACATTGGTCGGTTTGATGTCGCGGTGCACAATGCCCGCCGCATGCACCGCGCGCACGGCGTCGATCAGTTTCGAGGCGAGCCGCTCGAGGTCCTCGCCCACATACCGGCCATTCTGCATCACGTCTTCGCGCAGGTTCTTGCCTTCGATCAGTTCGGTCACAATGAACGCGAGCGCGTCGTCGATCTCCATGTCGACGATGCTGCACACCCCCGGGTCCTTGATGCGTTTGAGTGCCATCGCCTCGCGGCGCAGGCGCTCGCGGGCGGTGGCCTGCGCGCGTTGCGAGGCGGTGTCTTCGTCGTCGAGCGAGTCGCGCAGGATCTTCATCGCGTAGTTCGTGCCGCCGCCGTCCACGACGCGCCACACCGATCCCATCGCGCCCCTGCCGAGGCGTGAGACGAGCGTGTATCCACCGACGATGTCGCCGGGCTCCAGATTCAACGCGTGCAAATCACTCATAATGTTCTATCGTACGGTTTGCGCGCACAATTGCGCGGATTGTTCACGGTATGTTCACTGATCCTGGCCCGTGGGGGTGTGCGCGGCGGCGCCGGTGGCCGGTGGCGCGGGGCTGCCCTGCGGTGGCGTTGGCGCGTCGAGCGAGGGGTCGAGTTCGTCGACCAGTGCGGAGCGCACGGGCGAAAGGCCGTCGTGGTGCGTCGTCTCGCGGAAGTGGTGTTTCTTCGTGGTGATGCGGTGCGTGCGCTTGAGCTCGGCGTTCAGCTGGCCCACCGAGTCCGCCAGGCGCAGCATCTCCGCGCGCATGAGGCGCATCTCCGCGTCGTTGTATGACGACGAGGATGCGGAACCGGCGCCGTCCGGTTTCTTCGTCACATTGACCTGGTCGATGATCCATGACGAGATTATGGCGCTCACAATACCGATGAGGGCGATGCCGGTGAGCATCAGCCCCACGGCCACGATCTTGCCGGTGTCGGTCACGGGGTAGACGTCACCGTAGCCCACGGTCGTCACCGTCACGAACGCCCACCACAGCGACAGCGGGAACGTGGTGATCGTGGCGTTTGGCGCCAGGTGCTCGGCGGAGTATTCGGCGAGCGCGCCCACGTAGATGAGCATGAGGATGGCGCTCGTGGCGTAGAGCGTGATGCGCCCGCGGGTCATGGCGCCGGCGCTGCGGTTGAAGATGTGCAGCATCGGGATCAGGCGCAGCATCCGCAGCGGGCGGAAAATCGGCAGTGCGAGCGTCAACAGCAGCAGGATGTTCTTGCGGAACCACAGCCATTTGTTCGGCGCCAGGAACAGTTCCACCACGTAGTCGACGCCGTACACGACCCACACGGTGTTGATTGCGATGAAACAACCCTGCAGATGGGTCTGCGCGAGGATCTGCCATGAGTATGCGAACAGGAACACCGCCGACAGGATGAACAGCGGTATGTTCGTGATCCGTTCCCATTTCTCAAGAGTCATACTGTCGATTGTACGGGCGAACAGGCGGCGCGGGCGCTGGCTACTGCACGGGTGAACAGGGCTGCGGGCGGGCGAAACTCCGGGGCGATTGACAAGTTCGGCCCCTCGTGTAAACTAAGCCAGCAGTTCGTCATGGTAATTCATGATGGACATGGAGAATCCATGATGGGCGAACGTAGAAGTTTGTTGCCGCGTCGATGTCGACGGCTGCAGATGGAAACACCACAATACAAGTAGTCCCCTCACAACGGATCGTTCGGCACGTACCTGCCGATGAAAGGATGAACAAAATGGCAGAAGTCATTTTCGATCACGTCACGCGTATCTACCCGGGCAACGACAAGCCGTCGGTGGATGACCTGAATCTCGATATCAAGGATGGCGAGTTCCTCGTGCTCGTCGGTCCTTCCGGTTGCGGCAAGTCGACCACCCTCCGTATGCTCGCGGGCCTCGAAGAGGTCAACAAGGGCCGCATCCTCATCGGTGGCAAGGACGTCACCACGATGCAGCCGAAGGATCGCGACATCGCCATGGTGTTCCAGAACTATGCTCTGTACCCGCACATGACCGTCGCCGACAACATGGGCTTCGCCCTGAAGATCGCCGGCACCCCGAAGGAAGAGATCCGCAAGCGTGTCGAGAAGGCCGCTGAGATCCTCGACCTGACCGAGTTCCTCGACCGCAAGCCGAAGGCACTGTCCGGTGGTCAGCGCCAGCGTGTGGCCATGGGCCGTGCAATCGTCCGTGAGCCGAAGGTCTTCCTCATGGATGAGCCGCTCTCGAACCTCGATGCGAAGCTCCGTGTGCAGACCCGTACCCAGATCGCCGCCCTGCAGCGCCAGCTGGGCGTCACCACCCTGTACGTGACCCACGATCAGACCGAGGCCCTGACGATGGGAGACCGCATCGCCGTCATCAAGCTCGGCATCCTGCAGCAGGTTGGCGCCCCGACCGAGCTGTACGACCGTCCGGCGAACGTCTTCGTCGCAGGCTTCATCGGTTCGCCGTCCATGAACCTCAACACCCACCCGGTGGTGAACGGCAAGGCCAAGATCGGCGCCGACACCATGGAGCTGCCGAAGGAAGCCCTCGACAAGCTGACCCCGGAAGACAACAACGAGATCGTCGTCGGCTTCCGTCCGGAAGACGCATCCCTGGCCGCGCCGGATGAGGCGAACGCCTTCTCGCTCAAGGTCGTGAACGTCGAAGACCTCGGCTCCGACGGCTACATCTACGGCAACATCATCACCGACGACTCGGTGGCCGCCGAGCAGACCTCGATGATGTCCGACCAGAACAAGCTGACCACGATCCGCGTCAACCCGCGCGTGCTGCCGAAAGTCGGCGACATCGTCAAGATCAAGGTCAACCCGGCCAAGATGCACCTGTTCGCTCCTTCTACAGAGCTGCGTCTAAACTAGTCTTGACGGGGATTGCTGTGCCCCGCCAATGAACAACACAAGGTCCTTTCTCTCTCTTGTCACCTTGTGACCGAAGCCCCGCGTTGCAGCGGGGTTTCGGCGTTTTATGGGACCCAGGACCGAGTGGTGCGTGGCGTGTGCGCGCCGCACACATAGTGAGGTAGAGTAGCGACTATGAGTTTGAGCGACAACAACGGCCATTTGGACCCCCGTGCGTTGAAAGCCACGTCGGTCAAAGCCGCCGACCCCGCATCGCCGGCGGACGAACCCGCTTCGCTGAAGATCACGTCCGCGAGCGCCGACCCCAAGATGTTCATGCTTCCATGGGAAAAGCCGCTCGCCACATGGCCGTCCGACCTGCTCGTCAACCTGCCGCGAGGCATCTCCCGCCACATCGTGCGCTTTGTGCGCGTGGGCGACCAGGTGTACGCGATGAAGGAGATCACGAGCAGTGTCGCCGAACGCGAATACGAGCTGCTGCGCCAGCTGCAGAAGCTCAACCTGCCCACCGTGCAGCCGATCGCCGTGGTGACCGGCCGCCACGACGACCAGGGTGAGCCGCTCGAGGCGATCCTTGTGACGAAGCACCTGCGCTTCTCGATGCCGTACCGTGCGCTGTTCGCACGCACGCTGCGGCCCGACACCGCCGAAAAGCTCATCGACGCCCTGGCCGTGCTCATGGTGCGCCTGCACCTCGCCGGTTTCTACTGGGGCGACGTCTCGCTGTCGAACGTGCTGTTCCTCAAGGACGCCGACGCGTTCTCCGCGTTCCTTGTGGACGCCGAGACCGGCGAACTGCAGATCAACCTGACCGAAGGCCAGCGTGAATACGACATCGACCTGGCGCGCACCAACATCATCGGCGAACTCATGGATCTGAGCTCGGGCCAGCTGCTGCCGCCCGACGTGGACGAGATCGAGGTGGGCAACCGGCTTGTGGACCGCTACCACTCGCTGTGGAGCGCGCTCACCGACACCGACAACCTGAACCCGAATGAGATGTGGAAGATCGAGCAGCGCGTCAACCGCCTCAACGAACTCGGCTTTGACGTGGACGAACTGGAGATGAACACGACCGATGACGGCAAACGCGTGCTCGTGCGCCCGCGTGTGGTGGACGCGGGATACGCGAACCGCAAGCTGCTGCGCCTGACGGGCCTCGACGTGCAGGAGAACCAGGCTCGCCGTCTACTCAACGACCTGGACGCCTACCGTGCCTCCACATGGCGCGACGGCGAGGATCTGGAGATTGTGGCGACCGACTGGATGCGCGAGGTGTTCGAGCCCACGGTGCGCATGATCCCGCCGGAATACCGTGCGCAAATCGACCCCGCCCAGTTCTTCCACGAGGTGCTCGACCACCGCTGGTACATGGCGGAGAAAGCCGGCCACGACGTGCCGATGCCAGTCGCGGTGGAAAGCTATGTGCGTGACATCCTGCCCACGCAGAAGCTCGATTCCAAGGAGCTCGACGAGCTCAACGCCGAAGCCGACTCCGGTGTGATCGACGAGCAGTCCACCTACGGCGACGACACCGCGCACGACGACGATTACAATCCCGAATACGATCAGGACGCCGCCGTCTGGGCGCAGTGATTCCGCCCGTATATGCGAATGGCCGTTCGCACTGGTGCAGTGCGGACGGCCATTTCGTTATCTGCGCGCGTACATCACTCGCTTGCCGCGGCTTCGCGGCGCGCGCGGTCCGCCGCGTACATCGCGATGCCGGCGGCGACCGACGCGTTGAGCGACTCCACCGCGTTCGACATGGGGATGCCGGCGATGCAGTCGCACGCCTCGCGCGTGAGGCGGCTTAGGCCCTTGCCTTCTGACCCGAGCACAATGACGAGCGGGTCGGTCTCGAAGCCGGTCTCGCCGACGAGCGCACTGCCGCCGCCGTCGAGCCCCACGCTGTAATAACCGCGCTCCTTGAGCGCCTCGATCGCCTTCGTCAGATTGACGACGCGCGCCACCGGCATGTGTGCGGCGGCGCCCGCAGACACCTTCCACGCGGTCGCGTTGACCGAAGCGGAACGGCGTTCGGGCAGGATCACGCCGTTCGCGCCGAACGCGGCGGCCGAACGGATGACCGCGCCGAGGTTCTGCGGGTCGGTGATGCCGTCGAGCGCGATGAACAGCGGGCGCGCGGCGATGCGCGCCGCCGCCGAGTTCGCCGCCTCCATCGCCTTCGCCTTGCGTTCGGCGCGTTCGGCGAGCTCGATGAGCGACGAATACTGGAAGGGCTGCGCCTTCATGATCACGCCCTGATGGTTCGTGGAGCGCGCGATGCGGTCCATCTCCAAGCGGTCCGCCTCGAGCAGGTTCAGGCCGTTCGTGCCGGCCAGACGCACGATCTCGCGCGTGCGGTCGTCATGTTCGAGCCGCGACGCCACATACAGCGTGCTCGCCGGCACGCCGACGCGCAACGCCTCGAGCACGGCGTTGCGGCCGATGACCAGGTCGTCGGAATCCGACGTGAACTTCGCCACGCGGCGGCGGGCCGCCAGACGTGGGTCGGAACGCTGGCGCTTCTCCGCCTGCCTCTTGGCCTTGAACGCCTTGTGGTACACGCGGTCCTCGGCCTTGGGAGTGGGGCCCTTGCCCTTGAGTTTGTTACGATGCTTGCCGCCCGACCCCTTGGTCGGTCCTTTCTTGCTAACCATGCGTCCAATTCTTTCAGCACCCCGCGCCAAAAACGCCGCCATCCACGCACGCAATGGCGCAGATTGTGCATATAGAGTATAGAATGCGGCCGTGTCCGCTTGTAGACAAACGGCTATGGAATAATAGCAACCGAATGCGGCACCGCGGTTGCGGGGCCGTGCCAATAACCGCGCAGTCCTGTAGCGGCCACCGGCTTGTGTTGCGCCGACGACTCGACTGACTACTCCGCGGCTGACCGAGGAGAACAACAACTATGGATGATCGCATCATAGATCCATCCGCTCTTTCCCGCGAACCCCACGTGGAACCAGAGGATGCCAAGGAAACCCAGGAGGTGAAGGCGCAGCAGGCTCTGCTGAACGACGTCGATCCGTCGCTCACCGATGCCGATCAGGTGGCGCAGGCGCTCAATGTAGACCCGCGCACCGGCCTGAGTTCCGACGAAGCCAAACGCCGACTCGACAAGTTCGGCCCCAATGAGCTGGCCAGCGCACCGCCGGTCCCCAAGTGGAAGAAGTTCCTGCAGCAGTTCCAGGACCCGCTTGTCTACCTGCTGCTCGCCGCCACCGCCATCTCGCTTGTGGCGTGGATCATCGAAAAGGTGAACGCGGCGCCGGGCGCCGAAGGCGAGGCGCTGCCGTTCGACTCCATCGTGATCGTGCTGATCCTGATCGTCAATGCCATCCTGGGCTATATGCAGGAAGCGAAGGCGGAAGAGGCCGTCAACGCGCTTTCCGAAATGACCGCACCCACGTCCAACGTGCTGCGCAACGGCCGTGTGGAACGCATCAACACGACCGACATCGTGCCCGGTGACATCCTGGTGCTTGGCGAAGGTGACACCGTGCCGGCCGACGGCCGACTGCTCGCCGCCGCGAGCCTGCGCATCGCCGAGGCGTCGCTCACCGGCGAATCGGTGCCGGTGGGCAAGAAGCCCGCCACGCTCGACAGCGCGAAGGCGCTCGGCGACCGTGCGAACATGGTGTTCAACGGCACGTCCGTGACGCAGGGCACCGGCCGCGCCATCGTGACCGGCACCGGCATGAACACGCAGGTGGGCAAGATCGCCGACCTGCTCCAGTCCACCGAAGACGAGGCCACGCCGCTGCAGAAGGAGATGAACCACGTCTCCAAGATCCTCGGCATCGCCGTGTGCATCATCGCCGTGGTCGTGCTGCTCGCGCTTGCGGTCCTCGAAGGCTTCCACAGCGTGCACGACGTGATCGATTCGCTGCTGCTCGCCGTGTCGCTCGCCGTCGCGGCCGTTCCTGAAGGCCTCGCCGCGATCCTGACCGTGGTGCTCGCGCTCGGCGTGCAGCGCATGGCCGCCCACCACGCGATCGTCAAGAAGCTGCACTCGGTGGAGACACTGGGCTCCGCTTCGGTGATCTGCTCCGACAAGACCGGTACGCTCACGCGCAACGAGATGACCGTCGAACGCGTGGTCGTGCCGTCGGGCGAAGTCGAACTGACCGGCACCGGCTATGCGCCGGAAGGCGACATGGTCTCCATCGACGGCTCCGCGGTCCCCGAGAACGTGGCGAACGAAGTCCTCGCGACGCTCGGCGCGGGCACGCTCGCGAACGACGGCGAACTGCGCGCCGGTGAGAAGCCCGGCACCTGGGAGATCGTGGGCGATCCGACCGAGGTCTCGCTCGTCGTGGCCGCCCGCAAGACGCACGCGGACAAGAAGTTCGCGCACTTCGACCGCGTGGCCGAAATCCCGTTCACGTCCGAACGCAAGCGCATGTCCGTCATCACGCGCAACGCGACCGACGCCGGCAAGCTCACCGTGTTCGCGAAGGGCGCGCCGGACGTGCTGCTGAGCTACTGCGACCGCATCTACGTGAACGGCGCGGTCCGCAAGCTCACCGAAGGCGACCGCCAGGACATCCTCGACACCGTCGAGCGCCTGTCGCGTGAGGCATACCGTACGCTCGGCGAGGCGTTCCGCCCGCTCGAGACCGATTCGCTCGCGCAGATCCCGGGCATCCGCACGAACTCCGCCGGTGAGATCTCCGACATCTCCGAGCAGGCCGAGGCGATCGAAGCCCATCTGGTCTGGTGCGGCATGGTCGGCATCATCGATCCGCCGCGCACCGAAGTGCGCGATGCGGTCGCCGAAGCGCACCGCGCGGGCATCCGCACGGTCATGATTACCGGCGACCACCCGCTCACCGCCGCCCGCATCGCCTCCGACCTCGGCATCATCGCCAAGGACGGCAAGGCGCTCACCGGCGACGAGCTCGACGCGATGGACGAGGCACAGCTCGACAAGGCGACCTCCGAAGTCTCCGTGTACGCGCGTGTGGCTCCTGAGCACAAGCTCAAGATCGTCGAATCGTTGCAGCGCCAAGGCAACATCGCGGCCATGACCGGCGATGGCGTCAACGACGCTCCGGCCGTCAAGTCCGCGGACATCGGCGTGGCGATGGGCATCACCGGCACCGAGGTGACGAAGCAGTCGGCGAAGATGATCCTGGCCGACGACAACTTCTCCACCATCGTGGCCGCCGTGCGCGAAGGCCGCGGCATCTTCGACAACATCCGCAAGTTCCTGCGCTACCTGCTCAGCTCCAACGTGGGCGAGGTCTTCACCGTGTTCTTCGGCGTTGTGTTCGCCGGCTGGCTCGGCATCAAGAACCCGGAGTCCGTGGGTGTGACCGTGCCGCTGCTCGCCACGCAGCTGCTGTGGATCAACCTGCTCACCGACGCCGCACCGGCGCTCGCGATGGGCGTCGACCCGATGACCGAAGACGTGATGAACCGCAAGCCGCGCAAGCTCACCGACCGCGTGATCGACGGCGCGATGTGGGGCGACATCGTCTACATCGGCATCATCATGGCGGCTGTGACGCTGATCGGCATGGACATGCACCTGACCGGCGGCCTGTTCACCGACCGCTCCGTGGACGCGATGGGCCATGACGCGCAGATGGTGGAGGCCCGCACGATGGGCTTCACGATCCTCGTGTTCGCCCAGCTGTTCAATGCGATCGCCTCGCGCAGCCACCTGCAGAGCGCCTTCGTGGGCCTGTTCTCGAACAAGTGGCTGTGGGGCGCGATCGGTCTGTCGATCGTGCTGCAGCTGCTCGTGATCTACGTGCCGTTCCTCAACACCGCGTTCGGCACCACGCCGCTGCCGCCGATGGCATGGCTCGAGTGCATCGGTCTGGCGTTCTTCGTGCTCGTCGCCTCGGAGATCCGCAAGATCTTCCTGCGCATGCGTGCAAAGAAGTGATTCGGCCATACTGAATGACAATGGGGTCCGGTTCCGCGTGAACTGGACCCCATTGTGCTGTGCCGGTGAGAGCGCCGCCGCTATCTTTGTGGGAGATTCGCCGTTACGGTCACTGTTTTCGCTGTTTTCGTCACTTTTTGGCCTGATTTATGACGAAAACAGCAAAACGGTGACATAAACGGCGAAAACAGTGACCTGCACGCCACTCGCCTATATCATGCCGGAGGCGATGTTGTGGTCGAGGAGCCACTGGCGCAGGTCGGCGAATTCCTCGAGGCTCACCGAATGGTCGAGGCCGCGGTAGGCGTGCGCGGTGAGCCATGTGTGCTCCTCGAGCCATGCCAGCGTCTCGTTCACCAGGAACTTCGGGATCACCGTGTCGTTGGTGCCATAGCCATAGAAGACGGGGATGTCGAGCGAGGCGAGGCGGTCGTCGGCCGGGTGCGTGCCCGGTACAACGCCCGGCGCCACAAAACCGGAAAGGCAGATCGAGGCGCGGTAGCGTTCCGGGTGCACGCGCAGCAGTTGAGTGGCCAACAATCCGCCCTGAGAGAAGCCGATCGGCACCACGTCGCGCTCCGCCGGCACATTGCCGGCGACCCATGTGTCAATCGCCTGTGCCGCTGCATAGGCGTCGTAATCCAGGTCCTCGCCGCTCGGCACGGCGTCGTGCAGCCACGAATACGCGCCGGGCTGCGCGAAGAACCCGCCGGTGGATGGCTCCTGCAGCGTGATCGGCGCACGCAGCGACACGAAGTCGTTGTAGGGAGCCACATATTGCATCATGCCGGCCAGATCGTCTTCGTTCGACCCCCAGCCGTGCAGGCACACGAACAGCGGCCGGTTCGGCTGTGCCGCGCCGCCCCCGCGTGACGTACGCGTCTGCGTGACTTCGAGCGGCTCCCCGAACCTGCCCGGCACCACGGGCGAAGGGCGGCCGACGAGCGGCTCCGGTTGCATTGCCTGCGCATCAGTAGTCATGCCTCCACCATACACGTGCGTGGAGCTTGCGCACGCGTGTGCCGCCCTGTGGCTACACTGGAACCGAACTGTTGTCGTTGCCGGGCCGCTCGGGCGCCGGCGCTAGGAGATGCTTGCCGATGCTGCTGTCCGACCGCGATATTCTGGCCGCTCAGGCCGAGGGTCATATTTCGCTCGAACCGTGGACTCCCGAGATGGTCCAGCCGGCCTCCATCGACGTGCGCCTCGACCGCTTCTTCCGGCTCTTCAACAACCACGCATATACCTATGTTGACCCGGCGGAAAACCAGGGCGAGCTGACCGAGCAGTTCGAGGTGGCCCCCGACGAACCGTGGATCCTGCACCCGGGCGAATTCGCGCTCGGCTCCACATGGGAGTACGTCAAGCTCGACGCGACGCTCGCCGCCCGCTTGGAGGGCAAGAGCTCGCTCGGCCGGCTCGGCATCCTCACGCATTCGACCGCCGGGTTCATCGACCCGGGCTTCGAAGGGCACATCACGCTCGAGCTGTCGAATGTCTCCACGCTGCCGGTCAAGCTCTGGCCGGGCATGAAAATCGGGCAGATGTGCTTCTTCCAGCTGAGCTCGCCGGCCGAGCACCCGTACGGGTCCACCGGCACCGGATCGCACTACCAGGGCCAGCGCGGCCCGACGCCGTCGCGGTCGTACGAGCGCTTCTACCGCGCGCATATCGACGACTGACACGCCAGGGTCATCGACGAAGGGGAGGGGAAAGATGAGCCAGATTGATGAATCGGACCTGCAGTTTCCGGATGCCGGGAGCGGCGATGGGCATGACGACCCGCAGACCGAGCTGACGTCATTCGACAGCTCGACGCTGATGTTCCCATCGGTCGGCGGTGACGACGAGCCGCAGCACACGCAGCCTGCGCAGCCGCCCCAGCCGCCGGCGACACAACGCCGAAAGCCGAAATCGGCGGCATCCAGCAAGCCAGCGGCGCGATCCCAGCCGGCCGTACAGCCCGCGTCCGGCGACGGATTCGACCTGCCGGTGTGGGGCGCTGGCGCCACCGCACACGACGACGATGAGCCAACGCAGCTGTTCACGCTGGCCGACGCCGCACAGACCAAGACGACGGCGATGCCCGCGATCGACGGCACCAGTGTGGAGCGCACGCGGCTCATCGCGCAGAACGGCCCCACGCGCACCGTGGTCAACGATGTGAACGAAACCCATACCGCCGTGCCCGAACTCGACGCCCCAGCGTCGTTCGTGCCGATGGACGGCGGCGACAGCGGCGACGGTGAATCGCCCGAGCACGCCGCGCCGAATGGTGGTGACGGCAAGCGCAAGAAGATCATCATCGGTTCCGTCTCGGCGGTCGTGGCGCTCGCGCTCGTCGCCGGCGGCGCGGCGCTGTGGCAGCGCAACCGCTCCGCGCAGGAGGCGAACGCGCAGAATGCCGCAGTCGAACGCTGCGAGCGCGCGCACACCGCCCTGCAGACCGCGTACACGGAACTCGACAAGCAGGTGACGCAATCCAAGCCGCTCGCGCAGACGGAGGAGTCCGCGGTGGCCGACGCCGCCGCACTGCAGGCGTTCCAGAAGTCGAACAAGACCGCCACCGACCTGCAGCAGAAGCAGGGCGACATCCTCGTCGAGTGCAACGCGGCCGATTCGCGCGACAAGCTCGAGCAGAACGCGCAGAGCATGGACGATCAGCTCGACGGCGTGGAAAACGCCACGAAGCAGCTCAAGACCGACGCTGACGCGCTGACCGCGTCGCGTGACGCGAAGAGCACGCAGGGCTTCAAAGACGACCTGACCAAAGCGATTGCCGACGCGCAGGCGGTGTACGACGGATCCGTGAACGCCGTGGCAGACGAGCAGACGCGCACGGCGCTGCAGCAGGCGATCGGCGAGGCCCAGACGGTCGCCGACAAGCCGTCGCTCGACAAGGCCGCGGTGGATAGCGCGAAGGAGAAGCTGACCAACGCGGTGAACGCCGTCGTCGAGTCGCAGAACGCGCTCGCCGAGGCGAATGCAGCCGCCGCGCAGGAGGCGTTGCGCCAACAGCAGCTCCAGCAACAGCAGGCGCAGCAGACGCAACCCGGCACCACAGGCGCCGATGCCGGCACTGGTCTGGGTACCACGACCGGCGGCGTCACTGGCGGCACAACCAATAACGGTGTGGCCCCAGATACCGGCAACACCGGTGGGAACGCGGCAGGCGATACGGCTGGCGCCAACACAGGTGCCAACGCCAATACCAACACCGGCACACCCACCGACACAGGCGTTACGCAGTAACCCAACGCGGGGTACGGCTCCACCCGGGCCGTACCCCGCGCGCATAGTCAGATACTGGAATCGGCGGCCACGCTCATCACATACACGTTCTTGCGCAGTTGGCGCGCCTGCGAGCGTGTGATGTCATCCGCCTCGAGCATGTCTTGGATCACGCTGAGCTCGATGCCGTAGCTTTCGCGCTTGATCTCTTCGATCTGCGTGATCATCTCGGTTGTGGCGCCCATGTTCGGGCGCGCTTTGAGCGTAGCCTCCGCGCGGCGGTAGTCGAGCAGCAGCGCCGAGCAATACTCGGTGTTGTACGTCGATTTGCCCATCTCGTCGTACAGGTGGTCGATCACATTGTCGATCGCCGCCGTCTGCACGGTGCGCATGTGCGCGTAGATCTGGTGTTCGCTCAGCATCGGCGTGTTCTTGCGGATCAGGTTGTTCACGCGGCTCGACAGGATCTTGATGCGCCGCTGCAGCGACCGCATGCGACCCTTGATCTGCCAGATCGCGTGCGCGGAATCGTGGTCGGTGACCGCGTGGCGCAGCGACGTCATGATCTGGTCGAGCAGGCGCTCGCACGCCTCGATCTCGAGGTCACGGTCCACGGACTGTTCGCCGGTCTGCGCTTTCGTGGCCGCGAGCCGGCCCTTCACATAGTCCTTCTCCCACTCGAGCGCCGCGATCTGCAGTTCCGAGAACCCGATTGGGTCGATCGCGCCCAGACGGTGCTTGAGGCGTGTGATGCGCTTGGTGTACGAGTCGATGACGGCCATGACGGCGCGGCGGTTGTCAGGCGTCACACGTTCGGCGAGCTCCTCGACCGTGCGGCGCAGCACCTCGATTGAGGCTTCGGTGATTGCGCGCGAATCGTCGGTGCCCCTCTTCGGCGCCACCACGGGCAGCAGGAAGTTGGCGAGCAGCAGGGTGACCACAATCACACCGCCGGCGATGAAGATCAGTTCGTCGCGCATCGGGAACCATTCGCCGTCCGCGAGCGTGTAGGGAATCGTGAACATCAGCGAAAGCGTGATCGTGCCCTTCGGCCCGCCGAAAGTCATGACGGCGGCCGAGCGCCAGCGTTCCTTCGTCATGCGCCGGCGCTCGCGCGTCACTTCGTGGCGGGTGATGCGCAGCATGGCGGCCACCCAGGCGAACCGCATGCCCACCACCACGGCTGCCACGATGAGGATTGTGGCGAGCAGGGTGAGATTGCTGATCTGCTGGTCGTTCCAACTCGCCTCCATCGCGTCAGGCAGCAGCATGCCGAGCAGGATGAACACCGCGCCGTTCAACGCGAACGAGAGCACCGACCACACGCTGGATGCGACGATGTTCGTGCGTGCCACATTCGGTCCCACGCCGGAGCGGTCGAAGCGAATGATCAGGCCGGCCGCCACAACCGAAAGAATGCCCGAGACGTGGATCGCCTCGGCGCCCAAGTACAGCAGGAACGGCAGGAACAGCTCCATGAGCACGCGCGTGGTGGTGGTCTCCCAGCCGAGTGAGCGCACGGTCTCGAACAGCCAGTTGATGATCAGACCGAGCACCACGCCCACGATCGCGCCGCCGAAGAACGAGATGAAGACCTCGCCGATCGCCTCGCCCACTTCGAACGTGCCGGTGACGGCGGCGGCGATGGCGAACTGGAACCCGACGATGCCGGAAGCGTCGTTGAACAATGATTCGCCTTTGAGCACGCCCACCTGGCGTTGTGAAAGCGACGCCTCATGGCTCAGCGAGCTCACCGCCACGGCATCGGTCGGGCCCAAGGCCGCGCCGAGCGCAAGCGCGGCGGCGAGCGGCACAATCGGCCATGCCGCGTGCAGCGTGAACCCCACGCCCACCATTGTCGCGATGGCCAGCCCCACGGCCAGAGAAAGCGAGAGCTTCAACGATTTGAGCAGTGAGCCCTTGTCTATCTCGTGCGCCTCCAGATACAGCAGCGGCGCGATGAACAGCACCATGAACAATTCCGGGTCGAGCTCGGTGTCCGGAAAGAACGGCAGCTGCGAGGCGAGCACGCCAAGCGCAATCTGCACGAGCGGCGTGGAGACCTTGGGGATAAACCGGCTGAGGAACGAGGAGAGCACGACCGCCGCAATGATGCATAGAATCAACTCGAATGTGGGCACAACCATCCTCCTCGCTCGCCAACCACTGAGAAATCCAGAATATCAAGCGAAAGGCCACTATGTGGAAGCCATGTCAGCCTGAGGAACAACCACGGGTGGTGCCACAATGATTCCATGACCGATTCCGTGCATCCCGTGCATTCCGCGCCGCCGCTCGCCCCGCTGACGCTCGACGAGGCGATGGCCGCGGCGCTCGACCAGGGCGCGTTGGCGGCGCTCGCCGGCGATGTGCCGGTCGGCGCCGTCGTGATTGACGAACAGGGCCGGCTCATCGGCGCGGGCCGCAATCTGCGCGAACGCGACGGCGACCCGCTCGCGCACGCCGAAGTGGAAGCGATGCGCGCGGCCGCACGCATGCGCGGCGACTGGAATCTGGAGGGCTGCACACTCGTCGTCACGTTGGAACCGTGCCCGATGTGCGCGGGGGCATGCCTGCAGACACGCATCGGGCGCATCGTGTTCGGCGCGTGGGATGCGAAGCTCGGCGCGTGCGGCTCGGTATGGGACCTGCCGCGCGACCCGCATGTGGGCCATGAGCCCCAGGTCATCGGCGGTGTGCGCGAAGAGGAGTGCGCGCGCATGCTCACCGACTTCTTCCGCGAGCGCCGCGTATGATTTTCTTGCGTGGTGCAGGGAACACTCCGAACCGTGGCAAGGAATCCGGGAATCCCTAGGATGGTCGCAGGATCGCATCAACTGGTGCAATGACGCATCCGCACAGGGAGGGCAGGAATATGGCAATCATGGATTTCCACGGGACTTCGAGCCGCGGCGAAGAGGTCCGCATCGTGTATTTTGAGCAGCGCGCCGCACGGTCCGCGTTCGCGTTCGCGATTGTGGGCGACGAACTGCCGCGCATCGTGCATTGGGGACGCCCGCTCGCCGACCCGCACACACTCGTTGCGGCGGCTGATGCGCTGCGTCCGCAGCGTGTCTCCGGCGCGCTCGACGAGACGGCCTGGCCGAGCATCCTGCCCACGCAGGCCGAGGCATGGACCGGCTCGCCGCGCTTCGTGGTGCGCGCCGGCGGTATGGAGCTGTTCTGCCGTTTCGCTGTGACCGACGTGCGCATCGACGATGACGGCGTGACGGTCGACGCGCGCGACGCCGAGCAGGGCGTGCGCATCCTGTGGCGGTGCGAACTGCGCGAAAGCGGCCTCGTGCGCCAGCGCATGACGGTCGTCAACATGCGTTCCGGCGAGCTGGAAATCGGCACGGTGGAACTCGCGTTCCCCGTGCCCGCGGATATGACCGAGATCCTCACGACGACCGGGCACCACCTGCGCGAACGCTCGCCGCAGCGCCAGCCCTTCACCATCGGTCGGTTCCAGAAGGCGAGCCTCGTCGGGCGCCCCGATTTCGATTCCTCGCTCCTGCTGAACGTGGGGCGCACCGGCTTCGGTTTCACGCACGGCGAGGTCTACTCCGTGCACGTGGCCTGGAGCGGCAATTCGCTGATGGCCGCGGAACGCCTGCCGTACACATCCGGGCTGATCGGCGGCGCGGAGGCGCTCTCCGGTGGCGAAGTGACGTTGTGCGTGCAGGGTGGCGCCGGCGGCGACGGCGCGTGCTACACCACGCCGTGGCTGTACGGAGCGTACGGCGAAGGGCTCAACGAGGTCGCCGCGCGCTTCCACACCGAACTGCGCACAACGCACGCGCAGTGGCGCGCCGAACTCGACGTGCCCGAAAAACCGCGCCCCGTGATCCTCAACACGTGGGAGGCCGTGTATTTCCAGCACGATTTCGGCACGTTGAAGGCGCTTGCCGACAAGGCCGCCGCAAGCGGCGTGGAGCGCTTCGTCGTGGACGATGGCTGGTTCGGCGGCCGGCGTGACGACACCGTGGCTCTGGGCGACTGGTGGGTCTCGCAGGACGTGTGGCCGGATGGAGACCACTCGCTCAAGGCGCTCGCTGACTACGTGCACGCCAAAGGCATGGAATTCGGCCTGTGGTTCGAGCCCGAGATGGTGAACCCCGACTCGGCCATGTACCGCGAGCACCCCGACTGGGTGCTGCGCCCCACGGCCAACCGCCTGCCGATGCAGGGACGCAACCAGCAGGTCGTCGACCTGACGAACCCGCAGGCCTATGAGTATGTGTACGGCTGCATGGACGCGCTCGTCACCGAACTCGGCATCGACTACATCAAGTGGGACCACAACAAATACGTGACCGAAGCGGTGTCGCCGCGCACCGGCCGCCCGGCCGTGCACGGGCAGACACTCGCCGTCTACCGCATCTTCCGCGACCTCAAGACCGCGCACCCTGGTCTGGAGATCGAAAGCTGCTCGTCCGGCGGCGGCCGCGTCGACCTCGCGATCCTCTCGCTCGCCGACCGCATCTGGGCGTCGGACTGCGTAGACCCGGTCGAACGCGCGGACATCCAGCGCTACACATCGCTGCTCGTGCCGCCCGAGATGATTGGCGAGCATGTGGGCGCGAGCCCCGCGCACTCCACCCACCGCGCGACAAGCCAGCAGATGCGCATGGCGATGGCGTTCTTCGGGCATCTGGGCATCGAATGGAACCTGCTCAAGGAACCGCAGTCGGCGCTCGACGAACTCGGCGTATGGGTCGACGCATACAAGCGGCACCGCGCGGACTTCGCGCACGGCACTGTGATCCACGGCGACGAGGCCGACCCCGCGGTGCGCGTCGACGGCGTGGTCAGCGCCAGCGGCGAGCGCGCCGTCTACCGCTTCACGCAATTGACCACATCGCAGACCTACCCGGCGGCGCCAGTGCGCCTGCTCGGGCTCGACCCAGACGCCGACTACCTGATCCAACCGCTCGCATGCAATATCGGCAGCGGCGAGCCGTTCACGCAGATCGGCAACGGGCAGAGCGAGCTCGGCTGGTGGAACAGCCAAGGCATTGTCATGAACGGCGGGGCGCTCGCCGCGTTCGGCCTGCGGCCGCCGTGCATCCACCCGGCGACCGCCGTGTTGTTCAGCGCCACGCGCGTGTAGCCGCGCCGGTCAGCTGATGAACGCGGCGATCGCGCGCGCGGCCGCGGAGTCCGACCACAGGCGCCAGCTGAACTCGGGGATCGAGAACGAGACCGGCGCAGCTTGGCTGTGCCGGTAGGTGTCGATGCCTTTGCGGATGAACTCGCGGTTCTTCTTGGCGATGAACGAGCTTTCGCCGCTGATGAGCACCGTCGTGGGCATGGCGAGGTTGGAGACGGTCGCGACGAGCACGCCCAGGCGGAAGCATGTGCGCTCGCCCAAGCGCCGCGCCTGCGGTGTGTTCGCGTGCAGGTCGCGTGCGAACTCCTCGAACGTGGTCACGCGGCCGACGATTGCCGAGTACTCCTCAGCGATCGAATCCGACGTGAGGCACTGCGAACAGCCCACATGGCCCGACGAGCAGCGCGGGCCTTCCGGGTCGATCAGTACATGGCCGGCCAGACCATAGCTTTTGTCCGGATTGTCGATGAGATTGCCACGGTCGGAGAGCGAATAGCCCACGCCCGCGCCCATTGTGATGACGGCGAACCTGGGGACGCCAATCGCGTCGCCGAACCAGCATTCGTACAGCAGGATCGAATCGAGGTCGTTGAACACGCGCGTGGGGATGCCGGTCGCCTGCTGTACGAGCGCGCCCAGGTCCACGACCGAATCCCAATACAGGAACGGCGCGAATGTGACAAAACGGTCGTCGTCGACATGCCCGCCGAGCGAGAGGCCGATCACGGTAGGCGCCGGCGCGCCGGGGGAGACCACCGCGCGGACCATGCGCGCGATCTGCGCGACGATCGCGCCGGGCGAACGGTCGGTGATGCTTTCGGTGATCTCACCGCCGATCGGGCGGCACATCGCATTGACTTCGGAGGCGGTGATTGCGCCGTCGTGAATGTTGACGCCGATGAACGTGTGGGAGTCCTCGCGGATGCGTAGCGCCGTCTGCGGGCGCCCACGCCGGCCGCTCGCATCGTGGACGGTGAATCCCTCTGGCAGTGTGCCGGTCTGCGCGGAGCCGGCGGGCATCTCCTCGATGACGCCGTCGTAGATGAGGTCGCTCGTGATGCGCGAGAGCGCGCCCTGCGAAAGATTGAAGATCTGCGCGAGCGGCGTGCGCGCGATTGGGCCGTACTGCATGATGCCGCGCGCAACGTCGTGCGTGGCTTCCGACTTGCTGAACCAGTGCGGGAACTCGAGCGAATCCGAATTTGTTTCCATGAGTATATAAATATACGCCCATTTTCTTACTTCGTTTTTAGACGCGCGGGGCGGTGGGAATGAAAAGCGCGGATTCATACACTGACTGTGTACCGGCTGGCGTGAAGGAGCGCCGGCCGCACTGAGGAACAGGACAACAGACGAGGGAGTTACCATGAAATTCGCTATGAACGCCGCGAGGTCGGCGCTACGGCGCGCGTTGAAAGGAGCTTGTGCCGCGGCGTGCGCGGTCGCGGTCGGCCTGGGCGCGGCGGCTTGCGGCGCGGGGGCCGGCAATGGGCAGGTCACACTTGATTTCTTCCAGTTCAAGGCCGAGGCTGCGGACTGGTTCAAGCAGGCGGCCGAGGAGTTCGAACGTCAGAATCCGGACATCAAGATCAACATCAACAATTCCGCGAACGCGCAGACCGATCTGCGCACGCGCTTCGTCAAGGACCGTGTGCCGGACGTCATCACATTCAACGGCGACTACAGCTTCGGCATGTTCGCCGCGAGCGGCGTCTTCCATGATTTCACCGACGATCCGATTGTCGACGACCTGAACGAAGGCATGGTCACGATTGCGAAGAACCTTGTGCAGACCAACGACCCGGCGAAGAAGCGGCTGTACGGACTGCCGTTCGCCGGCAATGCGTCCGGCTACATCTACAACAAGGACCTGTTCCGCAAGGTCGGCCTCGATCCGGAGAATCCGCCGCGGACGTGGGATGAGTTCACGGCGATGCTCCAGACCTTCCGCGACGCCGGCATCGACCCGGTGCAGGCGACGCTCGCCGACGCCTGGACCACGCAGGCGCCGCTCGCCTCGCTGGCGGGTACGCTCGTGCCGGAAAGCGACTACGCAAAACTCAAGGACGGCACCACGACGTTCAAGCAGATCTGGACGGAACCGGCAACCAAGGAGATCGAACTGTTCACCTATGCGGATGGGGAGAAGGGCGTCACGTACCAGCAGGGCACGCAGAACTTCGCCAAGGGCGCCGCGGCGATTATCCCGCTCGGCACGTACGCGATCCCGCAGATCACGATGATCAACGAAGACATCGACCTCGGCTTCGCACAGATGCCGGCCACGAATGACGCCGAAGGGCAGATCCTCACTGCCGGTGACGATGTGATGCTCACGATGGGCGCGAACAGCAAGCACCCGGAGCAGGCCATGCGCTTCATCAAGTTCCTGATGGGCAAACAGCAGCTCGAGGACTATGCGCGTGCGCAGTCCGCAATCACACCGCTCAAAGACACCTACTTCGGCAATCCGGCGCTCGAAACGGTGCGTCCGTTCTTCGAAAGCAACCGCGTGGCCGATTTCTGCGACCACTACATCCCGTCATCCATCAACATTGGCGGCTACCTGCAGTCCGCGATCATGAGCGGGAACGTGAACCAGTTCGTCGATTCGATGCAGAACGAGTGGGATAAAGTGCAGGCCCGCGACTTCAGCGAATGAGATTGCAAGGAAAGGAAGGCCAGAAATGACTTCGTTGACGAACGCCGGTCAGCAGGCACGCGCGATGGAGGACGTGCTTGCCAACGATATAGACACCCACCACTCCCGCAGGCCCGCGAACAAACCGCCGCGCAAGAAGAAGACGTCTGCGTTCTCCGACCGCAAAGTCGATCACGCGTACTACTGGATGGCCGTGCCGGCCGCGGTGATCTTCGCCGTGTTCCTGTACGTGCCGTTCATCCGCGGCATCATGTATTCGTTCACCAACTCGCAAGGCTACGGCAGCTACAAGTGGATCGGGTTCAACAACTACCTCGCGCTGTTCCGCGATGAGCGCGTGGGGCACGCGTACCTGTTCACGTTCCTGATCGCGATCGCGATCACCGTGCTCATCAACATGATCGCATTGTTCCTTTCGGTCGCGCTCAACGGCAAGATCGCATGCAAGAACGGGTTCCGCGCGATCTACTTCATCCCGTACACGCTCGCCGTGCTCGTCATCGGCTATGTGTTCAAGTACATCTTCATGCAGCCGCTGCCCGCGCTGGGCAAGGCGCTCGGCATCGGCTGGCTGAGCGAATCGCTGTTGACGAGCGAACGCTACGCATGGATCCCGATCGTCTTCCTGGCTGTCTGGCAGGGTGTCGCCTACTCGGTGCTGATCTACCTCGCGGGCCTGCAGACCGTGGACACGCAGGTCTATGAGGCCGCCGCAATCGATGGCGTCAACGCGTGGCAGAAGTTCTGGAAGATCACGTTCCCGCTCATCGGGCCCTTCTTCACCATCAACCTCGTGCTCACCATGAAGAACGCGCTTGGCACCTTCGACCAGGTGGTGGCGCTCACCGACGGCGGCCCGAACTCCAAGACGGAGACGGTCACTTACCTCATCTGGAAGGGCGGCCTGACTGGCGGCGAGTACGCATACCAGACCGCGAATGCCGTGCTGTTCTTCATCGTCCTCGCGATCATCGCGTTCATCCAGCTCAAGTTCTTTGGCAGCAAAGAGAAGGTGTGAGACCATGACCACCGCAACCACCACCATCCAACCATCCACAAGTCGTCCGGAGGCCGCCGCGCCCACGAAGTGCCGTAAGGACAGGCGTATTAACTGGTGGCTCACCGCAGTCGTGGCCGTCTTCAGCCTGACGATCCTCGTGCCGTTGTATTTCACGGTCGTTACCGCCTTGAAGACGCCGGCCGAAGCGGGCTCCTTCAGCCTGCCCTCGAGCTGGCAGTGGGGGAACTTCGCCGCTGCGTCTGCGAAGGTCGATTACCCGCGCGCAGCGCTCAACTCGGCGATCATCACCGTTATCGCCGTCTCGCTCACGCTCGTGACCAACACCTTCGTGGCGTATGCGATCGCGCGCAACATGGACAAGCGGTTCTTCCGGTTCCTCTACTACTTCTTCATCGCCGCGATGTTCGTGCCGTTCCCGGTCGTCATGCTGCCGCTCGCCAAGCAGATGGGCTCGTGGCACCTCGACAACCAGGCCGGTCTGATCATCCTGTACGTGATTCTGGGCCTCGGCACGAACCTGTTCATCGCGACCGGCTTCATCCGCTCGATCCCGGCCTCGCTCGAGGAGGCCGCGCGCATCGACGGCGCGGGCACGTGGCGCATCTTCTGGAGGATCATCTTCCCGCTCATGGGGCCGATCAACGCGACGATCGCGATCATGACGGCGCTGTGGGCATGGAACGACTTCCTGCTGCCGCTCATCATCCTCACGAACCAGCACGACCAGACGATCCCGCTCGCGCAGTATGTGTTCAGCTCGCAGTTCGCCACGAACTACCCGCAGGCCTTTGCGAGCTACCTCATGGCCATGGCCCCGGTGCTCGTCGTCTACATCTTCGCCCAGAAGTGGGTCGTGGGCGGTGTGATGCGTGGCGCCGTGAAGTAGCGCGGTGGCGATGGCGTCCTGATCTCCCTCCCCCCCTATGTGGTTGGCCGCACTCAATCCCCGAGTGCGGCCAACCACTGTACATTGTGGAGGCGGGGCGCTGTATGCCTGCGAACGTCGGCGCTGTGGCGGGCGGCACGCGGGTGTGCTTGTAGTGCAGGGCAAGGTTGGCTACTATGTCGGCAACCTTAGCAACGCCAGCATGCAAAGGAGAGTGCCCATGACGAGACGACTGTTGGAAATCACGTCGGTGACGGCCCACACGGAATGCGGGCCCACGGGCGAACGCAGTGACATACCATTGCCGCTCGACGCCGCCGAACTGCGTAAGACCGGCAACCTCATCGAGATCTCCGTGCACGCGCAGCTGCCCGTTGAGAACCCCATCCTCGAGCATGCGACTTTCCAGCCGGGATGCTCGCTCACGGTGTTATGCGCGCTGCCCAGGTATTCGCGGCCCGCGCAGGGAACGCCGATCCTGTGCCTGTACCAGCACAAGGAGTGGTGGATGCGGCCCACGTGGGTCAGCTGTTTTGCGGATGTGCCGGAGCGCACGCAGATGCTTGTATGGAAGACGCGGAGAGCGTACAAGAGCCAGGTTCGCGAGCAATGGCATGTGCTGCTCGTGGTGAGCGACGGGGAGTGCCGTGCCGATATCCGCGGTTGCGCGACGGATGCGGCAGACGCGGCAGGTGGGGTGCTGGCCCTCGATAGCTCGACGAATCGCGTCGGTCAGACGAGTCTGGACGGCCTTGCGCTGCTGTATGCCCGCGGCGGCGACCCGTACGCGCTTATCGAACAATGCGTGACTGCAACGTGGAGGCGCTTGCCGGTAGGGCCGAAGTTCTTGCGCCAGTTCCCGGAGGCGTTGCGCGGCTTCGGTTGGTGTACGTGGGACTCGTTGGGACAAAACGTGAGCGAAAGCGGCATCCTCGCGAAAATGGATGAGTTCAAGGCGAAACAGGTGCCGGTCTCGTGGGTGCTCATCGATGATGGATGGTCCCAGACGCACAACAACAAGCTGACCGGTTTTGGAGCCGATCCCACCCGCTTCCCCCAAGGCCTTGCGCACACCATCGACGTGCTCAAACAGGACTACGGCGTGCGATATGTGGGCGTATGGCAGGCGTTCCAAGGGTACTGGGGAGGCGCCGACCCCGATTCCGATGCGTTCAAAGAGCGCAGATACATGTTCGAGACATTGCCGGGTGGCATGACCGTGCCATCCGCCCAGCCGATGTGGGACGTGTGGATGGATGAGGAACGCCGACCCGAGCTTGGTTGCGAACGGTTCTGGTGGCGTTGGAGTGAAGAGCTCGCCCAAGCTGGCGTCGACTTTGTGAAGGTGGATTCGCAGAGCACGATGTCAGTGCTCACGCGGGGTGCGCAATCGTACGGTACGCTGCTCATGCGGCATCGTGCGGTCGATCTTGCGGCGTCCGCGTTCTTCAATAACGCACTCATCAACTGCATGGGCATGGCGCCCGAAGACTATTGGCGGCGCCCGTACTCGCCGATCACGCGCACAAGCGACGACTTCTTCCCGCGCATCCCTGAATCGCTGCCCGAACACGCGATCGAGAACGCCTACTGCTCACTGCTCATGGGCTGCCTCTACCACTGCGACTGGGACATGTTCTGGACGAAGCACCCCAACGCGCGCGTGCACGCGTGGCTCCGCTGGTTCAGCGGCGGCCCAGTGTACTGCTCCGACGCGCTCGGCGAAACCGATCCGGAGACGTTGAAGCCGTTCTTCGACGAAGACGGCGTGCTGACGCATCCCGACGGTGTGGGTATGCCGGTCATAGGCAGCCTGCTTTCCGATCCGGTGCATTCCACTGTTCCTCTTGGCGTTCGCAACACGTTCCGTGGTGAGGAGGTGCTGTTGTTCGTCGGCCTGAACACCGCAGCCGTCCAGTCCGCGCACATTCCCGCCGGCGATTCCGCGTGTCTGGTGCGCAATCTGGAGACAGGCGAATGCACACAGGTCGGCGCGGGAGAGACCCTCGACGTCGAACTGCGGTACGGCGAATACGCCGCGATCGCCGTGGCCCGCGCATAAATACTTTCCCACACGCCCACAGCGCACAGCGAATGGGAAACTAATTCACCGCCGACTAGTATGGGCACATCTGAAAATCGTTGAAATACCAAGCAAAGGAGCCTCAAGTCATGACGACGCTCAACCGGTCCGCAATTCCCGACGACGTGCGTACCAACGGCGCGACGCCGAACCCGTGGTGGGCGAACGCGGTCGTCTACCAGATCTACCCGCGCAGCTTCCAGGACTCCAATGGCGACGGCATCGGCGACCTCAAGGGCATCACGAGCCGGCTCGACTACATCGCGGATCTGGGCGTCGATGTAATCTGGCTGAGCCCCGTCTACCAGTCGCCGCAAGACGACAACGGCTACGACATCTCCGACTACCAGGCGATAGACCCGCTCTTCGGCACGATGGAAGACATGGACGAGCTGCTCGAGCAGGCCCACGCCCGCGGCATCAAGGTGATCATGGACCTCGTCGTCAACCACACGTCCGACGAGCACGCATGGTTCCAGGAGTCGCGCGACCCGAACTCCGCCAAGGCCGACTGGTACTGGTGGCGCCCCGCGCGCGAAGGCAAGACGCCCGGCGAACCCGGCGCCGAGCCGAACGAATGGGGGTCGTACTTCGGCGGTTCCGCATGGCAATACGACGAGCAGCGCGGCGAATACTTCTTCCACCAATACTCCAAGAAGCAGCCCGACCTCAACTGGGAGAACCCCGAGGTGCGCAAAGCCGTCTACCAGATGATGAACTGGTGGATGGACCGCGGCATCGACGGCTTCCGCATGGACGTGATCACCCAGATCTCCAAGGTCGTCGACTCGCACGGCCGCCTGCCTGGCGAACCGGGCTCTGAAATCGAGGATTACCCGGCCGGCCCGGAAGGCTATTCCTCGCCGTATCCGTTCTGTTCCGACGGCCCGCGCGTCGACGAGTTCCTCGCCGAAATGCGTCGTGAGGTCTTCGAACAGCGCGGCGGCTACATGAACGTGGGCGAAGCCCCCGGCGTGGACGCCTCGCGCAACGAATACATCACCGACCCCGCGCACAAGGAACTCGACATGCTGTTCCTCTTCGACCACGTGGGCATCGACCAGGGCGACTCCAAGTGGGATGTCGTGCAGTTCGACGTGCGCCACCTGCGCGAGCGCCTCAAGGAACAGCAGGAAGCCGTGCATGATCGTGGCTGGGCGAGCCTGTTCACCTGCAACCACGACCAGCCGCGCGTCGTGACGCGCTGGGGCGACGATTCGACCGAAGAGAACCGCGCGCACTCCGCGAAGGCCTTCGGCATGCTCGTGCACCTGCACCGTGGCACCCCATACATCTACCAAGGCGAGGAACTCGGCATGACCGGAGCGCACTTCACCGAGCTCGGTCAGTATCGTGACCTCGAAGCGATCAACGCCTACCGCCAGCGTGTCACCGAGGCGAAGGTACAGTCGGGCGAGTCGATGATGGATGCGCTCGCGATGTTCGGCCGTGACAACGCCCGTACGCCGATGCAGTGGGACGGCTCGAAGTACGCCGGCTTCACCGCAGCCGATGCGCCGAAGGAGCCGTGGATCTCCGTCAACCCGAACCATGTGGAGATCAACGCCGCCGCGCAGTTCGACGACCCGGACTCCGTCTATGCGTTCTACAAGAAGCTCGTCAACCTGCGGCACAACAGCCCGGTCGTGGCGGCTGGCGAGTGGGAGCTCGTCGACGACAACGATGAGGCGGTGTACGCGTTCACGCGCACGCTGGGGGAGCGCCGCATGCTCGTCATGATCAACCTGAGCGGGCGCCATGCCCAGCTGCCTGCGCACACGCAGGAGCTGCTGCGCAATGGGGTGGCGGAAGACCATGTGGTGCTGAGCACCTATAACGCGATCCATAGCGTCAAGTCCATCGCCAAGGGTGAGCTTTCCGAGTGGGAAGGCGTCGTTGTGCAGCTGTGACGGCGCTCAAGCACTACAAAACCGGCCCTTGAGGCCGGTTTTGTAGTACGCCCAGACCCATCTTGGCTGGGGAGGAGCATTTTCCGGGGATCCCTCGGGTATGGGGGCTGAAACCATGCCATGTATAGCCGCCCGTACTGGCCCTGTCCCAAGAAAATGCTCCTTTCCAGCTGAGATGGGTATGGCGCAGGTGCCCAGCCACTACAATGTTGGGTAATCATAACGAGTGTGTCCAATACGAGGGGATTCACATATGGGCGACGCAGCTGTACTTGACCTGACCATCGGCAATGATGACGACTATGCGTTCGGCTCGTACATCGTCCAAGCTACCGATGCCGCGCAAGCGGAATTGGACCAGTTGGACGACATCATCGCTTTGGCCGAACGGCTGCAGCCGGAATGTGACCAACTCGACTATGCGTTGGCCGCCGGCTCGGGTGCGCTCTGCGGTGTGATCGACATCTTCTGCGTGGGTGCGCCAGGGGACTCAAAACTACAGGGGCCGGCGTTGCAGTGGATGCGGCGCACTACGGTGACCTTTGCGAAACTGTGTGGTTGGAACGGCGAACAAACCGGCATCCAATCGGCTGCGGCATTCCTTGCGACCAAGTTCCTTGCCGACTCTGATTCCCCACTGGCCCGAAAACTCGGCCTGCTGTTCGATGAAGACATCGATCCGGAAAGCCGGGCCAAGTCGTTCCGCGTGTTCGGCCGTGAATCGTCGTTGCTCGGTGTCTTCTTCGCCATTCTCGGCGAATTCGCCACCACGGCCCCTGCCGGGGATGCGGGCAAACTCCACTTTGTGCATGACAAGGATGCAGGCGCCGGCCTGCACGGCAGTACACCTGCGGAGAAAGTGTTCTGTGGCATCGTCAATTGGCTTGGCCACCAGTTGTTCGGCCGGGGCGACGCCGTGGATGCCATGCAGCAGGCGATGCCTGCGTTGGGCATCCCCACCCCGGTGTGGACGCTGATCAGTCAATACGCCATGCATGCCCGGGACATCCCGCTGCCCGCGCCCAAGTTCCTTGAGCGTTTCCAGCAGCTCGCCAATCAGATCTACGCACAGGGGTATGACGTTCGGTTCCTCGCCACGCAATCCGTCCCGGTATTGCTCAACGAAGCCCTCACCCGGCTGTTCTACGCCGTCCGGCGGATGTTCGCTTACGCCGATTCCGCTGATCCCAGTGATTTTTCCATGCAAGCTATGTGGGAGGCATGCGAACCGTTCTCCAATTCGACCGTGCAGCGCATGCTCACGGTGGCGCATGGCACGTTCTGCCTGCTGGACACCACGGATGCCGCAATCCGGGGCGTTGCTGCCGGCGCCGGCACATTCAACGTGCGGGAGTTCGTGATGCGGCTCAACCTGGTGGGGACCGGCCGGTTCGCCATCAGTCTATACGGCGAGGGCGTGCGGGCGGTGGCATTGCAGACCGCCGGGCCAAACGCGGAATTCGCCCGGCGCGAGCGTACGATCGTCGAAGACTATCTTGATGGTCTGCGTGAACTCGGCAGGTTGTACGACGACCGCCACTTGGTTGATTTCACCGAGGACTTCAAACACAGCGCGCCATATGAACGCGCATTCGCAAAATCCGTGCAGTTGGCACAACTGCGCAAGGTGCCGGAGGAGCGCATTCTGGCGTCCAAATCCGACATTGACGCATATTTCAACAACTAGGAGCGACCATGGGCAATTTTTTCGACAATATGGGCAATGCGTTCAACGAGATAGGCAAGAACGTGAGCAAAGCCACGGGGGACGTAGTGAACAATGTCGGCAAGGCCGCCGGTGATGTGGGCAACAACATCTCCCGGGCCGCAGGCGAGGCGGGCCGCAACATCAACAATTTCGCGGGTGATGTGGGGCGCAATGTCTCGTCCGCCGCGGAAAACGTGTCGCACAACGTGGGGGCCTTCGCCTCACAAGTGGGGGAGAACGTCTCCAAAACCGCCGGGGACATCAACCGCAACATCCAAGGTGCCTTCGAGAAGAAACCCTCGAAGATGGAAGAGGCGCGCACTGAAGCGCAGCACGCGTTGGACAAGGTGAACAAGCAGATCGTCGAGCTGGGTGAACGTGACGCACGGCTCTTCGATAACCTCAACGAGATCCAAGCCTGCTTCGACGCCATCAGGAACATTCCCGCTGAGCAGCGTCTCCAGTACGAGGAGCTGAAGAAGATTCGCCTTGAATGGAAGCAGCGGGCGCAGAAGATCGAAGATGATTACAAGAAAGCAACGCTGAAGAACGCCGGTGCGGGCGCGGCCGGCGTAAGCGCCGGTGTGGCGTTCGCTGCGCTCGCCCCCACCGCCGCCATGGGCATCGCCACCACGTTCGGCGTAGCTTCCACCGGCACCGCCATCTCCGCGTTGAGCGGCGCCGCAGCGACCAACGCGGCGCTTGCTTGGCTCGGTGGCGGTGCGTTGGCGGCTGGCGGCGGTGGCATGGCCGCCGGCAATGCGTTTCTGGCCATGTGCGGGCCGATCGGTTGGGCAATCGCCGGCGTTGCGCTGCTGGGCAGTGGCTTCTTGCTGTACAAAGGCAACGAAGAGAAGAAGAAGCTCGAGAATGTGTTCACCTTGATCGGCAAACGCGACACCAAATCGTACAATCTGGCGGAAACGGAGCTCAAGGAGCGCATTGTGCGCATAGATGACGAAAATCCCCGCCTTGGCGAAGCCATCGCGCGCACGAAGTCGTTCGGGCTGGACTACAACCAGATGACCGAAGCCCAGCAGTACGAACTTGGGTCGTATGTGAATCTGATGAACGCCTCCACGCAATTGCTGGTGAATCCGATTCTGGGACTGCAGCCGAAGGTCACACCAGAAGACCTGACCGAGTTCGGGCTCTCGACAGGAAAGCACTTTGACAAGAAGCACGGTGAGGCCATTGTCTCACTGGCCAATCTGCTGTACAAGATCGACATCGACGACACCGACCGCAGACTGCTGGGCAACGCGTTCTCGAAGAACAGGGATTTCCTGCAGTCGGTGCATTTGGACAAGAAGGATTTCGACCCGTCGGTGTTGACGACGGTGAATGAACTGCTCCTGTGGAAATATGGCAAGGACGCGGCGGGCAAGCGGTAGAAGCGGGGGTCCGAGCCGCTTGGCACACATAAGGTTTCCCGTGAAACATGCTGCCGGCGAAAGGTGCGCTCCGGGCTGAGTCCCTGCGGATCGCATCTTTCACCCGCCCGTCTCATGCGTGCGGCCACTAGGCGGACGCAGCGCTGGCAGTTGCCGTGCGGAACCCTACAATAGCGGCTTATGGAACAGAAAGATGTGTTGCAAGCAATGCGGCATGACCATGCCGCCGAATTGAAACTGGCCGCCAGCCGCCTGGACGGAACCGCGAAGCACACGCAGATCATCGCCTCGCCGGTGCTGTCCGAGATGACCGGCCACACGATCCTGCTCAAGCCGGAGAACCTGCAGGTCACCGGCTCGTTCAAGATTCGCGGCGCATACAACAAGATCGCCTCGCTCACCGACGAAGAGCTCGAGCGCGGCATTGTCACGGCCTCCGCCGGCAACCACGCGCAGGGCGTGGCCTACGCGGCACGCGAGCGCGGCGCCAAAGCAACCATCCTCATGCCAGAAATCACCCCGCCGCTCAAGGTGGACGCCACCAAGGCGTACGGCGCCGAAGTCGTGCTGCACGGCGAGGTCTTCGACGAGGCCGCTGCGTACGCGATCGAGCTGAGCCAGAACGAAGGCATGACGTACGTGCCGCCATTCGACGATTACGAGGTGCTCTGCGGACAGGGCACGATCGGCATGGAAATCCTCGAAGACGTGCCCAACGTGACCGACGTGGTGGTGCCGCTCGGCGGCGGCGGGCTCGGCGCGGGCGTGGCGCTCGCGATCAAGACGTTCCGCCCGGACGTGCGCGTGATCGGCGCGATTCCCGAGGGCTCGCCCGCATGGCGCAAGTCGCTCGACGCAGGCCGCGTGATGGCGGCCGACAAGGTCGTCACCTCGGCCGAAGGCGTGGCCGTGCGCCGCCCTGGCGACCTGACCTTCGCGCTGCTCAACGAGTTCCTCGACGATTTGGTCGAGGTGTCTGAGCGCGACATCAACGAGATGATCCTGCTCATGCTCGAAAAGCACAAGATGGTCGTCGAGGCGGCCGGCGCGGTGTCGCTCGCCGCGCTCGAGCACCTCAATCTGCGTTCGCGCAAGTTCGCGGAGGCAGAGGGCGACCACGTCGTCGTCCCAATCATGTCGGGCGGCAACATCGACACCGTCACGATCGGCGCTGTCATCCAGAAGGGCATGATCGCGCGCGGCCGCATCATGAATTTCGAAGTGGAACTGCCCGACACCCCGGGCCAGCTCGTCAAGGTCGCCACGATCCTGGCCAAGGCGCGCGCGAATGTCATCGCGCTCGACCACGACCAGTTCAAGGCGAACGGCCACTACACGAACTCCGTCGCGCTTGGCGTGACGGTCGAGACGAACGGCCCCGAGCACATCGAGCAGGTGCTGCAGATGATGCGTGAGGCGGGCTATACGCCGAAGCGCATCTACTGACGCGAGCATAACGCACGAGCGGCGGGATTCCGGTGAATCCCGCCGCTCTGTTGTATGCGCGTCGCCGCGCGTCACTCCTGCGCGATCGTCTGCTCCACGAGCTCAGGCAGTGCCAAGGCGATGTCGTCGTGGATCAGCCGGTCGGCGAGCGAATCGTACTGTGTGCGGCCCATGTTCATGATCGTGATCGGCACGCCGGCCTGTGCGGCGGCGGGCACGATCGACGCGGCGGGGAAGACTTCGAGTGTCGAGCCGATCACCCACAGCTCGTCCGCGTGCTGGGCGGCGCGGATCGAGCGTTCCATCGCGCCTTCGGGCAGCATTTCGCCGAAATACACGACGTCCGTCTTGAGCAGCCCGTTGCACGGCATGTTCCCCTTGTACGGCAGGCGGCGGTGGCAGTGCGGGTCGGGCTCTTCGTCGAGGCGCGCCATGATGTCCGCGGTGTCGTACTTCGCATGGCACTTCATGCAGTGCGAAGTGCCGATGGTGCCGTGCAGATTGACGATCTTGTCCGGGCTGTTGCCGGCCTTTTCGTGTAGCGCGTCGAAGTTCTGCGTGGCGATGAGGCTCAGCATGCCGGCTTTCTCCAGGTCGACGAGCGCGTAATGCGCCGCGCCCGGCTGTGCGTTCCATACCGGTGACTCCTTCTGCCAACGCCACGAGTATTCGCGTGCCGCTTTGTCGGTCAGGAAGGCGTCGATGTCGTACACCTGCATTTGGTCGGGGTGCTTGGTCCATACGCCGTCGGGCCCGCGGAAGTCCGGGATTCCTGCGGACGTGGAGATGCCGGCCCCCGTGAGGACCATGATTTGTTTCTGTGCCATTGGTTGCTCCTGTTCGATCTGTCTATGGTCTGCCTATGTACAGGCTTACCACGGATGACACGGTGGTGGGGAAGAAGTACGTAGGGCGTGGTTGTGGGTTGTAGTTGTGTTTTGCGACACGCCGGTGGATGTGTTGTGTTTGTTGGGTTTTGTGGGTGTGTGGTTGGGGTGGGTTTGCGTTTTGGTTGGGGTTCGTGTAAGTTATTCATCTTGCTGCCGGTTGGTGAGCGGCTGGGGTTGGTTCCCGGCGTGTTCGCTGGCTGTGTTTGGTGGTTTGAGAACTCAATAGTGTGTACTGTACTACTTGCCATGGGTCGCATCCGTGTGGGTGTGGCTTG